>Ga0209915_1000720_pt1 | contig 63782 bp, 59 predicted proteins | sample ThiBiot_750_plan_FD_183952 | JGI IMG/M metagenome (GOLD analysis project Ga0209915, IMG submission 183952) | Wastewater bioreactor microbial communities from Cape Town, South Africa - Thiocy_cont_750_plan (SPAdes) | ecosystem: Engineered > Bioreactor > Thiocyanate-remediating > Anaerobic-Aerobic... | reverse complement strand
GGAAGAAGAGATGAAAATCATTCCTCCCGCTCCCAGTGATGACGAGGAAGAAGAGATGAAAATCATTCCTCCCGCTCCCAGTGATGACGAGGAAGAAGAGATGAAAATCATTCCTCCCGCTCCCAGTAATGATGAGGAAGAAGAGATAAAAGTCGTTCTTCCCGCTCCTAGTGATGACGAAGAAGAAAAAAAACCTAAAAAACTCGGTAAAATTAATGTAGGTGCTCTTCAGAAAGCATATGGATATCAGCAACCTGAAGAAGCCGAAGGCAAGAAATTAACGGCATCTACAACCGAAAAGAATAAAAGAAAGAAACGCAGAAAATAAAGGAAATGATTAAGGTCTCAGAATAGTAGACTTTAAGAAATTTCTTAAGAGAATATCGGCAAATAAAAAGAGGGGAATTTTTATTTGCCTTAAAAGGTTTTTTTGATAAAAATCTGTACTAGTTTTATAATTTTTAAGGAGAGAAAAATGAAAAAAGGTTTATATTTCGTTACAGCATTGGCCGGCATCATGTCCGCTCAGGCTGAAACACTACGAACAAGCTTAGATGGTTTTTCAATTGGGTTACAAGGTGGATATGGTATTGGTGAATCCACAGCTGATCGCAATACGACAAGAGTTACTCCAATGGTCACAGATCATTCTAATGTTTCTCAACGTGGAGCCCTTGGTGGTGCTAATATTGAGTATGGTCGCGTTTTCAACAATACTTTTTTTGCGGGACTTCAAGTCAGTGCGATATTTGGAAATGTTAAGGGAGATATTAAAACATCTATAAATGCCCCACGCCCGATATTAACATCTGTTAAATTAAAGGATGGTTATGGAGTTGCCTTACGTCTTGGTAAAACAGTAGCAAGAACCGTTCTTCCTTATGTAAAAGTTGGTATTGTCACCTCAAAGTGGGAATCGATAACAGATGGTATTTCTACAGCAATCGGTAAAGGAAGTGCTTCCAAGCGCCGTACTGGTTGGGAACTTGGAGCCGGTGTAGACTTTTCTGTCACCGAATGCGTTGCAGTTGGCGCAGAAGTCAGTCACCTACAATACCAAAAACTTTCTTATGATGTAAGGCATGAGCCAAGCCAAATTGTTACGCGTCATGTACAAGTTAAGCCTCGTGAAAATCGTATAATGTTTCGTGTTAAGTATAAATTGGGTGACTAATAAAATTAGTCTCATCTAAAAAGGCTTTATTTTAAAAGAAGCGAGGAGAGACTTTTCTCCTCGTTTTTTATGAATAGGATAAAAAAATTAATTAAAATCTTGAATAGAGATCACCCAAGATTTTTTAAGAAGAGGGTGAATCTGCTGTATTAACCGGCTCTGCATCTTTTATAGGGGGCATTGCAATCAAAAGATTAGAGGGAACTTTGCCGTATCCATATCCAATTCGGAAAGGTAATTCCCGAATAGTATCTTTTTGTTCAACGAAATAACGTGCAAGGTCAGGTTGTTTATACGCCACAAAGCTTTCCCCATAGGGTTCTTCATAAACGCCAAAATATCTTAGTTGCCATTGATGTTGTTGGAGCACGCGATAAGGAAGGCCGGTATCATCTTGAAGAAGCAACGTTGTATTCTCAAGGACAAAGTCAACAAGCTTCGCAAAACCAGTTTGATGAGGGGTGTAAGAGGCGGACTTAAACATTGTTGCCCACGGGCCTTTCTTTTTGAGGAAAGGTGTGATTTGGTGAATATGGTTGTCGTTCATATTCTGTCTAAAGTAAGTAAGTGTTTGAGGCTTGTCATGGCCTTGTTGAAGGAATGAGATCGACACACCTTGCGCTTCGTGATCAGGGCATTCAAGAAGGTCACCTTCAGACGTTATCTTCACAAAAGTAATCGATTTTATCTTGGCTTGAGATCGTTTGAGAAGTGCTAGAAGAGTTGGAAGAACGCCACAATCAAAAAAGTCTTTGGACATATCTTTTGTAATAAAAAAGCTACGATGAAAGAGAGAACTTGTTCCATTTTGAACGTTTTGAAGGTAGCTTTGACGCTTCTCAGGCAAGTTTAGCATATCAAAAGAAAGATTCTTTCCCACACGCTCAAGGCCAATAATAAAATATTCAGGGCTTTGTGGAAAGAATAGAAGGGCATTCAAAACATCAGGTCCCCCCATCGGATAGAAGAGTGGTAAAGTGATTGGATCTAAATATTGGTCACGCCAAGCTTTCATGGGAAGAAGACGTTTTTCTTGGATTCTTGTCCAGCGATCTTCAAAATCTTTAGAGAAATCTTGCCATTCGGGGGACTGTTCATAGTCAGCAAAGGCGCCGCTTTGCGGAATGCCAGCTAAAAAGGTCGCAATTTGATCAAGAGAAACAGCTTGAGAAGTTGGGGTATTTTCGACGCTAGCATTTAAAGGAGCTACAAAGTTTAATAGCAAGGTTAAGGATAATTGATAGAAAATTTTCATGGTCATGCTTCGTTATTTTAATCACAATGAGGTGGTTGTACTCTTCTCTCAAAAATTCGTCAAATTGATAATGCACTCTTTAAAATATGGGCAGAGTAATTTTTATGAGAAAATAAAAAAAACATAAGAAGGTTGTAAACCGGAGAAAAAAATGGCGTCCCCAGCGGGATTCGAACCCGCGTTGCCGCCGTGAAAGGGCGGTGTCCTAGGCCTCTAGACGATGGGGACATGGGCACATCTTTACTGGGGTGTGAGATAAAAATCAAGCAAAATCTTCACTTTTTTAAGGAATATTATGAGGGGGAATTTTTTTCTATTTTTTTATAAAAAACAGTAACATTTTTTATTTTAAATTATTGAAAATAAACAATAAATAATTCAAAAATTTTAATAATTTTATCGACTTAAGGCTGATTTTATGCTATACTGAAAGTATAATAAAAAGAGGGAAAACATGGGAGACGCTTTAAATTTTGATGTTGTAATTGTGGGCGCAGGGCCCGCAGGATTGGCAGCGGCTATCCGCTTAAAACAGCTATGTGCCGAAAAATCGCACGACCTAAGTGTGTGCGTTCTTGAGAAAGGAGCCGAGGTGGGAGCTCATATCCTTTCAGGCGCTGTTCTTGAGCCGCGCGCGCTTCAGGAACTGATTCCTGATTGGAAGGAAAAGGGGGCGCCCTTAGAAACGCCGGTCCAACAAGATAAGTTCCTTTTTTTAACAGAAAAAAGATCTTTTCGGTTACCAACACCACCACCCATGAAAAATCACGGGAATTATATCATTAGCCTCGGTAACTTTTGTCGGTGGCTTGCAGGACAAGCAGAATCTTTAGGCGTTGAAATTTATCCTGGCTTTTCTTTGGGGCAAACACTTTATGATGATCAAGGGAAAGTGATTGGGGTAGAGACAACACCGAGAGGGCTTGATCGTGAAGGGCAGCAAAAGGATTCTTATGAACCTGGGGTCCAAATTCTCGCGCGCCATGTTATCTTTGCAGAAGGATGTCGAGGCTCGTTAAGTAAAGAACTCTTTGAGCGATTTAATCTACGGCGCGAGTGCCAACCTCAAACGTATGGACTTGGTCTTAAAGAACTGTGGGAAATTAACCCCGAGAAGCATCAGCAGGGGCTTGTAGTACATACGCTGGGTTGGCCACTTGAGGCGGAAACCTATGGCGGCTCTTTCCTCTATCACTTAGAGAATAATCAACTCGCTATTGGATTTGTCATTGGTTTGGATTATAAAAATCCTTATCTGAGCCCTTATGAAGAATTTCAGCGCTTTAAGCATCATCCGACCATTAAGTCACTTTTGGAAGGAGGGCGACGTATTTCTTATGGCGCGCGGGCACTGAATGAGGGTGGATGGCAATCAATTCCGCGATTGAGCTTTCAAGGGGGCTCTTTAATTGGCTGTGCTGCGGGCTTCCTCAATGTGCCCAAAATTAAAGGAACCCACACGGCAATGAAATCAGGGATGATCGCGGCCGAAGTGATTTTTGACGCTTTAAGTCAAGGTAAAGAGCCAGAAGAGGGCAATCTTGATCAAGCGGTTCAGAAGAGTTGGATTGCGGAAGAGCTAAAGCCTGTCCGTAATATGCGCCCAGGATTCCAAAAAGGATTATGGGCTGGTTTAGTGAATGCTGCGTTTGAAACTCTATCTAGAGGGAAATTCCCGTGGACGTTAAAACATCGTGAAGATCATCGTTCTTTAAAAAAAGCAGAAGAATGCCAGCCTATTTCATACCCAAAGCCGGATGGTATTATTTCATTTGATAAAATGTCCTCCGTTTATCTTTCCAACACAAACCATGCAGAAGACCAGCCTTGTCATTTGCACTTGAAAGATCAGGACATTCCGATTTTGTATAATCTTGCAAACTATAATGCACCTGAGCAACGATATTGTCCTGCGGGTGTGTATGAGATTGTACAAGCGGCGTCAGGAGAACAGAAACTTCATATTAACGCGCAAAATTGCGTTCATTGTAAAACATGCGATATTAAAGATCCCTTGCAAAATATTGAATGGCGACCCCCTGAAGGTGGGGATGGACCACGCTATCCCAATATGTAAAAAAATGTTAAGGAGATTGTCACTCTTTGGAAATAAAGGCAGAAAAATGACGGATCATATTCATATAGCAGTTGCTGGCGCTTCTGGGCGCATGGGGCAGCTGATCATTCAGCAGGTCCTTGAATCACCATACGCAAAGCTTACGGGGGCCAAGGTTTCCTGCACAAGTCTGTTCAATGGCGAAGCTCTTACAACGCTTTTCCCGCAAGGGCCTAACGATGTTGTTTTAACGTCAATGACAGAGAAAGCCTTTAAAAATTCTAAGGTTATTATTGATTTTACAACACCTGAAACGCTTCAGGCGCATCTTGACGTCGCTCTTCGAGAAAAAATTGCTCTTGTTATTGGAACGACGGGATTATCAAAAGAGCAATTTCAGGTGTTAGAGAAAGCTTCACTTACCATTCCCATCCTTTACTCTGCGAATTTTAGTTTAGGGATTAATTTGCTTTTTGAGATGGTGAAAGAAGCTTCGAAAAAGTTGGGCGCTGATTTTGATGTGGAGGTTCTGGAAATGCATCACCGTCACAAGCAAGATGCGCCATCAGGAACATCTCTAATGCTTGCCAAGGCAGCGGCAGAAGGACGAGATCTTTCACTTCAAGAGAGCGCGATCTATGATCGAACCCGCCAACGTCAAGCGCGCCGTGAAAACGACATAGGTTTTGCAGTTTTACGAGGGGGCAGTGTGATTGGGGATCATTCTGTAATGTTTGCTTCGGATGAAGAGATTGTTGAATTCTCTCATCGGGCTTTAAAGCGAGATATTTATGCAAAGGGAGCCCTTAAAGCGGCGCTATGGCTTGCAAATCAAAAGCCAGGCTATTATAAATTTTCCGATATTTTAACAACAGTAGAGAAAAGTGCCATATCATGATAGGTCCCGTGATTATTCTTGTGGAGTCGCAGATCCCCCAAAATATTGGCAAGACAGCGCGTGCCATGCTCAATTGTGAATTGCGAGATCTGAGGCTTGTTAGGCCTTTGGTTGATCATTGTCATCGAGATGCGCGGGCCCTTGCAGCGGGGGCGGATGAAGTCTTGGAACAAGCAAAAATATTTAATTCAACGGGTGAAGCGATTGCAGATTTGCATCGCGTTTTCTCAACAAGTGCGCGCCATCGAGATATGGTTGAACTTCAGTTAACACCTAAGAAAGCGGCTGATTTTTTTGTTGAAATGGTCCAAGAAAATCATCGCATTGGGGTACTCTTTGGACCTGAACGGGCGGGGCTTGATAATGAAGATGTGGCCTTATGTGAGGGCAATATTTTTGTGCCGGTGAATCCCGAATTTAGTTCCCTTAACTTAGCGCAAGCAGTTCTTTTGATTGCTTATGAGTGGTATCAAGCTAAAGTAAAATTCCCCGAAATGACCTTAAAAAAAGGAGAAGCCTCTTTAGCAAGCCGGGAAGAATTATTAGGATTTCTGAACCAACTTGAAGGAGAGCTAGACCTTTCGGGCTATTTTAGGGCTGATCATAAGAAACCTAAAATGCTTCGGACAATTCATAATATGTTTTCAAGAGTTCCATTGACATCCCAAGAAGTTCGAACCTTAAGAGGAATCGTGTCAGATCTTTCGGATCCGCATGGAGAAAAGGCAAGAATGACGAAAAGAAGGCTTCAAAAGCAGGAAAAAGAGACTGAAATCTGAAGTTATTATTCATGAGAATAAACATTTTTTAATAATCGAATTGACAACAGGGTGGAAACCAGTATATCTCAAAGCAGCAGTATATTTAGAAAACTTTTCTTATCCCTTGATTAGAGTAATGTGAAGTATGACAAAACGTTTAAATTCAAAGTACAAAATTGACCGTCGTTTAGGTGTTAACCTATGGGGTCGCCCTAAGAGTCCCGTAAATTCACGTGCCTATGGTCCCGGCCAGCACGGTCAGAATAAAAGCAAACCAAAAGATTATGGTTTGCAATTAGCAGCAAAACAACGCTTAAAAGGCTATTATGGCAATATTGGTGAGCGCCAATTCCGTAGCCTTTTCCAAGAAGCAATCCGCCGTCGTGGTGATACAGGTGAGAACCTGGTTGAGCTTTTGGAAAGACGCCTTGATGCCGTTGTTTACCGGATGAAGTTTGTTCCAACTCCTTTTGCGGCACGCCAGTTCGTGAACCACGGGCATGTGAAGGTGAATGGCCGTCGAGTTAATATTTCATCCTACCAAGTTAAAGATGGTGATGTGATTGAAGTCAAAGATAGCTCAAAACAAATGGCAATGGTTCAAGAATCAGTGAATTCTCAAGAAAGAGAAACACCAGATTATATTCAAGTTGATACCAATGCCCTTAAAGGAACATTTGTTCGCGGACCACAACTCGCGGACGTTCCTTATCCTGTTCAGATGGAACCAAATCTTGTTATTGAGTTCTATTCTCGTTAATAGGAAGCTAAGAAATCTAAGAGAAAAAGGAACTTTTTAAAGTTCCTTTTTTTTTGAGGGGAACTAAGATATGAGAATGGCAATTATCGTGCATGCCGAATACAGCGCGTTTATGAGCTTCAATTTCATATGGAAATTACGTCACAAGGGATCGCAGACTTAATTAAGGCATGCCCAGACGATTTAAAACCTGGAAAGTTTGTCCAAAATGAAGAAGTACTTATGAGTCAAGATTTGGACGGAATTCATCAGCATATGTGTCATTTACTCGATCGCCTTGTAAATAAATTCTCTCTAAATTAATTTAAAATTAAAAAAGTATGTATTTGCTCGCTTTTCTAAATTGACGAGCCCTAGTTAAAAGATTTAGTTTCTAATTCTAATAGGGAATCCTTTTAAGTTCTATAGAGAAAGAAAAAAGAAATGCGTGACTCTTCTGCACGTGAAAAAACTATAGCTGTTATTTTAACTATTACAGGTGCAGCCCTTCTTGGGTTTTCACCTATATTGGTGCGATTAAGTACGATTGAACCTCTTTCAACTGGTTTCTTTCGGTTCTTTTTAGCTTTTCCATTCTTATTTAGTTGGATGTTATTTGATCATCATCAAGACATCCAATCTAAAGCGCCTCGGACGAAAAGAGAGTACTTTTTATTAATTTCAGCAGGCGTGTATTTAGCCCTCGATATTGCTTTTTGGCACTGGTCTCTCCAAAAAACAGCTGTTGCGAATGCAACTCTTTTAAACAATTTAACCTCTATTTTTGTGGCGGCGATTTCTTGGCTTGTTCTGCGAATAAAATTAGGTAGATCAACAGTTATTGGCATTCTTCTTGCCACGTTAGGGGCGGCTCTTCTTGTTGGAGAAAGGAATGAAGCCCATGTTTCGCAGCTTTTGGGAGATAGTCAGGCTTTAATTTCAGCGGTTTTTTATGCAGGATATGTTTTGGCTGTTAAGCAGTTGCGCCAACATTTCAGTGCAGCAACAATTATGACATGGTCTGGGCTTGCAAGTATGTACACGTTAGCATTGATGATGGGGATTTATGAACACCATCTTCTTCCTGCTTCTTGGCAAGATTGGTTGCCTATCATGGGACTTGCAATCATCGTTCATGTTCTTGGTCAAGGTTTTGTTGCGTATGGTATGGGGCAGTTAACCGCAGCTTTCTCTTCTGTTGCCTTAATGATTTCTCCTATCGTTTCGACGATTGTTGCTTGGTATTTGTTCTCAGAAGAATTAACGTTGATAAAAATGCTAGGTGGAATCATTATTCTTATTGGGCTTGTAATCGCTCGAGAGAGTGAAAAAAAATTATCATTTCAAAAATTAAGGAACTAATATGCGTCGCTATCGTGCAACAAAAATCGTCGCAACCCTCGGGCCAGTAAGCTCTTCACCAGAGATTATTGAACAACTTTTTTTAAAAGGTGTGGATGTTTTTCGTCTTAATTTTTCCCATGGAACACATGAGACTCATCTCAAAAATTATAAGATTATTCGCGTATTAGAAACAAAATATGGGCATCCTATTGGAATTCTTCAAGATTTACAAGGACCAAAATTAAGGGTGGGAGCCTTTAAAGAAGGGAAAATTGACCTTAAAGTGGGTGATTACTTCAGATTTGATCTTGATCCTACACCAGGAGATTTTAGGCGCGTCAATCTACCTCATCCAGAAATCTTTGCAGCTCTTAAAAAGGAAACAGATCTTTTATTGGATGATGGTAAATTACGTCTTAAAGTCCAGACTCATGGGCCCGATTTTGCTGAAGCGCTCGTGATTGTCGGAGGTCCCTTATCCAATTCAAAAGGGGTTAATGTTCCTGATGTCACTTTGCCGATTTCTGCTTTGACTGAAAAAGACCGTAAAGACTTGGCATTTGGTTTGGAGATGGGCGTGGATTGGGTTGCCTTGTCCTTTGTTCAAAGACCAGAAGATGTTATTGAAGTAAAGTCTATTATAGGTAATCGAGCAAGTGTGATTGCTAAATTAGAAAAACCGATGGCTATTGAATATCTTGACGACATTGTTTCAGTTTCAGATGGAATTATGGTTGCGCGCGGTGATCTTGGAGTTGAAATGTTACCTGAGGCTGTTCCGCCCCTTCAGAAAAGAATTATCCGCGCCTGCCGTATGAGCGGTAAGCCTGTTATTGTTGCAACTCAAATGCTTGATTCTATGGTTCAGCTGCCAACTCCAACGAGAGCTGAGGCTTCAGACGTGGCAACAGCTGTTTATGATGGCGTTGATGCGGTTATGCTTTCTGCCGAATCTGCTTCTGGGGCTTATGCTCAAGAAGCAGTTTCTATGATGAATCGCATCATAGAATCAGTCGAAAAGGATGCTTATTATCATCAACAATTGAAAAACAGTAGGACGCCCTGGCAATCAACATCTTCGGATGCGATTACGGCTGCTGCACGACAAGTTGCTGAGACAATTGAAGCAAAGGCGATTGTTACCCTGACGACAACGGGTGCTACAACCTTCAGAGCAGCCAGAGAGAGACCTTCAACTCCTATACTATCGCTAACACCGAATCCTCAAGTTGCACGATTGCTTTCTCTTGTTTGGGGGACACATCCTATTGAAATGCAAGAATTTGATTCTATCATCGAAATAGATATACGCGTTTCTCATCTCGCAATGCAAAATGAATTTGCTCGCAAAGGAGACAATTTAGTTCTAACGATTGGAGGAGATTTCACGCGTCATGACGCTCCTCGTGTTTTTCATTCGGGGACGACACGTCTCCTCAGTATTATAAACGTGACTGAGGAATAAATTTTGCAGGATGAGAGTACCCTTACAGGTCGTTTGAAGCGGTATGCTCATGTATCAACAGCGATGAGCACGACGGCTCTGCGTCTTGCAGGAGAACGTTATTTTGGTCTTTTGGTTGATCACGAATCTTTGGCTCATGATCTCACTCATGCCCTTGGATCCCTTAAAGGCCCTGTGATGAAGATTGCCCAGATGTTGGCATCCATTCCTGATAGTATTCCTTCAGAATATACGGCTGAATTTTTGCAGCTTCAGGCAAATGCGCCTGCCATGGGATGGCCTTTTGTAAGGCGGCGGATGATTGCTGAATTGGGGCATAATTGGCAGGATAAATTTGCTCATTTTCAACATGAAGCCACTTTTGCAGCATCTCTAGGTCAAGTTCATAAAGCAGAAAGTAAAGAAGGAAAACCCCTTGCATGCAAGCTGCAATATCCGGATATGAAGTCAATTGTCGAAGCTGATTTAACGCAATTGAAGCTTATTTTTTCTCTTTATGAAGCATCTCTAAAAGCTCTCCAAACACAAGAGATTTATGAAGAAATTAAGGCACGCTTATGGGAAGAGCTAGACTATGAATTGGAAGCAAAACATATAGCCCTTTATCAATACATTTTTAGAGATGAATCTTCGGTCCGTTTACCTGAAGTTATTCCGCAACTTTCGACTAAACGTCTTTTAACGATGACATGGCTTGAAGGTAAGCCTCTCAAAGAACTTAAAAATCTTTCTCAAACAGAGTGCAATCTTCTAGCTCAGAATATTTTTCGAGCCTGGTATAAACCTTTTTATCATTATGGCGTGATTCATGGAGATCCTCACCTTGGAAATTATACATTTTCCTCAGAAGGAATTGTGAATCTTTTGGATTTTGGATGTGTGCGGAAATTCCCAGCATCTTTTGTCAAAGGAGTTATCGATCTTTATCATGCCATGCTTTATCAAGATATAGATCTAGCCGTTTCGGCTTATGAAACTTGGGGATTTAAAAATTTATCTAAAGAGCTGATAGACGTACTTAATCTATGGGCAAAACTTTTATATGAACCTCTTCTTGATGATCGTATACGCTCCATTCAAGTGGATAATAGAGGCACTTATGGGCGAGAGATTGCTTATCAAGTTCATACAAAATTACGTGAATTAGGTGGGGTTTGTCCGCCGCGAGAATTTGTTTTTATGGATAGAGCAGCTGTGGGAATTGGTTCGGTTTTTATGCACCTAAAAGCAGAATTAAATTGGCATCAACTCTATCAAGACCTTATTCAAGACTTTAGTCCTGAAAATGTTGACCAGCAACAAGCTATAGCTTTGAGTGAATCTCATCTTTTATAGAAACACGTTTTCTTACTTTAAGATTTTTTAATTTCAATTATTCGGTAAAGCATCTACTAAAAAATATTTTTTATAATGAGATGGCGCTTGTTTATGTATTAAACAAAGATTATACGCAAATTTTTTTGGATTTATCTCCAAAAAGAACGGTAAAAAAGGTTACTAGACATTTTTAAATAAAAAAGAAGGGAGCTTTTATAGCTCCCTTCTTAATGCACTAATATATAAATTAGTTTAAGCTGAGGTCTTATTTCACGAGAGCATTATATCTCTTTGAAAGTCCCTTTACAGCCACAACCCAAGCACCAACAACAACGCCAACAACACCTGCAAGGTATGGCGCAATTGTCATAATATCACCCGCTGTTGCGATGAGAAGACCTTGTTGAACATAACCGCCGCCAGCTTTTCCTAGGCGTCCACCAATAACGTCGACAGCTGCTTTACCTTTGACCTTAAGTTCTTGATCAAGAGGGATATATGCCATTTCTTTTGTTGGGTCAAAGTTTGAATACTTTGTACCTTTACTGAGGATATTTTGAATAGCCCCAATATAGGTTGCCATTAAGGTTGCTGTAAGTCCCATGCCTGCAACGAGTGGTGTTAATTCATCCTTAAAGAGCACGAATGCAAAGAATAGGGCGCCTGTGATGATCAGAACGGCTGGCGTTACAATCGCGCCAGTGAACCAACCAAACTTACGGACGATACCCTTTGTGAACCAGATCAAGAGCATTGTCACGATACCTGTGGCACGAGAGAATTTACCCATGAAGGCACCATAATCGTTAGGATTTGGGAAAGCTTGCTTCAATTGGTCTTTCCAGACAACTTCGATAAGGTTAATAGAAACACCATAGGCTAAGACGAGAATTGCAATGTAACCGATATAAGGTGAGCTGAAAATCAACTTAAAGCTATCTCCAACGCTTAATTTTGGCTTACTTTTTTTCTCTTTTTTATTTTTTGGAGCCGCAGCATCATAAAAGCGAGGATCTGTGAGAATATATTCTGTTACCCACCAATAAAGTGCAATCGCTGCAATACCACAAACAACAACAGCGCCCATCATATAATTTAAAGAATAACCCCAAGCATCGACTTCAGGAGGAAGTTTATCTTTGATTTCTGAGAAATATTCAACTGTTGTACCTGAGAAAATAAGCGCAACGTTTGCGATTAAACCAAACATAGCATAAAAACGCTTGGCTTCTTCTGTGCGTGTAATATCGTTAGCAAACTGCCAAAAAAGAAGAGAAATCATAACAGATCCCCAAAGTTCAGCAAGCACGTAGAATAAAGAATATGTCCACACACCATAAATTGGGAAAATCCATTTAAAATTCGGATATTCTGTTTGCAATGCTTGAATAGTTTCAAGACTTGGGTGAATCAGTTCACGGTTTGGATATAAAGAAAAAGCAAATAATCCAAAGAAAGCAATAAACACAACAACAATGCCATAAAAGAGGCGTTCACGATTAACAATGTTCGACAATTTTGTATAAAGCAAGACGAATAAAATGGCAGACGGCATCACCCCCCAACCCTTAAGAAAGCTCAATACGCCAGCGCCAGAGTTTGGGGCTGTCATAATAAGAACGTCTTTAACGTCTCTTAAAATAGTATAATTGAAAAGGATGAAAAACATAATCATGCCCATCGGCAAGAATTTTTTAAGTTCGTGAGCGTAGATAGGCCATAGTGCGGCACGCACTGGGCTAAACTCTACAGGTTTTGTTCCTTCTTTACTGGTTGCCATTTTATCTTCCTATAATATTGATAAACTTACTAGATCCGCTCTGCATATCTTAAAAGACAATAATAATAAATGCAAAATTCTGCATAGGCCTATGCAAGAAACGCATAACGCTTCTTTTATTTAGAATTTTAATTAAAATAAATCAATCAATTTTTAGAAGAAAATGTTTTTAGGTTAAATACTCAACAAAGTTTTTTTTATTGAGTATTTAACTTTGCAACAAACTTAAGAGAGCGGAGCTGCTTGTTTCAAATTAAAAGAATCCCCTGTTTTAAGGGGTTGATTCGTTGGAGATAAACTATCTTCGTAGGTTGGTTCCTTTAACATATAACCTCGGCCCCACACAGTTTGAATATAATTTTCATCATTTAAAGCATCCGCAAGTTTCTTCCGAAGTTTACAGACAAAAACATCAATAATTTTGAATTCAGGCTCTTCCATGCCCCCATAAAGATGATTTAAAAAAACTTCTTTTGAGAGAGTTGCTCCTTTGCGGATCGCGAGGAGCTCTAAAATCGCATATTCGCGGCCGGTTAATTTTAGTGGCTTACCTCGAGCTTCCACGGTTTTCCCGTTGAGGTCAATTTTAAGCTGGCCAATTTGAATAATAGAATTAGGATGCCCTTTTGAGCGCCGTATGATTGCACGGACTCGGGCTATAAGTTCTTCTTTATTAAAAGGTTTTGTTAAATAATCGTCCGCGCCGAAACCAAGCCCTTTAATCTTATCATCTATTTGAGAAAGACCAGAAAGGATTAACACGGGTGTTGAGACTTGCACAGAGCGAAGCCGCCGTAAAATTTCGTATCCATCAATGTCAGGCAACATTAAATCTAAGAGAATAAGATCATATTCATAATGCCGAGCAATTTCTAATCCATCTTCGCCAATATCTGTTGAGTCACAGACAAATCCTTGAGCTTTTAAAGCTATTTGGATTGTTTTTGATGTGGCTGCATCATCTTCAATTATAAGTACACGCATTTTTTCCCCCTGCATATTATTTTTTTAGATCATTATTGGAACATATTTTTGCATTCTTGTTAAGACTTATTTACGAAGATTAACGATGTTCTAAAAACATTTTAATCAGCAGGAAAGGAAAAAAATAGAAAAAGTAAGAAGAGAAGATTTCGCTCACCCTTCGGTTTGAAAGGTGAGCTTTTTCTTTATTTTTTAGAGCAGGTCAGGTCTTTTTTGGCTTTTTCGACCATCTTTTTTACGTTTTGAGCTTGATTGGGAAATTCTTCTTGAAGTTGATCTAGCGTCGCACAAGCCGCGTCAGTTTTTCCGAGTCCTTTTAAGGAAAAGACTAACTTAATAAGAGCTTCTGGGGCTTTTGCAAAACTCAGTTTTTTAGCTTCTTTGTCTTTTGGATCTGTGGATTTTTCGATCATTTTATAGGATTTGTAAGCTTCTCCAAATGAAACAGAGGCGCGTCTATAGTCACCTTGGACATAGTATGTTTCACCAAGCCAATATTTAGCATTAATCACTAAAGGATCTTTAGGATAGCTTTTAATGAGCTCTTTCAACGCATTTTCAGCCGTATCATATTCGCCTAACGCTAAAAATTCTTGGGCTTTTGCATAGAGAGTTTGTGCATCATCTGTTCGAAGAGTTGTTGCATCAGAAGTTGTTGGCGTTAAAGCTTCAGAAAGAGTCTCGGAAGGTTTTTTCCCGAGGCTTGGAGCGATGGGCGCCATCATCGTCTCATTCTTTACTTTTAAGCGATGTTCAAGCACTTCAATTTTATCAGTTAATTTTTGGACTTGGGCTTCTAATTGGTTGAGACGTGAGTCTACTGTCCCATAAGAGTCATTAGGAAGAACAGGAGGAAGGTCTTCTTGGACAATTTCTTGATCCACAACATCAGTGTCAAGAAGCTCTTCTGCTTTCCCATAATAGGAAAAAGCCAAGATGAAAGCGGTTGATAGGAATAATTTTTGCATTTTTACCTCTATACTAATTCTAAAGAGAGTTGTATCTCAGACAGATGGTTCTCGTCTAGTCACAATCAAAAGGAACTCATAATGCTCAGTCTTTCGGCTATTGCAAAAATTTTCAAAAAATTATCTTTTCTTAATCCTGAACCCACGACAGAGCTTGAATCTACTAACCCGTATACGTTGTTAGTCGCGGTTGTTCTATCCGCTCAATCGACCGATAAGGGGGTTAATAAAGCCACACGTCCCTTATTTGAGAAGATTTCCACTCCGCAACAAATGGTTGAATTGGGAGAGGAACACTTGAAACAAGCTATTCGAACAATAGGATTTTATAATACGAAGGCAAAAAACATTATTCGTCTTAGTGAAATTTTAATTCGAGAATACCAAGGAAAAATTCCTGAAAATCGTGAAGCTTTAGAGAAATTGCCCGGTGTGGGGCGTAAAACAGCGAATGTTATTCTAAATACGGCGTTTGGTGAACCTGTAATGGCTGTGGATACACATGTCTTTCGAGTCTCTAATCGGCTTGGAATTTGTGCCGCTAAAACGCCTTTAGAAGTTGAGAAAGCTCTGATGGCAAAAATTCCTTCAGAGTATCTCCAACATGCTCATCATTGGCTTATTCTTCATGGGCGTTATACATGTCTGGCTCGAAAACCGAAATGTTACCTCTGTCCTGTGGTGGAGTTATGTGAATATAAAGAAAAAAATTTAGTTAAACGTAAAGCTTAAGAGTCATTGTGTTCATCTGAAGTCGGATGATTTTCTGGGGATTCACCTAATCCTTGATAAAAGCCTTTCATTTCATCGCTTAAGGGCAGAGTCTTTTCAGTTAGCAGAGGAGGAGAGAGCTTTTTCGACTGAATGATTGTTCCCTGACATTCTTTGACCCACACATCGTAAACGGGATGTTCTAAAGCAGAAATAGAAGGATGAGAGGCAAACATCCAGCCTTGGAAAATAAGATCTTCTTGGGCGCTGGGTTTTGTTTCAAAAATTTCTAAGAAGGCAGTCGATTCTGGAGGATCTTCAGGGGCGGCCTTTTGGCACAGACGTGGGATAATTCGTAATGTCCCAAACTCAATGGGTTTATTGATCTCCCCTTCAAGAGGAATCACGCGTCCAGTGATTTTATCGAGAGCCTGAAGAAGAATTTTATCTGTCACGTAAACTTCTTGCTCTTGAGTTTTAAGCATTGAATCCGGTTGAGATGGTGGCGCGATGTCTGTTGCCTGCGTAACCTTTGCAAGAAAACTTATAATGAAGAAAAAAATGAATACGTTCACTATTTTTTCTCGGCAGAAGGTTGTGCTCCTTCTTTTTTGGAATCTTTAGCGCTAAAAATAAGCTGACCAATCATTCCCTCTAAGCTGACGGCAGATTGTGTATGTGTGATTTCTGCCCCTGAAGGAAGGTTTTCCTCGTCTCCGCCGGGTATTAAGGCTAAGTATTTATTCCCCATCAGGCCATCACTTAAAATTTCAGCAGAAGAATCCTTGGGAAGAGAGATGTCAGAAGCTAATGTAAAATGGACACCCGCCAAATAGGTCTGGGGATTAATCTTAATGTCTTTCACTGTTCCTACTTTTACGCCACTCATGCGAACATCGCTACCAACAAAAAGGCCATCAACACGATCGAATTGAGCCCAATAAAGAGCTCCTTCGCTACTTTTATATCCACTACTCCTATACGCAAAGGTAAGAAAAAAAATAGCAATTAAGAGAACAACACCGCCCATGACGGTTTCAATGAGATTATTTCGCATGTTTAATTATCTATCCTTAATATCCATGAATATAACTTATTCACCTTTTTCCAGTGGAGCGGAGCTTGATTCCATTCCTGTTTCCTCGATTCCTAAAGTTTCTTCTGGAAGAGGAGGTATTTCTCCCGTTGAAGCATTCGTGATAGGTTGTTGTAAATCTGCTTCAATTTGAGTAGGAGCCGAAGAGGTAGCTATCTGAGAGTCGCCCTTTTTTATACTTTTTGTACGTTTTATTGGGGTCTTTGCGTCCGAACCTTTTCTCCCCGGTGTCGAGGAGGATGAAGCTTTTTGCTCTTCTTCTTTCGTGACAGATAAGTTGAATTGTAATCCAAGAGGATTTTCTTCCCCTATTTCTGAAGATTTTTCCTTCTTTTTATCTTTAGAGGATTTTTTCTTTTTTTTGTCTTTAGAAGGGGGTTCTGGTACAAAAAGTTTTTCATCGTGCTTTTCTTGGAACATAATTTTATAAGTCGCTATATTTGCTACGGTACCTTTTATTTGATCCTTTTGCATGGTAGCGAGAGTGTTTGGATCACGTCTTTCTTCTCTATCGTCGCGCTTTACTTTCTTACGCGTTTCATACCATTGTTGTTTTTGTGTTTCAGAAATGAGAATTTCTGCCACTTTCATATCATTTTTATTCCGTAATTTTTTTAAATCTTCCTCAGTGCGGACGCAAAGTAAATGAAGAGCATTTTCTAGATTTTTCATTTGTATAAATTCATCATATTTCAAGGCCTTTTTCAATTCGTCTTTCAGGCCATATAACATTCCTTTAAATCCGATAAACATGTTTAGTGAGGGGATATAGACGATAGGGTGAATTTCATTTGGTTTTGTCATTTCATCCGCTCGTAAAGCGAGGAGAATATGTACAGGAAGTAATTCTTCTGGGGCAAAGAGGAGAGCTTCAGAATTTTTAGCTACAGCGCGTGGTCTTAAATAAAAGCCTGAAAAAGAGTCAAGTATGTTTGCCGAGTCTGAAGCTGGTTCCACTTTCATATCTTTAGATAGATTTGGTTCTTCTTCTTTTCTTGGCGTAATTTTTTTAGAAGATTTTGTAGATTGCTTTTTTACGAGTGTTCGTTTCTTTTCAGGTTTAGGACTAGGAAAATCTGCTGACTCTTCTCCTGTTTCTATGGACTCTGTCGGTGTAGGAAGAGGGGAAGGTGCTTGATCTGGAGAGAACTGAAGCTGCTCAAGATCTAAGGGAGGCATTAGAGTCGGATGAGGAGATCCTGAATCATTTAAAACTAATTCGTCAGGCTCAACAGGGCTTGCATTTCCATTATACGAAACCGACAAAGTGAAAAGGCAGCATACTGCAATTTTAAGCATCTTATCAAACATGTTTTACTCCTACCAAGTTTCTGTACTTTCTATGACACCAATAATTTGTAACTCTTTGAAGGTCACTTCAAAATACCTGAAGAACGACCATATTTAGGACATTTTCAGAAAGCTCTTCTCTTTAAATCTTTACTAAATGGTTTTAAGAAGTGCAATGTTTTTCCAAAAAGGAAGTTCTTTTGAGAATAACTTTAACCAATAAAGAATTTAGGAGGGCTGCCAGGGCTCATATCCTTTATCGGGCTTATTTTTTGTTCCTTTTTTGTGAGGATGATAAGCTTCAGGCGTGCCAGTTTTGTTCGCTTGATGCGGCTGAATCCAATCATAAGGGAGCTTTTTTAAAGGCGCTTCTAGAGTGTAGTGAAGCCAGCCATACCATTCAGCAGGGACTTTTGAGGCTTCTACTTCTCCGGAATAAAGAACCCAACGGCGAGGCCGCCTTAGGGGTTTAACAAAAAGAAATCGTTCTTCATAATATCGATTCCCATAGTCATCTTTACCAATGAAGCGCCCTTTAAGAGTGGTTAAAATTTTAATAATGATCATAATAGGAAAAACTCTAAAATATAGTATACTCTTTTTTAACAGAAGAAAGTTTACACTAAAATAACATTTTAAAGGAGGGGGAGATGAAGTTTATTTTTAGCCTTTGTTTGTTATCATTTGGAATTCCTGCTTTTGCAGGATCGCCTTTGGATTCTCTTAAAGAACCTTTCATGCATCTTAAAATTTATTCAGCTACCCAAGAAATTGAAAAACTTATAGAGACAACTAAAGGAGATCACATTGTCTTGCCAACGTCTCTCAAGATTACGAAAGCTGATGAGGAAGCTTGTAAGAAAAAATGCAGCTCTTCTTCGGGAATTTTTGCTAGCGGAATAGATTGTCAACAAGGATGTAAACCTCAAGCGATTGAGCAAGCAATTTTAAGGGCTGCTGATAAAGAATGGCAGCGCCGGAAAACGATAAGAGTCGAATAAGGAAAACGGAATGATACCTATTTTTAAGAAAATTGCAATTGCATCAGATCATGCAGGATTTCCCCTCAAAAAAGTGCTCATTAAAACGCTTGAGAATCTGAATATTAATGTGTTTGATCTGGGGACTTTTACTGAAGAATCCGCAGATTATCCAGATTATGCTCGGCAGGTTGTGTCGTCAATTCTTACCGAAGAAGTGCCGGCTGGGGTCCTCATTTGTGGGACGGGAATTGGGATGAGCATTGCCGCAAATCGACATTCTGGGATTCGAGCCGCTGTTTGTAATGAAGGAACGACTTCTGCGCGGTTAGCGCGAGCGCATAATAACGCCAATATTCTGTGTTTAGGAGAACGTCTCATTGGTCCCGAAGCGGCTAAAGACACTCTCTTAACATTTATAACAACCGCCTTTGAAGACGAAGAACGTCATCGCAGGCGGTTGAGTAAGATTATCTAGGAATGTTACTAACTTAAGCGCTGATTTTCGCGCCAGTTGTTTTAAGAATAGTTTTCCATTTTCGACTATCATCTGGAGAAATTAACGTCAAAGCAGATCCTTGAGCTCCTGCACGTCCAGTTCTTCCGATGCGGTGCGTATAATCTTCAGCGCATCCTGGCAAGTCGTAATTAATCACGTGTTGAATGTGAGGAACATCGAGCCCACGTGCAATAATATCTGTGGCAACCATAATTCGGCTCTTTTGTTTGCGAAATTCTTCGATGGCTCTACTGCGCTTACTTTGGTTAAGGTCGCCATGAATGGCATCTGTATTATGATTCTGAGCTTGAAGTTGCTTGGCGAGTTTTTCAGCGCCTCGTTTTGTCTTCACAAAGATCACAATAGATCCTTCACGCTCATCAAGTTCTTTCAAAAGATGTGGGAATTTTTCAGTCGCTTTAATATAAATTGCTTGTTGTTTAATCTTGGGTGCTGGTTGAGCTGCTAAATCAACACTGATGCGTTGTGGATTCTGAAGATATTTATTCGCAAGTTTTATAATGTTCGATGGCATTGTCGCAGAGAACATCAAAGTTTGTCGTTCAGAAGGCAAAAATTTGACGATCACATCGAGCTGTTGGCTAAAGCCCATATCAAGCATGCGATCTGTTTCATCAAGGACAAGAAATCCTGTTCTATTAAGTTTTAAGCTATTCCGTTTTAAATGGTCAATGATACGCCCAGGAGTACCAACAATAACTCTAGGATTTGCCTTAAGTTGAGCAAATTGTTGTCCCATCGATTGCCCGCCAATTAAAAGGGCCATCTTGAGAGAGCCGTTTTTTCCCATAAGTTGAGTAAGAGAATCTTTAACTTGAATTGCTAATTCTCGTGTTGGGGTTAAAATTAAGGCTGTTTGCCCTTGGGAAGTACTTAACGTCGTAATCATCGGCAAAAGGTAAGCAATTGTTTTTCCGCTACCTGTTTGAGATGAGGCCAATAAATCGTGGCCTTCCATTGCCATAGGAATGGCTTTTGCTTGAATAGGAGAAGGGGTCTTAATTTTAATGCGCTCAAGAGATTGCAAAAGAAAAGAAGGTAAATTAAAGCTTTGGAATGTCGTCATTTTTAATCCGATTTTTTTAATTAATGAATTAAGCTGGCGTAAGACTAATGTCATACACGTGAGGCTTAAGAGCAGAATTTGTCGGTAGTTCTATAAAATGACTGAAAAACGCAAAAGCAATTATTGTCTTTGAAAAGAGCTATGATAAATTCATCGCTTGTCGCCCTTATAGAGGCCTTGGAAAGGAATGTCAAGAAAATAGAGGAAATAAGATTTTTAAAGGAATTACAGTTAATTTTGTTTGTCGCTAATTCTCAACGCATTACGTAAAGTATTATATTATTTTGCAATAATTCGTTAATATTTTTAAGAGATACTGGTCTTATGACAATTCTAATAAGAGAGATGGAGATTTCAAGTGACACAAAAAGTCAATCCACAAATTCAACAGTTCTTAGATCAATTTAATGCATTTATGTTAACACAACCTAAACAAATTCCTGTTGAAGCTGGGCGATTGGCTTATGAGCATTTCTCTATTTTGCAAAGTGGAATTCCTTTAAAAGTACGCCGTGTGGAAGATTTAACCATTCCAGTATCTAATGGTGAAGTCCAAATCCCTGTTCGTATTTATACACCTCAACTGGGGGCTCAATTGCCTGCTCTTATTTATTATCACGGAGGAGGATGGCAAAGAGGCAGCATCACAACCCATGATTCAATTTGTCGAAATCTTGCCCTAAAAGCGAATTGCGTTGTGATGTCGGTTGAATGGCGTTTGGCTCCAGAGCATAAATTTCCTGTGGGACTTGAAGACTGTTGGGATGCGTATCATTGGTTTTTAGAGTATGGCCCAAAAGCGTATAATGTTGATCCTCATCGCATTGCGATCGGGGGTGATAGCGCCGGGGGAAATATGACGGCGGTCACGATCCAAAGGCTTAAGAATGAAAATAAACAATTGCCTAAGTTTCAACTTCTTCTGTATGCCGCGCTTGATTTAGGAGGCAATTTACCTTCTTATTCCACTTATGCGGATGGATACTTCTTAAGCGCAGAACATGTTCAATATTATGTTGATCATTATCTCAACTCCGGTGAAGAAGTTGATAATCCGATGGCATCTCCTTTGCGTGCGACAGACCTTTCAGGGCTTCCTGAAACCCACATCATAACGGCGGGATTTGATCCATTAAAGGATGAAGGGCATGCTTATTATGAAAAATTAAAGAAATTTGGTGTTCCTGTAACCTATCAATCTTATGATGCCATGATTCATGCGTTCTTGCACATGACAGGGACAGTACCTGAGGTGAATCATATTATTGATGAAATAGCGGCTCGATTGAAAGAAGGCTTAGGTGCTTAAAGCACGAGCCATAAGAGGTAAGCTATGATCCAGACGATAATCAAGACCTGAATGATTGTCGGGAAATTCTTCAAAAATATGGGGAACTTGGTAATTATTTAATAATGAGCTCAATCGTCTCGCGCCGAAATGAAGATAATATTGGTCGTAGATACCGCAGTCGATAAAGATGAATTTTAAAGATTTAAGATTCGTAAGATAATGGGGAACCATCTCTAAAGGATCCCATTGAAGCCAATTTTGCCACTGTTCGGGAATTAAGTCCGCTGTCGTTGAGGTGACGGGGAGTTGAATCCCACAGTATTCATTGGGATTCGGATCATAACTGGCAGCCATCGCTAAAATCATCAGAGTTGTAAAGTCGTTTCCTTTTAATTTAGGTGATGTTTGGACGGTGCGTAAAAAATTTTCGTAGGAGCCACCATAATTCTCGAGAGTCATGAGAGCTTTTGGAATTTCTGGAAGATAAACCCACTCAAATCCCATATCTCCTGAATGACAAGCAATTGCGGACCATGTTGACGCATGGCGCATTCCATTAACAAGAGCTCCGTATCCTCCGGAAGATTTTCCAATCAAACCTCGACGTCCTATGCCACCGCAAGGAAAATTGGCTTCTAAAGCTGATAATAAATCGCCTTTTAAGAAATCTTCATAATTTCCAAGGGCTGAGCTGTTGATATATTGATTTCCTCCAAGAGACGTGAAGCAATCTGGAAATGCAACAATAATGGGGGGCATGCCTTCTGCAATAAGGCGATCTAGACGTTCAGGCATTGATTCTTTAAAACCTTGCCATCCAATGCGTCCTAAGCCAGAATTACCAAATGCGGCGAGCTCAATAATAAGAGGGTAGCTTTTTTCAGGATGATAGTCAGGCGGAAGATAGACGGGGCATTGGCGAGTCGCTGAATCTCCTAATAAATTATTTTCAAGAGATTCTGAATAGATTTCAATAAGTTCAAGATGTCCTTGTGGCCGAGGATTTTTAGCGAACATTCAAAAGGCTTTCATGATCCCATTTAAAATTATATAATCAAAATTAGCGGATTAATTTTTCAATTCAAGAAAATTATATCTTTTTATCTTTAATTAATTTTTTAATGATTAGTATTTAAATGAAATTTAAATTGAGAGTAAAAATGTTATTTAATAAGATTGCTGCAAAAGATCTAAAAATAAGAAAAGTATTTGTCGCTTTTTTTGCTCTATTTTTTACAACCACGATTGTTTATGGAAGTTCAAATGAAGAAAAAAAAGAACAAAAATCTTCTCGCACTATATCTCCAGACCCAAATTATGCCGACCCAAATTATACTGATCACAGTGGGGCAGAAACATCAGGTCGGCAATTAAAAGAGCATGATGAAATCGCGTCTTTCAAGATGCAGTATGTAGACATAAAAGTTCCTGGATATTTTGAGGCAGCTCAGAAACTTTCTAAATCCACAATTAAGGAAGTGAAATCTTTTGGCTTGCGGGCCCTTTTAAATCTTGGACATGATCGAGGGAATGCAAAGGCTAAAGAAGCTGCCAAAATAGTAGCAGATTCTGATGATCTTGATCTTGCAAATTTAGCAAAAGGAGTTTTAATCGAAATAGAGTGGGAAGAAAAACACCTCACTGGATCTACCTCCTAAATAGTGAAAAATGTGTGTGTGGGCTCTGCCTGAGACCTAATTATTATATTCTCTAAAGTATTTTTATCAAAGCGTCTTTAAGCTCTTTTGGAGATGTTAAATGGTTAAAGTGAGCAATAAAACGTCCTTGACGGTCCATGATATAAATAATTGATGAGTGATCCATCAGATATTCGGTTGTGGTTCCATCAGGTGAAACCTTAGCACCATGAACCTTATAAGCTTTCATAACTTTTTGAATTTGTTCCTCTGAACCTGTTAACATAACAAAATTAGGATAATAATTTTCACGATAACGAGCTAAATGCCCAACTGTATCGCGGGTGGGGTCAATGGTAATAAAAAGAGGTTGAATCTCTTTAGCAAGGGGGCCTAGAGCCTCTAAGGTCTGCGACATATTATAAAGAGCGCTTGGGCAAATGTCTGGGCAAAAGCTGTATCCAAAATAGACAAGAAGGATTTTTCCTTTAAAGTCAGCGTCTGTACGTGGATGACCGTCCTGATCAATCAGCGAAAACGCTCCCCCAATATGAGGAATGCCATATTCTTTTTCTTGAAATACAATCACCGGAGTGTCAGCCCCCAAGGGTTCAGAATTATGAGTATAAATATACCCTAGCCATCCGGCACTGCCAATACAAATGAGACCTATCATAAAAACTATAAAACGCATTATCTAAGTAGGATTTAGTTAAGAATTTTTGAATCCTATCGTAAAATATCTAACTTGGCTAACATAATTTTGGGCTCATCGAAAAAACGATCTCTAGGGGGCATTACTCTAAAATGAATCCTTTAAATTAAGAAAATTAAGTTCTCCAATTTTTAGAAAAAATCTTGGAGGATTTAAAGAAACCTCATTAAAATTGTTGACGGCTTAATCTTTTTTGTTATGTTCCTAAAGCTATTTTAGGGCACAAAAATTTTTTCTTTGTTGAGTCAAGGCCTCGTAAGTCTAAACGTCACTTAGAGAGACTCATTAGAGTGTGATTGGTAAGTATTTTTCTTGGTAAATTAATCAAAGTGCAAAACCAAGAGTCCTGCTTGCTTTTACACTATAGAGTCATTTATGTGTATTTCTTAAGGTAAAAAAGTAAGATTTGGAGCTATAAATAATGCTTAAGCTTTTAAAAAATAGATTTGCACACCTTCCGATGGAAATTTGGGCTTTAACCCTTGCGAATTTATTGGTTGCTGTGGCAACAGCCATGGCTTTTAGTATTTCTCCTTTTTTTATTACCACAGTTCTTGGGTTGAGCACTTTCTCGATGGGGGCGATAGAAGGTTTCGCCGAAGCCTTATCTCAGATTAGTAAGCTCTCATCAGGTGTCAGTAGTGATTATTTTCGGAAGAAAAAGCCGACCCTGATGTTTGGTATTTTCTTGGCAGCCATTTCAAAGCCGTTTTTTATTTTAGCAAATGGTTCATTTGCCGTTATAATTTCTAAGGTGTTGGAGCGTATTAGCAATGGAATCATTGCGACGCCTCGAGATGCATATGTAGCTGATATTTGTGTCTCTTCTAAGAGAGGAGCAGCTTATGGCATCATGATGACAGGAAAAACAATAGGGTGTGTTATAGGGCCCTTAATTGTTTCTTGTTTAATATTTTTCACGGAAAATTACCGACTTATTTTGTGGATTGGCTTTTTGCCTATTTTAGCGGCTTTATTCATTATATGGAAATATATGCAGGAGGCAAATCTAGAAGAAAAGAATACGTCCGAGACATCCGCTGAAAGAAATAAGATTTCTTTTGAGGATATGAAAAAATTACCGTCTAAGTATTGGATGGCAATTGGAATTGCAGCCGTTTTTATGTTGGCTCGTTTTAGCGATGGGTTTCTAGCTCTCCGACTGAAAGAATTAGGTGCACCCTTGCCAGTTTGTACGGCAACCATTGGAATTTTCAATTTTATTTCTGTTTTATGCAGTTATCCCATAGGACATCTGTCAGATAAAGTAGGGCGAGAAAAATTACTTTATTTTTCTTATGTCTCTCTGATCCTTTGCAACGTTAGTTTTATTTTTGCAGGAGATATGTGGCTCGGATTATTAGGGGTTTTATTTTGGGGAGCGCAACGCAGTACGTCACAAATTCTTTTCACAGCTCTTATAGCCGATGTTGCTCCTAAAAAAATCATGGGCACCGCTATCGGTATTTTTTATATTATTTCAGGTGTTTCTTCTCTTCTTTCTGGAAGCATTTCGGGATGGCTTGCAAACTCGCAATTATCTAATATTTTTATCTTTGGTTTCTTTACGTCAATGCTTGCACTAATCATGCATACTATCACATTGAAACGGCGTCGCTACTTATAGAAACTTTAGGTTCTGATAATAAGATTTCATGACAAAGGATTTGAAAGATGATAGAAAGACGTATGAACAAAAATCAAGGCTCGGCGTCAACTAAAAATACGTTTTGGATTTATGGACTTCATTCTGTGAAGGCGGCTTTATTAAATATGGAGCGTCAATGCTATAAAGTCATTTATCTGCAAGACTCACTTCTTAATGAGCTTGATTTTTCCAAACGTCCTGAGCTTTCTGTTGAAAAAGCGGATCGACAAAAATTTCAGTCCCTTTTTTCAGAAGGAGCTGTTCATCAAGGAATTGCCGTTCTTGTAGAAAAATTCGAAGAAAAAGGTATCGAATTTCTTGAACAAGTTGAAGATTCATCTGTCGTGCTTACGCTTGATCAGATCACTGATCCTCATAATCTAGGCGCTATTTTAAGATCTTCTGCTGCTTTTGGCGTTAAAGCATTGATATTGCCAGATCGCAATACTCCAGATGAAAATTCGCCTATTGTTGCTAAAACAGCCTCTGGAGCTCTTGAATGGGTTTCCATCTTGCGTGTCACCAACCTTGCACGTACTCTTGAAAAAATGAGAGAATATGGCTTTTGGCATATAGGTCTCGATGAGAAGGGAGAATCCTTACTTGCAGATCTAAATCTCGCAGGAAAAACAAATATCATTTTGGGTGCAGAAGGTGAAGGGTTGCGGCGTTTAACTCAAGAATCTTGTGATTTCTTAGCACGATTACCAACTAATGCTCATTTTGGGACTTTAAATGTCTCGAATGCAGCTGCGATTAGTTTATATGAATGTATTCGTTCTAAAACAACGAGTTAAGTTATGTATTTTTTAGAAAGTTCTTTTTTGTTAATTCTTCTTGTTATGGTGATTGGCTTTGGGTTGGGGAGTATTCCTTTTGGTTTCATCCTGAGCAAAATATTCTTAGGCATAGACCCTCGAAAAATAGGTTCTGGAAATATTGGGGCGACAAATATTCTGCGAACAGGTCGTAAATCTTTAGCTATTGCCACATTACTTTTAGATGCCCTTAAAGGAGTCGTGGCTGTACTTATCTGTCATAAGTTATTTCCTTTATCCTATGAATTAGAACTATACTTGACTGGATTTGGTGCCATCTTAGGGCATATGTTTACGCCTTGGCTTGGTTTTAAAGGGGGAAAAGGTGTCGCAACAACCGCAGGAGTTTTATTAGCTCTCTCTTGGCCTGTCGGGGGTTGTGCATTGCTTACATGGTTATTGACCTTCGTAACGACGCGCTATTCCTCTCTTGCAACACTTTTGGCGGCGGTCGGAATGCCATTTTATGCCATTTATTTTGGCGATAATTACCTAATTATCTGGTGTTTAATCGTGGCAATTATTGTTATCGTAAAACATAAAGAAAATATTTCGCGCCTTATACAGGGAAGGGAATTAAGGATTGGAGCAAAGAAAAAACCAAAAAGTTAATTTAGACTCTTTGGGACCAACCGTTTTATCCGCGGAAGAAAAAATAAATTGGATTCGTTTATCTCGTGCGGAACCTATTGGCCCAATAACTTTTTTCGAGCTTATTCAGCGTTATGGAAGTGCCGGAAAAGCGTTAGATGACTTGCCCGAAATTACTTTTAAAGGAAATTATAAGAGAAAATTTAAAATTCCTACGATAGAAGAGGCTTCTCAAGAATTAGAAGAACATCATAGAATAAAAGCAGATCTCATCGCTTTTTCAGAGTCAGATTATCCGGAAATTCTAAGGCATATTGCTGACCCTCCGCCCCTTATTAGTATTCTGGGTGATCGCAAGTCCTTACAAAAACAGGCCTTAGCGATTGTAGGCGCACGCAATGCATCACTTAATGGATGTCATTTTTCACAAAAATTAGCTACAGAATTGGGATCCTACGGTTATCAAATAGTTTCAGGGCTTGCGCGAGGGATTGATACATCGGCTCATCAAGGTGCCTTAAAATCCGGAACAATCGCTGTTCTCGCAGGCGGAATTGATCATATTTACCCTCGTGAAAATAGAGAGCTTTATTATAGCGTTGCTGAACAAGGAGTAATTATTGCGGAATCTCCGTTTGGAACCATTCCGCAAGCTTCCTTTTTCCCGCGACGTAACCGCATTATTGCCGGATTAAGTCTTGGGGTGATTATTATAGAGGCGGCTAAGCAGTCAGGGTCTCTTGTGACGGCTCGTTTTGCACTGGAACAAGGGCGAGAAGTTTTTGTTGTGCCTGGCTCTCCTCTTGATCCACGATCTTATGGAGCCAATATGTTGATTCGGCAAGGAGCAACCCTTATTCAAAATACAGATGATATTATCTCAGGAGTTGAAAATTTAGGGAAAATTAAACCTGTTTTAAAGCAGCAGGAAAAAAAACCTGAATCCCAAGAAAATTCATCTTTTAATAAAGAAAATAACGCAAAAATGCAGCAACACATCCTAGATTTATTAAGTATCTCACCAATTGGGGTTGACGAAATCATTCGAGAGTGTCACTTCTCGACAGCAGAAGTTATGTTAGCTCTTCTTGAGCTTGAACTTGCGGGGCGTATACATCGTCATCCAGGGGGTCAGATTTCTCTTAAAGGATAAGAGTAATCATTTTTTAAACAATTAAGAATATAAGATTTACGTATGAAAGTTGTAGTTGTTGAATCGCCATCCAAGGCAAAGACGATTAATAAATATTTAGGCTCTGGTTATAAGGTTTTAGCCAGTTATGGTCACATTCGTGATTTACCTTCCCGTAATGGCTCTGTTGACCCTGAGAAAAATTTTAATATGGTATGGGAAGTCGATGATAAAGCCGAGCGCCATATCAATGAGATCTTAAAATCCCTTAAAGGGGCTGACCAGCTTTTACTCGCAACTGACCCTGATCGGGAAGGAGAAGCCATTTCCTGGCACGTAAAAGAAGTACTGGATCAGAAAAAAGCTTTAGAAAATATTGATGTTAAGCGCGTCGTTTTCTATGAAGTCACTAAAAAAGCAATCCTCGAAGCGGTAAAAGAACCACGAGCTCTGAATAAAGAATTAATTGAGGCGTATTTAGCCCGTCGTGCGTTAGATTATCTTGTGGGCTTCACTCTTTCGCCAATTCTTTGGCGGAAGTTACCAGGCAGTCGTTCGGCAGGCCGCGTTCAATCGGTTGCATTGCGCCTCACAACAGAACGTGAAGATGAAATAGAAGCATTCCGTTCTCAAGAATATTGGACGATCAGCGCCGAATTTTTAGGGCAACCTCAAAAGCAATTACGCGCGCGATTGACGCATTTTGAAGGCAAAAAATTAGATAAATTTGATCTTTCTGATCAATCTAAGGCCCAAAAAGCACAAACAGAAATTGAAAAGCATCTTTATAAAGTTTTGGAAGTCGAGAAAAAACAAACTAAAAGACATCCATCTCCTCCTTTTACAACATCAACTCTGCAGCAAGAAGCCTCACGTAAATTAGGTTTTAGTGCCAAGAAAACAATGCAACTAGCTCAGCATCTCTATGAAGGTTTTGAGGTGGGAGGCGAAACGGTTGGTCTTATTACCTATATGCGTACAGATAGTGTTAATCTTGCGCAAGAAGCTCTTTTTGCTGTGCGAGATCTTATAAAACAACAATATGGGGCTACCTATTGTCCTGACGCTCCCCGAGCCTATAAAAGCAAAGCGAAAAATGCGCAAGAGGCCCATGAAGCCATTCGTCCGACGGATATTGTGCGGACGCCGAGCATGGTGAAGTCTGTGTTAGATACAGATCACTTTAAGCTTTATGAGCTCATCTGGAAAAGAACGCTTGCGTCTCAAATGGAATCTGCCCTGCTGGATCAAGTCGGCGTAGATATTGCAAACCCTGCTAAGGATATCATTTTACGGGCGACAGGTTCGACAATTGCTTTTGATGGGTACCTTAAAATTTATGAAGAAGGAAAGGATGACGAAGCGTCTGAGCAAGAGCAGATCCTTCCTCCTGTGGTGCCAGGCGAAGATCTAGCATTGCAAGGCGTGCATCCTGAACAACATTTTACGCAACCTCCTCCCCGATATACGGAAGCAAGTCTTGTTAAAAAACTTGAAGAACTTGGCATAGGCCGTCCTTCAACATATGCGTCCATCATTTCAACCTTGATTGACCGCAAGTATGTGGCCCTCGATAAAAAAAGGCTCAAACCTGAGACTTTAGGGCGACTTGTTACAGCCTTTTTGAAGAATTATTTTGCAAAATATATTGAGTATGATTTCACAGCTCATCTTGAAGAGGAGCTGGATGAAATTTCAATGGGGAAACATTCTTGGTTTAAAGTCCTGGAAGATTTCTGGAAACAGTTTCATGCAACGGTTGAGCAAGCTGCTCCCTTAAAAATAGCAGATGTTATTACACAGCTTGAAAAGGATCTCGAGAAATTAATCTTTGTTCCTCTGGAAGAGGGATCTGATCCTCGTCAATGTCCACAGTGTAAGGAAGGAAAACTCAATCTTAAATTAGGGAAATGGGGGGCATTCGTCGGGTGTTCGAATTATCCAACATGTGGTTTCACGCGCAAGCTTTCGAGTGATTCAAAAGAAGGAGAGGGCCCAACTGAAGAATCTTCACAGAAGGAAACCCTTAAAAATATTTTTGAACCCAAACTCTTGGGAACAGATCCTACCTCAAAAGCAACCATTTCTTTGAAAAAGGGTCCGTATGGATTTTATCTTCAATGGGATGGGGGAGAGCAAGACGCTCCTAATCCCACGAAGACTAAGGGCAAAAAAGCTGAAGTTGCTAAACCTAAACGTGTGGCAATCCCTCGGGGGCGTTCTGCAGAAAGCATTACACTTGATGATGCTTTGGCTTTGGGAGCTTTGCCACGTACGGTTGGGACACATCCTGAAACAGGGAAACCAATCACGGCTGCGATTGGTCGTTTTGGTCCTTATGTGAAACATGAGAGTACTTTTAAGTCGATTGGGAAAGAAGATGATGTTTTAACGGTCACATTAGAGCGCGCTTTAGAACTCTTCAATCAAGAGCCTGAGAAGAAAAAAACATTTAAAAAGAAATCATAAAGATTATAACTAAATTTTAATAAACTCATATTTTCATCTAAAAAGATATTTATTTAAAATCTGTAGTATTTTTTTTATTTATAACTTCAAGTACTTGTAATTTATAAAATAGTCATCATATATTTCTTGTAAGATACTTTATTTTTATGTGGAGATATTATGAAAATCTTTTTTGCAATTTTATTAGCAACAACTTTTTTATCTAGTAACAGTTTTTGTAGTGATATCTTAGAGATAGGCGAAATACATCAGGGGAAAATCGATCTTTCTTCTCTTCCTAAAATGGCTCAAAAAGTAATAAAAGGCCTTGAAAAAGACAATATTTCTGAGATTCCTAGAGAGGGTTTAAGCCAGTTTTTTACCGAAAAATATCATTTTTTTGATGAAGAATTAGATGTTTCTCTAACTAAGAAGGCTATTTTAAGTGGAAAAATTGGAGAATGCTCAGTTGAACATGAATTCTTGATGGCTATTTTACAAGGGTATCAAGCAAATGACAGAGCACAAGAAGCTCTTTATCAATATCTAGCATATAAAGTAGGCCCTATTGATTTGCGCGATCCAGAAAGAGCACAAAATCTTCTAGAAACTGCTCTTAAGGAAAAAAGATTTTGGGCAATTAAAAAATATGAACAAACTCCTGAACTTCTTGAAACACTTAAAGACCGATTTGAGCTCATTATTATCTTGGCTAATAACGGGAATGAGTCAGCTATTCCGAAGGTACAAGAAAAATATAAGATTACTCTGCCTCATCTTAAAAATGTACGGAGTGTTGAAAGTATTGATAAAACAATAAATGAATTAATGAACCAGTGTGAAAAAATTTCTTGTGGTGTTTTTTTTAGGAAGATGGCACTACATTTCCAGCATAAAAGTGAACAAGAAAAACCTAAGTCTAAAAATAAAAAACTCTATAAGAAAGCTGCAAGAAAATTTTTCTTAAATGCGGCTAAATTAGAAGATACTTTAGCTATAGTCGAGTACTTACCTTTCAAAAAGAACGCAAGCGTAGAAGAAGTTGAGAAGTATGTTGTCACTGTTTCTAAAATGATGAATTCGTATAAAGGGTCATCTTTTCTGTCGCAAATTCTAGATCAGGTTGTGGCGAGAGTTACGGCAATATATGAGTCTTTTGGAGATAAACTTAGATCCAAGAAAGGTGCTTATGATTTCCTCATTAAAGCAGGGGACTTTAAAAATATGAGAGCCTTAAGTTATATTGGGAATATCGCTAGCTCTAAAAAACTTCCAGAATGGATAAGCAAACAAGAACTCTTAGACAGTTTTCGAAAAGGCGCTGATTTAGGTAATCCTACGTCACTCTATAATGTAGGTTATACACTATTACAAGTTAAAGATGGTGCTCCTGATTATACTGCAGCGAAAGAAGCTTTAGAAATTAATTTAAAGCTAATTAAGGAACTTTCTTCAGAAGAAAAATATAAAGATCTTGTTGGTAGAGCACATTTTAATTTGGGTACATTTTATGAAGATGGATTAGATGGAAGCCAACCAGACTTTCAAAAAGCATTAGAGCACTACTATAAAGCAATGGAAGGTTCTCCTGAAGCTAAGTATAGAGTTGCCATGCTTTATCAAGATGGATATGGAGAAATAGAAGATCGAGAAAAAGTAATTTATAAGTTTTTTGAAGAAGCTTCAGAGGCAAAATACCCGCCAGCGTCTGCTGCTTTAGGAGAATATATCTTAGAGAAATTTCAATCTCAGTCTAGGGTTTTTATAGATAGGGCCTACCACTATTTTCAAGAAGCTTATAGCTATTTTAAGGATAATGGAGATATAAAATCTCTTGAGATAGTCAAATTAAATATGGCAATATGCTTGTGGTATGGTGGTGAAGAGGAAAAGCAGGATCAAAAACGTGCTTTTGATTTATTCGTAGAAATAAAAAACGCCGGAAATTTAAATGCTCTTGTGAATGTTGCCGTGGCACTGGGTTTTGGTTTTCCAGGGCAAGAGCGCGACTTAAAAACGGCTGAGGCATATCTTCTTGAAGCCATTGATAGGGGGGTTGATGATGCTTATTTAACATTAGGCAGTATATATTTAGAACATAATGATATACCACGGGCCATTAACTTTTTTAACCAAGCAAAACAAAGAGGTATTAAGCGCGCTAAAGATTTTTTAGAAGAGTGTTTACGCATAAAAGAAACAACAGAAGAAGTTGATCTTGAAAGAATCCATAGTGAACTTATCAAGGATGTACAAAAGCCATTAAATACTAAGCATTTAAATACTAAGCATTCTGATAAATCTGACTCTGAATCCCAGATAATGGAAGGGCACAAGGTTCATTTATCAGATGAAACAGAAGCTGATATCGAAGAAGCCATGAATAAATATAATAAGGAAATGGAAGATTATCGTAGGCAGAAAAAAGTTCTTAATAAAGCCACTATAATACGTGGAATGAAAACAGAATTAAACGATCTGAGCCGGCTTTCACCTGAAGAATTGCAAGGTGAGAATTACAGTATCTTTAAAGATCTTAAAGCTAATCAAGCTGTAAAACCTACAGAGCTAATCAAGCTTTGTAGTGATAAAATCTTTCGGAATTCAATCGTTATAAGTTTTACTAAAAAAGGTTACACATTCTTCTTTAGTAAGGGGATCTCAGTAGGGACGCACCGTAAGCATAATAAATCCTACAAGGGGGTTGATTCAAGCTTTGCAAAGAAATTTTATCAAGCTTTAAATCAAGCATATTTTGAGGATGTAACCGATTCTTCTATACAAGGATGAAGGTATTCTCATTCCATTAAAAGACCTGTCGCTTTTTGTTCCTTGATGAGATGATCTTGAATCAAGGTCTCGGCCTCTTCTATTGTCTTGATCGTATACCATGCCCCTTCAGGGTAAATGACCACAGCGGGGCCTTGTTCGCACTGATCAAGGCATCCGGCTTTATTTACGCGGATGTTTTTTAGTCCAAGTTCTTTTATGCGCGTCTTCATGTAAATTAAAATTTTATCAGAACCTTTTGTCATACAACATCCTCGAGGATGTCCCTCAGGGCGTTGATTCTGGCAAATAAAAATGTGATGTTTATATGTGGGGGCCATGGAGCCTGCTTTCTAATCAAAAAGTAAGATGTCTAAAGACCTAAAAATTATACAAGAAAAATGGTTTTCTTTACAATTGATTAAGAAAATTTTTTAAATCATTTTTGATCTTAAATTGATAAGAAGCAGGGGCTTGAAGTTGACAGTTTTACTAAATGGAAATATAGTAAGGTACTCAATAACTTTTTGATAACATAGATATTTTATAATGAAAAAGCTAAGTATCCGTAAATTTGTATATTTTTTATTTATCTTTCTCATATTTACAATACCTGCTTGCAAAGCCTCCTCAGATTTAGATGAAACATTACAAACAGAGGGTTTTACGCAAAAAGTTGCTAAAAAGCATCTTTTAAAAATAGGTGAACCCCTTAAAGAAGAGGAATTTAATAAGCTTTTTCCTGTCTCAGATCCAGAAGATTTTTCTCATGGATGGTACTGTGGACAACTTAGGGGGATGAATGGAGGAAGAGGCACCGGTACCCTTATCGCTCTTGAAGAGAAAGGTGGTCATTATATTGGAACAGGAATTACAGCTTTACATGTTTTTCTTGAATTTTACACCGATCAAAATGGCGTAAAACAATGCCGATATAGACGTGGAGATTGGACTTTTTATCAAAATAGTACCTCTGCAGATGGGGATAGTTTAAGTTATTTTTCAGAAGTCGATGTAACAGAAGTCTTATTTATTCCGAGCTCTGGGAAAGATATATGCATATTTAAAGGGAAATATAAGTTAAATGGTGATTATCCATCTGAAGAAATTCCCGCTCTTATATCGGCTGTTCAAGATAATTTACCTAAAGTTAACGCGAAAATTAAATCAAAGAAAACTGTTGATGTTTCTCTCTATCATTATCCCTTGGGAGATTTATATCAAAGAGAAAATAAAGGCGAAGCTAACGTTAGAAAATCAACTCATAAAGTCAGTAGTTTGCCTGGATCAAGCGGAGCTGCGTTATTTTCTAAAAGAAAGAACAAGTTTCTTGGGATCCACATCGGAAGTATTAAAGGATTTCCCATGGGGGTGGTAGGGGAAGGGATTCCTAACAGTCCGGTTACAATCGTTAAAAAGAATAGTTTTAACGTTGTCACTCAAGAAGAGATAGAAAGTATGTTGCAAAGTCCTGACGATTTACACAAAATAGAGCCAAAATTATTGTACGCCAAACTTGTTCCTGAGATTTATCCAGAAACCTTCTACCAACCAAAAGAAGAAGATAGTGAATAAATTATCAATTTGACATCTTAGGTAAAAAAGTCCTAAGATTTTGAAAGAAAATAAGTAATCACGCTTTTTGCTTAGCTTGGTTAAGTGGTAACCTTAAAAAAGTATGAGGTAAAACAATGACTTTTGCAAAAACTTTAATAATAAGTTTAGGGATTAGTGTCGTTTTTTCCAGTATTGTATCTGCTAGTAATTCTATTCAAGAAGAACAAAAGGAAAAAACTAAAAAAGTAACGAGATCTGCTGAAGAACAACGGAAAAAGGCCTCTGCCCTCATCAGCAAATATAAGAAAAAAGCTACAGCACCGCGTGAAACTTGTAGCCCTCGTTTTTCTGAGTTCACATATACAAATGCTCAAGGCCAATTAGTTCATACAGAATAGTTGACCTTATATTAATTAAAGAGGAGAATTTAAAATTCTTCTCTTATTAATTTTATTTACCTCTTTCTTATATATAAAAATCATTATAAATCAAAACTGTAACCATATTTTTTAACCTTACTCTTTCTCTCTATTGCGTGAATGTGTTTAGGATAATGAATCGACGCTAGCCTTTCTGATGGAAAGCTTTTAAAATAGAGAATTATAACTCAAAAAAGAAAGACTGTTTTGACTTCCTCTCCTCAAAAATTCCCGACTTCAGAAGATATTGTAAATTTTATTAATGGACATGAAGACGAAATCCGGCGACGTGAAATTGCGCAAGCTTTTCATATTAAAGGCAATGATCGCATCATTTTAAAGAAAATGTTGAAAGAACTTGTGGAAAAACAAGTTATTCAACAACGTGGGAAATACTATCAGCGCAAAGGTCAATTGAACCTTCTCGTGGTTAAAATTACGGGTGTGGATGAGGATGGATATCTGTTAGGAACGCCTGAAATATGGCCTGAGCATGAAGAGAAGCCATTAATTCGTGTTTTTTCTAAAACTCATAAAATGAATCATTTAAATCCTGAAGACTTGGCCTTAGTTCGCTTGAAAGGCCCAAAATCTCTTGAGGCAGAATTCATTCGTAAAATGGATCAAAAATCTCATCGTGTGATGGGGATTTTTGAGGCAAATGAAGAAGGGGGACGACTTATCCTGCCTGAAAAACGACGCAAGGTAGAATATGTTATTCCGGCGGGGCAGACCCTTAATGCCCAGCAAAATGACCTTGTGGAAGCCGAATGGATCCAAGGAAGAAAAGGGGAATCCCTTAAGGTAACAAAGATCTTGGGATCCTTAAATACGCCGAAATCGATTAGTCTGATCGCGATTCATTCTTATGAATTGCCCCATGAATTTTCACCTCAATCAATCGAATTGGCAGAAAAAGCAAAAGTTCCTCCTTTGGGGGCACGAGAGGATTTACGTGATATTCCGCTGGTGACCATTGATGATGAGGATGCACGTGACTTTGATGACGCGATATGGGCCACGCCCGACACAGATCCAAAAAACCCTAAAGGATGGCATTTGATTGTGGCGATTGCGGATGTATCTGCTTATGTCACGCCCAAAGATGCCTTAGATCAAGAAGCCTATCGCCGAGGAAATTCCGTTTATTTTCCGGATCGTGTTGTTCCAATGCTTCCAGAGGCCTTGTCTAATGATATATGCTCGTTGAAACCTCAGGAAGATCGGGCGTGTTTGGCGGTTCACCTCTGGATTAATCAGCACGGTCGTTTATTGAGGCATAAATTTTCTCGAGCTTTAATGCGATCAGCCGCAAGATTGACGTATACAAAGACGCAAGCGGCCTTTGAGGGGCAAAAGACAGATCTCGCCCATGATTTCATCAAAGCGGTCATTCTGCCGCTGTATGGGGCTTATAAATCGCTTTGTATTGAGCGGGATAAACGGGCACCTTTAGACTTAGACATGCCCGAAGAACGGATCTATCTTGATGAGAAACGCCAAGTCTCTAAGATTGCGCCACGCCCACGTTTTACGAGCCATCGACTCATCGAAGAATTCATGATTTTGGCGAATGTCGCTGCGGCCATCGAGCTTGAAACACGACAGCATTTGTGCATGTATCGAGTTCATGATGAGCCTTCACTTGAAAAAGTTGATGCTTTGCGCGAGTTCTTAAAAGGATTTGATTTAAGCTTGCCGAAGGGCCAAGCGATACGCCCCAAGGTCTTTAATTATATTCTAGAGAAAGCAAAAGAATCTCCGGCTCAAGGTGCCATTAATCAGCTTGTTCTCCGGGCTCAAGCTCAAGCGGTTTATAGTCCAGAAAATTTGGGGCATTTTGGGCTTAATTTACCTCGTTATTGTCATTTCACGTCTCCCATTCGACGGTATGCAGATTTAGTGGTGCATCGGGCTCTTGTTGACGTCGTCACGAAAAACGAAGACGTTCCATTTCTTTATACCTTGCCTCAACTGAAGGCTGTTGCTGAACATATCAGCCTGACGGAAAGAGTGGCAGCAACGGCTGAACGTGAAACGACTGAGCGTTATGTGGCTGCTTATCTAAAAGATAAAATAGGCGAGAATTTTATGGCTCGGATCAATGGTGTCACTGAATTTGCTATGTTTGTGACGATTGAAGAGAATGGCGCTGACGGCATTATTCCTTTGAGGTTATTAGCCGACGACTATTATGCATACGATCAGAAAAAACAACGGGTTGTAGGGCGCCGAAAAAAGCGAGTTTATACTTTAGGAGATCGTCTCAAAGTTACTCTTCAGCATGCTGAGCCTTTATTGGGAGGATTAACTTTTGTGCCTGCTGAAACTCAGAAAAAAGGGATGGATTCTTCTCGGCGGGGACGTCGCCGGAAATAGTCAGTAAATGATAAAGTATGTCCTATTAAATTAAAGGAAGGTGCTCCTTCAATCTTATCACGAGGGTCTAAGAAGATATAAGCGAATAAAAATGTCGAATTTTATAAGGCTTCAGGATGGTTATGGGCAGCACTTATTTCTTCATTATTTTTTTGCCTAAGGTTACAGCTTGCTTAACTAGAATAGGTACAGAATACCACCACAAAGTGCCGCCTACCCCCCAAAGAATAAAGGGGGCCCAGAAATTGTTAATATCGCTTGATATATCTGGTATAAACTTTGCAAGAAATAATGTAACTGCGCTGTAAGGGAAATCAATATAATATAATAAAAACCATATCATATTTATTGCTGGGTCTTTGCTTATAACGAGAATAATCAATAATAAAACAACAATAAGCATATGAACTATGGCAAAACCCAAAGAAATTTTTTTATAGACTGGCATATTCTGTCGAAAGTTAAGTAATTGCTTGAAGCACATAAATTTTCCTATTAATACATTCTGCGTTGAAAAAATAATATCATATTAAAAAATTCCTGCATCTCAATTCTCTCTGGTCTTGAGTTAACTTAAAAAATTCAAGTGCAATAGGCTGCTAGCCTTTATCATAGAGCTTTTTAGGTCGCCGCTGGTGTGATTTAAAAACTGTGAAAATTTCAGCTTTGAACACCGACAATATCCTCATTAGCTATGAAGCGCCATAACTTCTCGGTTCCTACCTTGATTCCAATGCGAGGGGTCGCAATATAGCCTGGCTTTAGGCCTTTATCTTGGACATAAAAAAACTCTGATGTCGTTAGATCAAGGCCATTATGATCGCGAGTAATGCCTAGGTGTTTACAGAGTTTTCCGGGGCCATTAAGGTTCTTGTTTTCCGGTTGTGAAAGGTGGAGGCCCCGAATGAGCACAGCTGCAGGGAAATCGTCAGCTTCAGTGACAATATTGAGACAAAAATACATCCCGTAGATAAAGTAAACGTAACTAACACCCGCCGGGCCAAACATGACCGTCGTCCTGGGGGTTTTGCCGCGAGCTGCATGGCAAGCGGGATCACCTTGGCCAATATAAGCTTCGGTCTCAGTAATAAAGCCCTTAAATTCTCTAAAGATAAGCTCTTTACCGAGCAAGTCTTTTGCGACGTCAAGAGTAGATTGAGCGAAATAGTCTTTTTTCAAGCGCATCATAAAATGAGTTTAGGCTCATTTATTAAAAAATCTAGAATAAGTTACAAAAAATTAACTTTAATTTCGCATATTAAAAAGAGAAGACGTGACTAATTGACGGTAGAAAGCCGGAACTCAATAGAGGAAATCATAATGGAAAAGTCAAAAAAAACAGCCAAGGAAAGCCCTCAGAAAGAGGTCAAAGGCGCAAAGAAACGGATTAACGTGGCTCTACAAGGCGGTGGCTCTCATGGGGCTTATACCTGGGGAGTTTTGGATGCCCTTTTAGAAGATGAGCGGATTGATATTGAAGGCGTAGCAGGGACAAGTGCCGGAGGAATGAATGCCACAGCCACGGCCATGGGATTGCTTAAAAATGGTAACCAAGGCGCTCGCGAGTACTTATCTCAGCTTTGGCATAAGATTGGTGAATCTTCTAAAACAAGCCCGATTAAGCCAAATCCTATCAAAAAACTGGTCAAGGATTTTGATATCTCAAGTAATCCGATGTTTATGATGATGCAATATATGTCAAGTATCTTATCGCCTTATCAGTTAAATCCAACGAATGCTCATCCCCTCCAAAAAGTTGTTAGAGAACTTTTCGATTTCGGTGCGTTAGCAAGGTCTAAAGATCCAAAATTATTCTTATGTGCAACCCATGTCGCAACAGGTAAATTAAAGATCTTTTCAGGCGAAGAGCTTTCTGAAGAGGCGGTCTTAGCAAGTGCTTGTGTTCCGACACTTTTTCAAGCTCGTGAAATCGATGGTGAATTTTATTGGGATGGCGGATTTATTGGAAATCCTCCGATCTATCCCTTAATTTATAATTGTGAGTCACCAGATATTCTTGTGATTCAGATTCGTCGTGTTCATGATCCAAAGATGCCTTACACTTCTCATGAAATCGCCAATCGATTAGGGGAAATTACGCAAAATGCTTGTTTAACGCGAGAGATGAGATCCATCCACTTTATCACACAACTAATTGATAATGGCACGATTCCAGCAGGAAAACTTAAGCGCCTTCACATGCATATGATTCGGGATGATGCGTTCTTTGGCAGCATTGATCGCGCCAGTGGATTTTGTGCAGATCCAGATTTTCTGGATTATCTTTTTCAAGCAGGTCGCAGGATGGGCCGTGAGTGGCTTCGAGAGAATTTTGATAAAATTGGGAAAGAAACCACAGCTGAGATTGAGCACGATTTTATATAAGTTAGTGCGCATTCAAAAAAATGAAAGAGGGGCTTCGGCCCCTTTTTTTATGCCCTTAAAATATAAAATAATCATTTGATAAATATAAATATTATTTTTTAAGAAATGCGTACGATTTTCTTGAATTTTTGTTACATTTATGATATCCTGAAAGGACTATAGTAAAGCGTCAGACAAGGGCCATTCTGACAAATGTTTTCAGGATAATAAATACAACAAAACAGGGAGTATAAAAATGAAAAATATTATTAAAAACAATATATTATTAGATGAATTTGGGAAGAAAAATTTTAGAACTATGTCTCATAAATGTTATTTTCTAAGTAATTATCAAGGGTTGATAGAGTCATCCATTTTTCTTTAGTAGATTAAATAGGAAAAAATGGACAGCAACAATTGTGGAGTAAAATGATGAATATGAAAATCTTTACGGTTTCTGTAGGGTTGTTTTTTCCAAATATTATCTGTTCTACAGATAGTTGTCTGGCAACCTCGGCTATAGAAGAACAGGGAAGAGATTTTCTTTTTATTCGGCATGGTCAAACGCCTTGGGGGCCGGATGATATCTTAAAAGGTCCTCAAGATCTAGAATTAGACGAGACAGGACGGCACCAAGCAGAAGGTGCTTTTTGGACTGTCAAAGAACATCAAGACATTCATAAACCTATAATTTTTAGTAGTCACCTCAAAAGAGCCTTTGAGACAGCAACCATTTTTGCTAATAAGCTTGGTGAGCACGTTTCTATCGAACTAGTTGAAGGATTACAAGAAAGATATTATGGCGATTATCGAGATGCTCCTCCTGAGAATCCACGTGCCTATCAACCCGCGGATGCCGAATCAACAGAGGCTTTCCAAAGAAGAGTTCAAGAAACTTTGATATCTATCTTTAAACAAACTCCAAAGGATGAGGGAGACCTTATCATTGTATCTCATCAAAAAGTCTTTGAGTTCTTGGCTGAATGGCTTTCTCATGAAAAATTGAGATTAGACCAAGGCGCTGTTTGTCATTTTAGATTTGAAGATGGTAAGTTTTCTGCAGAAATTTATAAATCATCATCTGCCTCAGTTTCTTCAGGGTTCTCTTCTGGCGCAGATTAAGCTGATACATTTTTCACAGAGTTAGAAAATCGAAATTTAGTTTTTCATTTGGTTTCTTTCTTATAAAGATAATCAGAAGATTTTACTTTTTTGCTTCTTTGCTTCTTCTATTAGGAAGAACTCTATGGGAAGATTTAGAGAGGATCGTCAGATAGATAAAGTTCTTCAAATAAAAACTCTAATACCCAAAAAAAGGACCGATCTGGCAGTTACTTTTAATAATAGTGATGCATATGATTCCTTTAAAAGCTTTTTTGATGGTCTTTCTGGTAATTCTGCAGAGGTAAAATGAATCTTAAAGCGGGAGCATTGCGAGCATTTTATTTTAGATTTATGGCGTGCTCTTAATTTGAGGTTGCGTTGCTGCTTTATAGCTGACGGGTTTTAAGCGATATACTTTTCCTCGCCGCAAATTCTGAGATTCAAAAAGACGATCGCGGATTTGATGATAGCGCGCTTGCATCCTTTTCTTAAAAAGATCAAGACGGTCGGGTGGCGTGATAGTTCTGCGTTCTTGATCAGATTTTTGGTTGAAAGAGGCAACTCTTTCTTGAAAAAAATCATGATGTGGATTATTTTTTTGATCTTCGCGCCATGTCGCGAGCACTTTCTTGCAATAAGGACGATGGTGAGTTGGTGACGCTGAATGATAATAGGCGACAGCCTTTTGCCATGAATTATGATTTTGCTTCAATCCCTTTAAATAGCGTGCCGCATAATCGACATTATGTTTAGGATCAAAAGCTTCAGCCAATGTTTCGAAAGCATCAGGATGATACAAAAGGTTAATTTGCATGAGACCGACATCAATGTTTTTAACACCTTGTGCTTGTAGTTTTTGAACCGCTTCAATGGCTTGTTCTTTTGTAGAGAAATAGTGTCCCTTGCCGTTGGCATGAATGACCCAAGGCCAAGACATAAATTGTTTTTCTTGTTCATTCCAACGCCCAGATTCAACTTTCGCAATGGCATGCAACAGGCCCGCAGGAATTTGATGGCGTGTTTCTATAAGCCTTATATGATGTTTATAATGGTGCGTATTAATCGCTGTTGCAAAAAGCGGCGAAGTCGCCAAAAAACTGACGATAAGAAAAGCAAATTTAATAACCACCCCACCCCCCATTATTTTATAAAATATGGTTACTTGTTAAGCAGTCTCCCCTTAAAAGTTTAATAAAAACTTAAACAATTTAAGATAGTTTTAAATTAAAGACAGATTGAAAGAAAAAGGAGAGATAAAGATGTTAAAAAAACTCTTTAAAAATAAATGGCTAAAGCGTTCTTTGCTTATATTTTCGGCTCTTCTCCTTTCTGGGCTCAGTATAGCATTTCATCGAGGAACGCTTCAGGCGAAGATCCCCATTGATTACACTGAGGATCCGTATTCACCGGATTTTTGCCGTTAAACTCTCCCGACAAGTTTGAGATAAAGCAATTAAAATCGGCCATAAATTTTGCATGACATCTGAAGAATTTCAGAAAAGATCGAAATCTTAGCTGTACTTTTGTCAGAGATCTTGGTGAAAAATGGGCTGAGGTTGTGCAATATCCTGCAAGAGGATATTCCTTTGGCAATTGACATGAGCGATAAATCACCCTTTGTTTAGAGGTGAAAGGAATTTGTTATGCTCGAAAAAAACCGATTTAAAATCCCTGTTGCACCGCACTTAATACTTCTTAAAGGTGATCAAGTTTTGCTCCATCTGCGTCAAAATACCGGCTATGCGGATGGGATGTATAGTCTTGTAGCAGGGCATCTTGAAGGGGGAGAGTCTATATTGCAAGCCATGATTCGAGAAGCTCGAGAAGAAGCGAATATAGAAATCGACCCTACTGATCTAAGTGTAAATTGTACAATGCATCGTTGGTCGAGAAGTGGAGAAGAATATATTTATCTTTATTTAATTTGTCGTCGTTGGAAGGGGCAGCTACGTAATAGGGAACCTGAAAAATGTAAAGAATTACAATTCCATCCTTTAGATAACCTTCCTTCTAATCTTCTGCCGGCAGTGCGGAGGGGGATTGAATGTGCTTTAAATGAAATCTCTTATTGTGAGTATGGTTGGGAAGAAAAATGAAAACTTATCAGTGGTGTGTAAGTTAAAGGATAATCTGACACTTCAATTATAATAATCTTATGAATCACACTATTCATGCTGTAATTCTTGTATCTTTAAAAATTTTTTCTACTATAAAGTGCATGGAGCTTTCTAAAAGAATAAGTATTTCGTAGAAACAATTTTTATTTTCTTATGTATTAAAATATTCAAATAAATTTATTATGTTATTGTATTTAAAATTTATAATATTAATTATATTTGTATTTTTAATTTAATAAATAATATATATTATTGGCAATAATTAGTGGAAAATTAACTCAATAATGATAATGTAATATTGTAATTTAATTTTAAATGGTTTATTGAAATGAAATATTATTTAACAAAAAGAATAACTATTACGTCATTATTATTTATTTCAGCTGTCACTTTTTCTTTTAAGGGAGAAGCTGTGACAACTTTTGGTCAAGAAGAAGATGCTTTTTCTAAGCTTTTGGCCCATCCTGCTGAGGATTCTAAATCAAAGGGAGAACGCTCAGCAAAGCAAGAAGAAAATTCTTTTAAAAAAGCAGATAAAACAGAGGCTCTTCCTTTAAAAAAAGAACCCTCTGAGATGGTTAAAAGAGAAAAATTAAAACCTTATTTTAACAAAGATCTTGTGGGAGCTCGTCTTTACTAAACATCGTTTTAGTAAAGGAGGAATACGATCTTACTTTTTCCCTTTTTCCCTATTTCCCTTTAAGCTTTTCTACCAGAACCTCTTAGGCAGAGGGTTCTGGCGAAAGCGTTGTTGGTTTACGTGTCGGGGCAGACGTGCGAGGTTTCTTGGGTTTCTCTGGTGAACTTGGCGTTGGCTTTTCAATTTTTCCGCCTTGTAAGAGAGAATTAATTTCGTCCCCAGAAAGAGTCTCATACTCTAAAAGACCTTTTGCTAAAGCATGCAAATGATCAATATGATCCTTGAGGATTTTCTGCGCTCGGTCATAAGAATTTTCAACAATTTTGCGGATCTCTTTATCAATTTGAGTTGCTGTAGAGTCAGAAATATTTTTATGTTGAGTAACGGAGTGCCCCAAAAATACTTCTTGCGCAGGTTCTCCATAACTTAAAGGTCCCATGACGTCACTCATACCCCATTCGGTGACCATCCGTCGTGCAATTTCGGTGGCATGACGAATATCTGATGAAGCGCCCGTGGTAACTTTTTCCACACCAAAGATAAGTTCTTCTGCAATACGGCCTCCCATGGCCACAGCAAGGTCCGCCAAAAGTTTGGCTCGTGACATAGAAACCCGATCATTTTCAGGTAGACGAACAACCATACCAAGGGCTCGACCTCGTGGAATGATTGTTGCCTTATGAATAGGATCAGAGTCAGTCGTATGGAGAGCAACAATAGCGTGTCCCGCTTCATGATAAGCTGTTAATTTCTTTTCTTCATCGCTCATCACCATGGAACGTCTTTCTGGCCCCATCATGACTTTATCTTTAGCATGTTCAAAGTCGCTCATCGCCACGGCACGTTTGTTTTGGCGAGCTGCATTTAGAGCGGCTTCATTGACAAGATTCGCGAGGTCTGCCCCAGAAAATCCAGGTGTTCCGCGTGCAAGGACTTTTGCATCGACGTCAGAGGCAAGAGGAACTTTTGCCATATGAACTTTGAGGACTTCTTCACGGCCAATAATATCTGGTAACGGAACAATCACTTGGCGATCAAAACGTCCTGGACGCATCAGAGCAGGATCAAGGACGTCAGGCCTATTGGTCGCCGCGACCAAGATAACGCCATCATTTGATTCGAAACCATCCATTTCTACGAGTAATTGGTTGAGTGTTTGCTCACGTTCATCGTTGCCACCGCCAAGACCTGCGCCGCGATGGCGACCGACGGCATCGATTTCATCAATAAAGATAATGCAAGGGGCATTTTTTTTGCCTTGTTCAAATAAATCGCGAACACGGCTGGCACCCACACCGACAAACATTTCAACGAAATCAGATCCTGAGATTGAGAAGAATGGAACATTTGCTTCTCCTGCAATCGCTCGTGCAAGTAATGTTTTACCTGTTCCGGGAGAACCAACGAGAAGGACACCCTTTGGAATTTTCCCCCCTAATTTTTGGAATTTTTGGGGGTCTTTCAAATATTCAACAATTTCTGAGACTTCTTCCTTGGCTTCTTGGCATCCTGCTACATCGGAAAACATAACGCGGCCTGATTTCTCATTCAAAAGGCGGGCCCGGGACTTTCCAAAGCCAAGCGCTCGATTATTGCCTGATTGCATTTGACGAAGGAAGAAAATCCAAACACCAATAAGAAGAAGCATAGGAAACCAAGAAATTAAGATTTGGAAAAAGGTCGAGCCGCCTTCTTCCGCAGGCGAAACGGAAATTGCAACACCTTTTTCAGTCAATTTTTCAACTAGTTGAGGATAATTAGGGACAACAGTTGAGAACGAACGACCATCGGATAAACGTCCATTAACAACATCGCCTTTAATCACGACGTCTTTGACGTTTCCTTGTTCAATATTACTTAGGAATTCAGAAAATATAAGGGTTTTATTATGAGATGATTCCTTCTCGCCTTGGAACATATGAAAAACGGCAGTAAGGAAGAGGCCAATAATAATCCATAAAACGAGATTTCTACCTAAGTTATTCAATTTATTTTCCTTCGTGTTTCAATTGTCGCATTCTAGATTCATGCAAAGCATTATGTCGCGATTTAGTTAAGCAATTGTGAACGTAAATCGTGTAAGTGGATAACATGGTAAGAACTTTATAGCGTTTTCTTTAAAAAGTGTAAAGGTTTGGTTTGAGCAAATCTGGAAAAAATCAGGAATAGAAATAAGTTGATCTTGGTGCCAAAGGCTTGGGAGAGTAAGGGCAACAGGATAGGGTAAAAAATCTTTTTGTTCCTTGAGTTCTTTTTTGAGGGACTCCCATCCTTTTTGACCTAAAGCCTTTAAAGTGTACTGTCCTTGCGGGGGGGTGAGGTGAATATGAAAGCGTTGATCCCAGAAGAAACACGTTGAATTTTCTTGATTATTAAAGTCAATTTCATGACGAATCGCGCCAGGTTCCCTTGTAAAGAGGAGATATTTCTCTCTATAGCGCAACATAAGGCATCCATTTAAGGTGCGCGGGGTAGTGGAGGTGTTCTGAAAGTGTAAGGAAAGCTTATGAAGACTCTCTCGGGCAGGAGGGTAGGGATTAACACCATATGTCATGAGCAGTCTTTGGAGTATGCCGAGTCTATTTTCTATGTCAAGTTGGGACCAAGCTTGATAATTTAAGAAAGCATATCCTTGAGGAAAGGGGATAATCATCTGAGGAATTAACCTATTTAAGGTTTCTTCGTAATGACGACGCGCTTCTCCAAAAGAGACAATTTCAAGAGGCGAAAAGTGTGGTGCTTTGCTTCTTAGAGCGACACGTTTAAATTTGAGGTTCTGATTGCTAGGATCTTCAATCCATGATTGGGAATACTTTACGAGTGTAGCTTGAAGACGCTTTTTTGAATAACAAAGGAGAGGGCGAAGAAGGCGATGGTAAGGCCTATCAACAATGGCAGACATACCCGCAAGTCCTTCGATTCCTGAATTTTTTTCGGCACGCATGGCAATGGTTTCTTGCTGATCCTCTAAATGATGGCCTAATAGAAGATGTAAAATGCCTTGGGTGTGGCACCATTCTTCAAGCTTTTGATAGCGTATTTCACGCGCTTTTTCTTGAAGGCGGCGGCCTGTTTTTTCTTCTGACCACGTAAGGATGACTGTGGGAATTCCATAGGCTGAAAGCCACTGTTGAACTTGGTGGGCTTCTTGGGTCGAAGTGGGGCGTAATTGGTGATCGACAGTAAGGGCCGTTAGAGAGCCTTCGCGGTTTTTCACCCATTGTTGGGCTAACAAGATCAGGGAGAGGCTATCGGCGCCACCTGAGACGGCAATAGCCAGATGAGGATGGGGTTCAAAAGGGCCCAATTTAGCCATTGACTGCGCAAACTCTGCGTCAGTAAGGGGTTCTGTTGATGGGTGAGAAGGGGGAGGTAAATTCATATTTAAAGTTGTTTTTTTGTCGCTTTTTTCTGTTGTTTATGGTACCATAATAAAGATGGTGAAAAAAGGGAATTAAATGTTAAAAGCACATGAAAAGAGAAGCAAAAATTCAAGGGACAATAAAAAATGGTAAAATTGTCAACCTTTAAGATAAAATATTTTTAAATTAAGGGACGAAGAATTTTAGTGGCTATGTGCTAGAAAATCTTAGAAAGATGGGTTTGCATCCTTTGAAAAATCTTGAAATAAGAAATAATTAAAGGAAGTTTCTGCAGATAGATTTAGAGCGTAATATATTTTTGCGGGCCCATTGCTTTTTCATAAGATCAACGCTATGAAAGAAATCTCCTTAACGAATTGTTTAGGATTTTAGTTTAGAGATAAGGGCTTAGTAAAGCCTTTTGCGGGCGTGGTGGAATTGGCAGACACACCAGATTTAGGTTCTGGCGGCGCAAGCCATGGGGGTTCAAGTCCCTCCGCCCGCACCATTAAGGTCAACATTATTTAGAGACAGGTAACACTTTTATGCAAATGACAGAAAAAAAGGTTGAAGGTTTGTCGCACCATTACCACCTTAATATCCCCGCAGGGACAGTTGAGGCAAAGATGGATGAACGTCTACTTGAGTTGGGAAAAACAACAAAGGTTGCAGGGTTCCGCGCAGGTCATATTCCTTTACCAATCCTAAGACAGCGGTATGCAGCTTCTGTAAAAGGTGAAGTCATTCAAAAGTTATTAGACGAAAGTGTAAAGAATCTTGTTCAAGAGAAGAAACTGAAAGTTGCGCTTCAGCCAAAAATAGACTTTGAAAGTGCTGAAGAAGGAAAAGATTTAAGTTTGAACATTTCTCTTGAAGTTCTTCCTGAAGTGGGAACTGTCGATCTTAGCAAATACTCATTTGAGCAATTAAAAGCAAAGCTTGAACCTCAAACAGTGACAGAGAGCCTTAAGAAAATGGCTCATTCTTCACGTGAGAATAAAGTCCTTGAGGCTGAGATTAAAGCTGAAAATGGTCATGCTGTGCGCCTTTCATTCCGTGGAACTATTGGTGATAAATTGATCCCAGGAGGATCTTCAGCTGATACAGTTCTTGAATTAGGATCTGGCACTTTTATCCCAGGGTTTGAAGAACAAGTTGTTGGAATGAAAGCAGGTGACCAAAGAGATATCTTTGTAACGTTTCCTGCAGATTATGGATCTCAAGAACTTGCAGGAAAAGAAGCAAAATTCAGTCTTAAAGTTGCAGAAGTTCTTGAAATTGTTGAGCCTACAATAGACGATGACTTAGCTGTTAAGCTAAAATTTAAAGATCTTGCAGAGCTTAAAGATCAAGTTGAAAAGATGATCACAAAAGAATATGATCAGCTTTCTTTTCTTGATATTAAACGCAAGGTCCTCGATAAATTCTCAGAAGAGTTCCACTTTGAGCTTCCAAAAGGTTTGGTTGAACTTGAATTCCAATCTATTTGGCGCCAATTAGAAAATGAACTTCACCATGATCATGACCATGCCGAAGGGGAAACATGCAACCATTCAATGGATCCCAAAGAAGAAGAAAAATTAAGAACACAATATCAAGGCATTGCTGAACGGCGCGTTAGACTTGGTTTAGTGCTTGCAGAAATTGGACGAGAGCATCAAATTACAGTGTCCCAAAAAGAATTGGATCAAGCTGTTTATAACGAAGCCATGCGCTATAGAGGACATGAGATGAAAGTTGTGGACTATTATCGCAACAATCCTCAAGCTTTGGCCTCTTTGCGTGCCCCAATTTTTGAAGATAAAGTGATTAAGCTTATTACTGAAAAAGTGTCTTTAAAGGACAAAGAAATCAGTGTTGAAGAGCTTCAAAAAAGAATTAAAGAAATTACAGAAGGCGAGGAAGTGAACTAAGTTCATATTTCTGCCCACTAGATGGAGGAGGATTCAGTGGTAGACATCATTAGTCAATATACAAATACGCTTGTCCCAATGGTGGTCGAGCAAACAGCCCGCGGTGAACGTTCTTTTGACATTTATTCACGACTCCTTAAAGAGCGTATTGTTTTTTTAAGTGGTGAAGTTAATGATGATGTTGCAACCCTTATCTGTGCACAATTACTTTTCCTTGAAGCGGAAAACCCTAAAAAAGATATTTCTTTTTATATTAATTCGCCAGGAGGCGTCGTGACGTCAGGTTTAGCGATTTATGATACAATGCAATATATTCGCCCAGATGTTTCAACAATTGTTTTAGGGCAAGCGGCTTCTATGGGGGCTCTATTATTGTGTTCTGGCGAAAAAGGAAAGCGTTTTGCTCTCCCCAATTCGCGCGTGATGATTCACCAACCTCACGGTGGAGCGAGAGGACAAGCAACAGATATCGAAATTCAAGCCCGTGAAATCTTAAAATTGCGTGCTCGCTTGAATGGAATCATCGTTGAACGTACAGGCAAACCTTTAAGTGTTATTGAAGCTTCTGTCGAGCGAGACTATTTTATGTCTGCTGATGAGGCGAAAGATTTTGGTCTTATTGATGAAGTGATGGTTCATCGTGCTCTTGTGTAAAATAAATAAATTAATTTAGAACGTTAACTTTTTATTATCCGGTTTTTGGCACTCTGAACCTATAAATATGTAGCTCAGCTAGAAATTAAGGAATAAAGGCAAAAAAAATGAGTAAAAACGAAGATTCCGTCAAAGATACTCTTCACTGCTCCTTTTGTGGAAAAAGCCAGCATGAAGTTAAAAAATTAATTGCTGGGCCAAGTGTATTCATCTGTGATGAGTGCGTTGACTTATGTATTGAAATTATTCGCGAAGAGAATAAGGTCGGAGGATTTTCCTCAAGTGAAGGTGGAATCCCCTCTCCTAAAGAAATCGTCAAAGTGCTTAACGATTATGTGATTGGTCAAGCTCATGCAAAGCGAGTCCTTGCTGTGGCTGTTTACAATCACTATAAGCGAATTAATTCAATCGGGCATTCAAATGAAATCGAACTTGCGAAGTCAAATATTCTACTAATTGGTCCGACAGGCTGTGGAAAAACTCTATTGGCTCAAACTCTTGCACGTATTTTGGACGTTCCTTTTACAATTGCAGATGCAACAACACTAACCGAAGCAGGTTATGTTGGTGAAGATGTTGAAAATATTATTTTGAAGCTTTTGCAATCAGCCGAATATAATGTTGAAAAAGCGCAACGTGGCATTGTTTATATTGACGAAGTCGACAAAATTTCCCGCAAATCCGATAATCCTTCAATTACACGAGATGTATCTGGAGAAGGTGTTCAGCAGGCTTTGCTCAAAATTATGGAAGGCACAATAGCTTCAGTTCCTCCTCAAGGTGGTCGTAAGCATCCTCAGCAAGAGTTTTTGCAAGTTGATACCACGAATATTTTGTTTATTTGTGGGGGCGCTTTTGCAGGGATTGAAAAAATTATTGCCGCTCGTGGCAAAGGATCTTCTATTGGTTTTGGCGCTGATGTCAAGTTACCTGAAGATCGTCGTACTGGTGAGATTTTACGTGAAATTGAACCAGAAGACCTTTTGAAATATGGCCTTATTCCTGAATTTGTTGGGCGTTTACCTGTTGTTGCAACACTCGAAGATTTGAATGAGGAATCATTAATTGAGATCCTACAAACGCCAAAGAACGCTCTTGTAAAACAATATCAAAAGCTTTTTGACATGGAAAAAGTCCACCTTGAGTTTACAGAAGATGCTCTTTCGGGAATTGCGCAGAAAGCAATTTCAAGAAATACAGGTGCTCGCGGACTTCGTTCAATTATGGAAGACATCTTGCTCAATACGATGTTTGATCTTCCTGGACGTGAAGATATTGAAGAAGTTGTCATTAATCGAGAAGTTGTCGACGGTAGAGCTGAGCCTTTGCTTGTGTATGGCGAAAAATTAAAAAGCAAAGGAAGTCAAGCTTAGACTTTTTTAAATTTCTATTCCTTTATCTCATTACCCTGATTATACTACGTTAAATTAGGCATGTGTAAATCATTTGAAATAAAAGAGGGTTGATCCTTGGCAAAAACGACAAAAGCTCTAGAGCTTCCGCATGGAACTTTATTACCCGTATTACCTTTAAGGGATATCGTAGTTTTCCCTCACATGATTGTTCCCTTATTTGTGGGACGCGAAAGATCTGTTAAGGCGCTTGAAGCTGCGATGAAACAGGATCATAGAATTTTATTGGTCACTCAAAAAGAAGCGACCACTGATGATCCAAAAACGCGAGATCTTTATTCTTTTGGTTCTTTAGGACAAATTATCCAACTGCTAAAATTACCAGATGGCACAGTAAAAGTGCTTGTTGAAGGCATTGATCGCGCAAGAATTTTGCGCTTTGATGAGAGCCTTGAGTATTTCCAAGCTTATGCAGAAGTATTAGATTCAGAGATTATTACACCCACCGCAGAGCTTGAAGCTCTTGCACGCACAGCGTTAGGGTTGTTCGAACATTATTCAAAACTGAATAATAAAATTCCGCCAGATGTTCTTGTCTCAATCACCCGTATTGAGCAACCTGATAAACTCATTGATACAATTGCTGCGCACTTAACACTTCGAGTCTTTGATAAGCAAAGACTCCTTGAAATTTCATCGCTTGAAGAACGATTTGAGAAAATTTGCGCCTACATGGAAGGTGAAATTAGCGTTCTACAAACTGAGAAACGCATTCGAACACGTGTAAAAAAACAAATGGAAAAATCTCAACGAGAATATTACCTCAATGAGCAAATGAAAGCGATTCAAAAAGAGTTAGGTGAAAATGAAGAAGGTAAAGATGAAGTTTCTGAGCTTGAGCAGAAAATTGCAAGAACTAAGCTGAGCAAGGAAGCCAGAACAAAAGCCCAAACCGAAATTAAAAAGTTAAGGACAATGAGCCCAATGTCTTCTGAGGCAACAGTTGTTCGAAACTACTTAGATTGGCTTTTGTCGATTCCTTGGAAGAAAAATACAAAGGTTAAGAACGATCTTGATAAAGCGCAACAAATTTTAGATGAAGATCATTATGGTTTAGAAAAAGTTAAAGAAAGAATCATTGAATACCTTGCTGTTCAAACACGTGTCGGAAAATTAAAAGGCCCTATCTTGTGTCTAGTTGGCCCTCCCGGGGTTGGAAAAACCTCTTTAGGTCGTTCAATTGCTCGCGCAACTGGCCGTAATTATGTTCGTATGGCTTTGGGCGGAGTACGTGATGAAGCTGAAATTCGAGGACATCGACGGACTTATATTGGATCGATGCCAGGAAAAATTATTCAAGGCATGAAAAAAGCAGCCTCGGCAAATCCTCTCTTCTTGCTTGATGAGATTGATAAACTTGGAGCTGATTGGCGTGGAGATCCCACTTCTGCCTTGCTTGAAGTCTTGGATCCTGAGCAAAATAATAGTTTCAATGATCATTATCTTGAAGTTGATTATGATCTTTCGGATGTTATGTTTGTGACAACAGCTAACAGCCTGAATATGCCACAACCCTTGCTCGATCGCTTAGAGATCATCCGGTTACCGGGATATACTGAAGAAGAAAAAGCCGAAATCTGTCGTCGACATTTAATTTCTAAAGAAATGAAAGCAAATGGCCTCAAAGAAGGGGAATGGTCCATTAATGATAAAGCTCTGCGTCAGTTGATTCGTACTTATACAAGAGAAGCGGGTGTTCGTAATCTTGAACGAGAGCTTGCAAACCTTTTGCGCAAAGCTACAAAAGAGATTCTCACAAAAAATGTAAAGACAATTGAAGTGACTGAAGAGAATCTTGAAACTTATGCTGGTATCCCTAGATATTCTTATGGCGTCAGCGAAAGTGAAGATCTTGTGGGCGTTACCACAGGGCTTGCTTGGACAGAAGTTGGCGGAGATATTTTAATGATTGAAGCTGTCATGCTGCCAGGAAGAGGAAAGATCAAGACAACAGGTAAGCTTGGCGAAGTCATGCAGGAGTCTGTTCAAGCTGCGGCAAGCTTTGTGCGTTCCCGAGCGAACCAATTTGGGATTGAGCCCCTCTTATTTGAAAAACATGATATTCATGTGCATGTTCCTGAGGGCGCAACACCAAAAGATGGGCCTTCAGCAGGAATTGCGATGTGCACCTCTATTGTATCTGTGCTAACAGGAATTCCAATTCGCCGGGATATTGCCATGACGGGAGAGGTTACTCTTCGCGGGCGTGTTCTTGGAATAGGCGGACTTAAAGAAAAATTATTAGCTGCATTGCGAGGGGGAATTAAGACTGTTTTGATTCCTTATGACAATCAAAAAGATTTAGCAGAAATCCCTGAGATTGTAAAAAAAGGATTGCAAATTATTCCGGTGAAGAATGTAGAAGAGGTTATTAAAAGCGCTCTTGTGCGCACACCACACCCGATAGAGGGGCAACCTTTAGTCGGAACTCATAAAGAAGATCCTTTTAAGCATCAGCAATCACAGGAATTAAATTTCTAACCATAAGAAGTATTTTTTGCAAGATTATTTATAAGTAATGAATAGCTGTAACTTTATAAAAATTCATTAATTAACTTGCTTTATAAATAAACTCATAAGGATGGGATAAATTTCACTTTTGTCTCACATATAAAAGTGTTTACATTAAATCAATAAAAAGTCTAATCATCTTTTTATTATAATATAGAATGAAAGGTAGTATAATGGATATAAGTTTTTTTAAAAAGAAGCCTCTACTCTTAATAACTTTGTCTCTTTTAACTTTGGAAGGGTGTTCTGTAGGGATGGCTTTAAATGGTGAAAAAGAACCAGATTTAAGTGTTATTCGTCAAGGAATTACGAAAACAGAAGTTGATATTCAATTAGGTGATCCTGTGTCAGTAGAAGCACTCGATAAAGGATGGAAGAAATGCATTTATAGCTATAGCGTTGGTGATGAATCTAGTGCAGGCCGTGCAATTGGACATGGTGTGATGGATGTATTAACGTTAGGTATTTGGGAAGTTGTAGGAACACCTATTGAAGGTTTTAGAGGAGACAAGTATCAACTAGCTCTTACATTTGATGAGAATGACAGAGTTGTTGATCTAAAACGTTCTGAAAAAAATAGCGAATTAATAACAAAATAAAGGTTTATCCTTTTTATTGCAGGTCTCATCTTATTTAGGTGAGGCCTTTTTTAGATAAGAATTTAATGCTTAACTCGGTCGATTGACGTGACGAGAGAGGAAGCCCGTAAGCTTGCAATAATATTACTTAAGTGGTCAGCATCTTTAACTTCAAGATCGAGGATAAATTCAAAAAAAGTATCTCCCCGATGGCTAATTTTAAGATTAGCTATATTCGCATTATGCTTACTAATGATTGTCGTCAAGTTTGCAAGGGCGCCAGGTTGGTTGTTAACAACGACATTAGTGCGAGCAAGGTAATGTTTTTGTTCATTGTGTGAATCCCAGGCAACATCAATCCAGCGTTCTGGTTCATTGGCATAATTGTTAAGATTTTCGCAATCATACGTGTGAATAGTAACACCGGTTCCTGTCATCACGATTCCCACAATTTTGTCACCTGGTAAGGGGTGGCAGCATTTTGCATAATGCACGGCCATTCCAGGGATAAGGCCTCGGATAGAGACGATAGCATCTTTTTCTTTTGGGATAAATTTTGCTTTGGAAACAATTGGTTGAACATCTAAAGGGTTTTTTGCACGAAAATCAGGGTAGGTTGCCCGGATGACTTCATAACTTGTATGTTGTCCTTCTCCAATAATTGAAAATAAATCTTCTGTGGTTTGGCATTTAAATTTTGAAAGGATTGTTTCAAGTATCTTTTCGGAAAACTCTAAATTCTCATGTTGAAAAGATTTTTGCAAAATTGAACGTCCCAATTCAATAAATTGAGAACGTTGTTGAGTGCGAATAAAGCGTCGAATATGAGCTCGTGCTTTTCCTGTGACGACAAAGCGTTCCCAAGTAGGAGATGGTGTTTGTGATTTTGATGTTGTAATTTCAACTTGATCTCCATTGTGCAAAACTGTGCGCAATGGAACCATTCGACCATTTATTTTTGCACCCACACAATGGTTGCCGACAGCAGAGTGAATTGCATATCCGAAATCAATAGGGGTCGCGCCTCGTGGAAGAGAAATAAGGTCTCCTGCAGGTGTGAAGCAGAAAACTTGATCTTGAAACATTTCAAGCTTTGTATGCTCAAGAAATTCTTCGGGGCCAGAAGCATGTTCTAAAATTTCTAAAAGACTGCGTAACCAATGGTATTGTTTATGATCTGTATTTTTCCCTTGTTTATATTGCCAGTGCGCGGCAACACCGTATTCAGAAATAGTATGCATCTCGTGAGTTCGAATCTGAATTTCAATCCGATGCTTTAACGGACCAATGACACTGGTATGAAGAGATTGGTAATTATTGGGTTTAGGGGTACTAATATAATCTTTGAAGCGTGTGGGAACAACAATATAGCTACTATGCACAATTCCAAGAGATTGGTAACAATCTGGGATCGTATTAACAAGAATGCGAAAAGCCATAATGTCGGAGAGCTGTTCTATTGCGACATTCTTTTTATGCATTTTGCGCCAGATGGAATAAGGCGTTTTCACTCGACCAGAAACTTCTGCTTCTAAATTGGCTTTTTTGAAAACATTTTTTAGTTCTTTGATAATTCTTTTAACAATATCTCCACCTTCTCGTTCGAGAAAATTTAAGCGAGTAACAATTGATTCTCGGGCATCGGGGTTGAGAACTTGGAAGGAAAGATCTTCGAGTTCATCTTTTATATGATGCATTCCGATGCGTTCAGCCAAAGGTGCATAAATCTCGATGGTCTCTCTTGCAATGCGACGGCGTTTATCTATCGATGAAACATGATGGAGTGTTCGCATGTTATGAAGCCGATCCGCAAGCTTAACAAGAAGAACGCGAATATCATTCGACATTGCAAGAACAAGCTTACGAAGGTTTTCTGCCTGTTTTGTTTGGGAAGACTGTAATTCAATTTGGGTTAATTTTGTAACGCCATTAACAAGACCTGCGATTTCATCGCCAAATAATTTTCGTATTTCCTCAAGAGTAGCTCCTGTATCTTCGACGGTATCGTGAAGAAGAGCGGTTATAATGGTTGCTCCATCTAATTTCATGTCACATAAAATGTCAGCAACTTCAAGGGGATGAGAGAAGTAGGGGTCACCAGAATCGCGAACTTGTTCCCCATGAACTTTCATAGAAAAAAGGTAGGCACGATTAAATTTATCTTCATCGAGGGCTAAATCGTAAGACCTTACTTTTTCAATTAAAGCGTGCTGTTGAATCATGATATTGCTTTTTATAATATACGCAAACACTAAACCTTATTTTTAAAATTAAGCTCTAATTTTAACGTCTTTGCGTCTTACTCTTAAGTATATATAATAGCAGCTAAAATGGGCTAAAGGGAAGTAGTTTCGTCTTTTTCTTCTTCTAAATCTTCATCATCTAATTCATCTTCTTCGAAAGAAGAGTGAGAAGGTTGCTGAAAGCGTAGTGCTTCTTGAGCAACAAAATCAGAAATTTCGTCTTCTTGAGGATCACTTTCAACTTGAATACGAAAAGAATTAATTAAGCCATCTTTGAGAGCATCAGCTTCAACGGTGCCAACAGCGATTTCTCTAAGAGCAACAACAGGGTTTTTATCGTTATCTCTCTCGACTGTGAGTAAAGAGCCTGCGCCAATTTGTCGAGCTCGTTGTGATGCAGCTAAAACGAGTTCAAAGCGATTTGATACTTTACGAACACAATCTTCAACAGTAACGCGTGCCATAAAATTTTCCTTATTAAATAGAAATATTAACCCTGTCTTGCTTTAAAGCGAGGATTTGTTTTGTTAATAATATAATTTCGGCCACGACGACGAATAATACGACAATCTTTATGTCGTGTTTTCATTGATTTCAATGAGTTAACAATTTTCATTTGGCCATCTCCACTATCATCATTCAATAATAAAATTATATATGCTTTGGAGACAAGGCAATGTCAACACTTTTTATAATTTCTTTTAGAGTTGATCTTCGATTCTAAGGGATATTTTATGAGAATAGATAAAAAAATGGTTCTACTTAGATATCGATAAGTTAAATCAAAAACATTCAATAAAATAAAAAACTTAATGGAATTTTGTAGGGTTTTTTAAGTTATGAGACCTCTAAAAAAACATCCAGCGGCCCGAAGGCCGTTGGATCAAGTTAGGGGGGGAAGACTAAATGAGGAGAATTTAACCCCTCAAGTATCTGATGCGCTGAAGGCATCAAATCTTTTTTTACGGTCCCGTTAGGGGGATGAGAGAGTTACTTAAATAACTCTCTCTGGGAGGGACTCGAATAAATTCTTTTGCTAAAACTTTCATTTTATTGTTGCTTATAAGTATAATATACACGTATATGTAAAATTGTCAACACATTGTTTATTTTTTTTTACAGATGAAGTTGTGATGGATATTAATCGTTTAAAAGCATATTGTCTTCTCTATGAATCAGGTGGATTTCAAGAAGCTAGCCGAAGGTCAAAGTCGAATCCGACAAGTATTCGTAGTAAAGTTGTTCTTTTAGAAAAAGAATTGCGAACTAAATTGATTGAAACCTCGGGGCAGCGAGTTGTTTTTACAGCCGCAGGGCATCGTTTTCATAAGGAAGCGTTGCAAATTATTGACTTTGCAACAGCTCGACTTGATAGTTTTAAATTAGAGCAAGAAGGATTTAATGATAAAATTATAATTGCTACAACCCATGCAATTGCATCTTTATGGCTTCCTGCAGTTTTGCCCAGATTTAGGGTAAATTTTCCAAAAACAGCTATTATCCTTAAATCATCAGATGAACAATTTAATCTCTATCAACGTGAAGCGGATGTCTCAATTGCGGCTTTCGATCATTCTAAGCCTCAAGAAGATAATTTAAGCCATCTTCTTTTGACAAATTATTATATGAATCTTTATGCAAGCGAAGAATACCTTAATCAATATGGAACTCCTGCTACAATTGAAGATTTACAACAGCATACAATAATTAGTTTTGGCAAGGATATCCCTTATCCTTATCCTTCGATCAACTGGCACCTTGAGTTTTTACCTTCTAATTTTATTCCGTTGGTTCAAGTAAATTCAGGGGCAGCTATCTTAAGGACAGTGCAAAATGACCTGGGGATTGGTTCAATATCTCAAAAAGGGGCTGAGACAAGTAATAAGAAATTAGTAAGAATACTTCCTTCTTTTCTTACCGGACCGACTTTGGATATCACCTATAATTTTCCTAAAACAAGAGCTGAAGAGCCACTCATTAAGAAGCTATACGAAATTCTGAAGATTTCTTTTGAGTAAGATCTTTTTCGCTTATAAACCAAACAATCACTTTTCTTTCACCTGACATAACTCGCGTAACTTCATGTGAAAGGGCACTGCTTGTTATCAGAAGGGTATGTTTAGGAGCTCTAAAGCTTTTTATATTTTTGTTTTTATCTTGGACTCTAAATTCACCACCTTCGTATTCTTCTGTCATGTGTAAAACAAGCGAGAATTTATAATCTGGGCAACTGTCATTATCACAATGCATGGAAATGAAATCACCTTCTTGATAATGGTGAATTTGCACACGATCAACAAAATAAGATTTCATTTCTAAGCGTTGTTGAAGATAACAACAAAGTTCAGGTTTTAGTAATAATTTTAAAAGTGGCTCATTATAGTTGATTGGATCACCAGGTTTTTTAGCCCTCATCACCTTTAAAGATAGATGCTCATTAGTATCTCCTTTTTTAGGAGCTTCATACTCAGCATTATGAACAATGTTTTCTAAACTCTGCCATTCTTTTGACGTAATAGGGAGTTCGGCTTTATTTATAAGAATTGCATGAGGTAAGGTTTTGTTTTTAGGCATAGTTTTTATCCTTTAGGACTAAATTTAAAAATCCACCTAACATAATAATCATAATTCCTAAAGCGCTCGCGCTTGTGAGCGCTAATCCTTCAAATAACCAAGATAATAGTAAGGCAATGGCCGGGGTGATGACCCATACATAAGCAGCGAACCCGGCGCCTTTTCGTGCAAGTAAAATTTGATAGAAAACGAATATAAGCACTGAAAGTATGGTAAGGACTAACAATGACACGATGAATTCTTGTTCAAGGGGAAATAAAAGCCTCCCCGATTGTATGTGCGCATATACAAGAGAAAAGCTACCGCCCCATAACATGGAAAAACCAACAGCCCAAACAGGATCAACAGTAGTTTTCTGAAAATATTGACTTAAATTCGCGCCAAGAGCGGTAAAAAGCATACTACAGCCGCAAAATAAAATGCCTTTACTGATAGAAACCCCAAAATTATTACCTTTATAATCTCCTAAGAATAGAAAAATTAATCCTATAAAGGCGACCATAGTAATAATCATTTTTTTGGGAGTATATTTTTTCTTAAAAAATAAAGACTCTAAAAGAATATTAGGAACGATTAACATAGAAAGAATAACGGCCACAATACCACTTAAGACATAATTCAAAGCATGATAAGCTAATATGTAATTAATACTAAACATGCAGATTCCCTGAATAAGGAAAATACCTTGTGTTTTTAAATTGATAGGGCGATGCTTATATCTTGAAACAAAAGCAAAAAAAAGCGTAAGAACACCGGCCATTATGAAACGATAAGCCACGGCCATTTCTGGAGGGAGATATTTTACTTGAGATGGACCAAAAATCCATCCCATGCCACCAAATAAACTACAAGCTATAAAGATACTTGAGTTAGTAGAAAGCATTATCCCATCCCATGTTTTTTAAGTATAATAGACATTAAATAAAATTAGTTTCAACTTTTTATTTTTTCTTATTAAAAAATTAATAAATTATTCTTATTAAAAAATTTGAAGAGATTATGGTACTTTTTTAGGTGTGAGGATTATTTTTTTAGAGGTTATGGCTTTTGCAAAGAATATTTCTTGATAAGAAGATGAGATTGAGTTTTTAAATCTCGAAATTTCTTTTTATTCAAGAAAATTGACATTTGATTGCAAAATCACAAGAGTTGTTTTAGTTTTAGTAAATTAAAAATCAAGTAAATCAAAAATATATTTCTTTCAGCCATATTAAATAAAAGAAAAATTAATAGAAGGTACGTTAAAATCGATACTAAATTTTACAAAGATTTCTATGATAATGCGCCAGATATGTTTGTATCGGTTAATGCATTAAACGAAAAAATAATAGAGTGTAACCAAGCTCTCATTGATACTCTTGGTTATACAAAAGAAGAGCTTTTAGCTCTTGATTCTATTGCAGAGCTTTATCACCCAGATTCTTTGAGTACGCGAGATATTATCCTACGTGAGTATAAGCAAAAAGGTATTGTAAAAGATAAAGAGGTTATTCTCAAAAAAAAATCTGGAGAAAAACTACATGTCTCATTCAGTGTAACTGCCGTTAAGGATAAAGAAGGTAATATTCTTTATAGTCGAGGAATTTGGCGAGATATTACTAAACTAATTGAAAAAAGAAAAAAACTAAACAAACTGAATGAAACCTTAAGTGCTAAAAATGAGCAACAGGCAACCCTCTTTCACATTCTATCACATGATATTCAATCCCCAATAAGAACTGTTGAGCATCTTTCTCAATGGATTATTCAAGATAAAGATAATGTCTTATCGCCGGTATCTTTAGAAAATTTATCAAGTCTGAGATTGGTTAATAAGCAAGCTTATAAGTTAACACAAGATCTGGTTTCTTTATTTGTTAATGATCTAACTGAGGTTCCTAGTGCTTTTAATATTTTTCGATCAGTTGAAGCTATTAAGCGGCGCGTCTTTCTTCCAGATGGATTTGAAATTGTAGTTTCAAGTTCAATTTCTACGTTTAAAACATTTAATTTCCTACTGACAGAAGTTCTCTATAATCTTATTTCAAATGCCGTCAAGCATCATCATAATAATAAAGAAGGTAAAATTAGAGTAGAAGTTGAAAATCAAGAAAAACAACTTTTAGTAAAAATAAGTGATAATGGACCTGGCATTAGAGATCATATAAGGGAAGATATTTTTGAGCCTTTAAAAAAATTTCATGTAGACCGCAATATTGAAGGATATGGGATGGGCCTTGCGATTGTAAGGAAAATTACAGATCAAATCGGAGGCAAGATTGATTTTACAAGTGTTGTTGGGAAAGGAACAACCTTTTACCTTTTATGGCCTATATTTGAAGAAATAAAAGAAGCATGTTAATTTTTACCTTCCTCACGCAACCATTCTGATCGAGTATAACCTTCTTTAAATTCAAAAATTTTTAGGAGAACTTCTAATCCTGGAATTATTTTTTCTTGTATTTTCCACGGAGGATTAACAATGACAAGACCTGTTCCATTGAGAGTTTCAGACGTTGTGGGGGGGCTTCTCAAAAATTCAATTGTAAGAATTTTAGGAATTTCTAATCCTCTAAGGGCTGTGTAAAATTCTTTAATAGGTTTCAAATCTTTTATAGGAAACCATATCATATAAATTCCTGTTGAAAACCTTTTATAACTTTCTCGTAAACCATTAACCAAAGTTTTAAACTCATTCCGTTCTTCAAAAGGAGGATCAATCAAAATGAGCCCTCTCTTCTCTTTAGGGGGGAGGAGAGATTTTAGCGAAAGATAGCCATCTTGATGGAGAACTTTTACTTGAGGATCTTTATGAAACAGGTGAGTTAATTGTTGGAAATCTTCAGGATGAAGTTCAGATAACCATAAACGATCCTGAGGCCTTAAAAAGGCTCGCGAAATGACTGGAGATCCTGGATAAACATTACTATCTTCGGCTTGTACTATCTTTAAATAATGCTCAAAAAGCTTTTTATCTTGAGAAGAGTGAAGCAATTTCAAAATACCTTCTTCTGCTTCATTGGTCTTTAAGGCTTGGGTAGATTGAAGATTGTATAAGCCTATCCCTGCATGGGTATCAACAATTGAAAAAGCTTTTTCTTTTTCGTGCAATTTTTGGAGAAGAAGTGTCAAAACAAAATGTTTTACAACATCTGAAAAATTACCAGCATGATAAATATGTCTGTAGTTCATTAGAGTGGTAAACCTATCATGACAAGAAGGCCACCTTGCTTTGATTTTTTAAGTTCAATCGTACCCCCATGCCTTAGAATAATATCTCGTGTGATAGCCAAGCCAAGTCCTGACCCCCCTGTTTCTGAATTTCGCGAACCTTCTAAGCGATAAAAAGGCCTGAATACAGTTTCTCTTTTTGATTCAGGAATACCAGGGCCATCATCTTCAAAATATATGTTAACTTCTTCAGATGTGACATGGACTGATATCCAAAGAGAATGGGCATACTTAAGAGCATTTTCAATAATGTTTGTAAACGCTCGTTTCAGTGATAGCGCATGAGCAATAGTATAAACAGGTTGAGACGGTATAAATGAAATAGGTTTGTCCGGGAACAAAGACGTAACATTTTGTAGAAGTGATGAAATTTCTACTTCTTGATAAGGCCCGTCTTCTTCACCTTTTGCGAAAGCAAGATAATCTTCAATCATTTTATTCATTTCACGAACATCTTGTTGTAAATCTTTGATCGATTCAGCGTTACCTGACATCGCTAATTGAAGTTCCATTCGTGTTAGAGGGGTTTTCAAGTCGTGAGAGACACCTGCAAGCATTTCTGTTCTTTGTGTTATTTGACGCTGAATACGTTCCTTCATAGAAATAAAAGCATATGTTAATTTACGAACTTCGAAGGATCCTGATGGTTTTATCGCTATGGTCTCTCGTCCTTTACCAAAGTCGTCAACCGCTTCAGCTAATCTTTTCAATGGCTTGATCTGGTTTCGCATAAAAAGAATTGCAATTGCTAAAAATAAAAGGGGTGTCGCAACAGACCACCATAAGAGAATAGAAGTCGTTTTTGGGGCGAGATGTTTCAATTTATCTTTTAAGATGAAATTTCCTTTAAGCGTTTGAATAGAAATGGCAATGTCTTCATCTCTTACACTAATGGAAAAAGAAAAAGGAATTTTTTTCTCAAGTTCTTGCGTTAATATTTTGTCATAAGGAGCCAGTAAATTTTTTCTTATAACGGATAAATCCTTTTGTTCTTGTTCCATTTCTAGTGACAATTCAAAATGATTAAAAATATAATTACGTAAAAGTTGTGAATCATCTTCAAAGTGAGGTGTACTTAAAACAACATTAACGGCTTCTGCGGTTCTAAGAGATATATTTTTTGCAAGAAGTTCTGTTACTTTTTCAAGATGTCGATCGACAAAGATATAAGTGGTAATCATCTGAACAAAGACAACAGGTGTTATAACAATGATTAAAGTACGCCCAAAGAGAGTTTTAGGAAGAATTTTTTTTAAATATTGGAAAGGATAGAATAGAGTAATCATATGATA
>Ga0209915_1000713_pt1 | contig 63945 bp, 64 predicted proteins | sample ThiBiot_750_plan_FD_183952 | JGI IMG/M metagenome (GOLD analysis project Ga0209915, IMG submission 183952) | Wastewater bioreactor microbial communities from Cape Town, South Africa - Thiocy_cont_750_plan (SPAdes) | ecosystem: Engineered > Bioreactor > Thiocyanate-remediating > Anaerobic-Aerobic... | reverse complement strand
GCATCATCGTCAGTACCTACGCAGTTTCAGCGAAGTCAAGACTTTTCAATCGTATCAATTATTGAACTCAATTGTAACATCTCACTTTCGATAAACACAAAATGGACAATCAATAAGTGTATCAATTCAACATGTGTTTCTCAAATTCATGTTGATCAGTCAGTGGTCACTACGTTCAGTGAATTATTTATTCCAGCAAGAAGCCTTAACTATGGTATCTATGAGTTCAAATTGACTGTAACAATGATAGCCGTACCCAATTTGACTACATCGGCATTGACCTATGTCAAGATCACTCAATCAAGTATTCAAGCTAATCTTATTCAGTTTGATACTTCGATGATTACACAAGGTGATCAACAAAATTTTATACTTGATCCAGGCACGTTCTCGATCGATCCTGATACAACGATGTTCAATGCAAGTGTAAGCTGAAATATTCAACATTGTATTTTTAATGGTATTCGTTCATTTATAGAATTGGGAATACACCTACTATTGTCGAATTTTTAGTCTTTACAATTTTCCATCCATTAATGAAACACGATTGCCGATTGATGATCCTAGAATTGATCCTTTTAATCCATCATGTTTTGCCAATAGATCAGGTATGATTTGTAGTTCTCTTATCTGCTATTCTTTCATGTTCAGGCAATGGAACTCCATGGCAATATGGTGATTCTGTCATCTCACCAAAGTCATCAGTAACCATTCTAGCTGGATCATTGACATCCAATCAAATCTATCAATTTGTGGTCAATATGATCAATCAACAAAATTCTAGTATTCAAGTCACTGGTAATCTACTTGTACAAGTCCAAGGCAAAGTTTCTCCAATGATTACTATCGGGTAAGTTGTTGTATGAAAGTTCACTTTCGATTTGAATTTGATCGCTATCTACATGCAGTCGTGTTATCTCGACAATGTACGTACCAAGTAGAGAATATCAACTTCTCAATCCGACGACACAATTGGCTCTCTTCAGTATCTGCATTAGTAATTGTTCACCATTGTTGAACATTACATGGAATATCTACCAGGGTTTCTTAAATTCATCTTCGAATGTTGTTAAATGGACTCCATTCAATTCAACTCTATCGTATCAAAATGTCTGGTTTTTCGGTATGAATACAAGCAATTTCACGACTGCCAACAATCTATTTCTTCAGAATTCGCAAATTGAATATTGGAGTTTTGAAGTTATTTATTCATTTGTTGATGGAATAGGTTCAAGTTCAATTAACTTTTTGATTAATCAGCCTCCCCAAAATGGTACCTGTACAATAGATCCTCTCAATGGCACAACAAGTACTTTGTTTACCATTTCATGTTTGAATTGGTTCGATGAAGATGATATTAAAGATTATTCATTCTACGGTATGTAATTTTTTGATCATTGACACTAAAATTGTCTTCAGCGCAAATGAAAATAAGAAAATTATATAAAAATTTTTTGTAATGATAGCTTGGACAACTGATTATTCCAAGCAGGTAATTATTGGTTTTACAACACAATCAATATTTCAACTTTGGTTATATGCCGGAGATAATAACAATTCATTCCTAAACATAACTGTTCGTATTCGAGATACGCTCGATTGCTTTACAGAATACAATCTGCAATCTATTATGGTTCGACCCGACTTGACTGCAGTTACGACGTTAATTGATGTAGTGCAACAATCAGGCAAAGAATCAAATAGCAATCACCTTATTCAATTACTTGCTAGTAGTAATCAGAACATCGTTGGACAAATTCTCACTTCACTTTCACAAATTTTTAACAATATGAACAGCGAAATTGTGCAAGCTACTGTAGACAGTAATTAATTTCGTAACAGTTAATTTTTGATATCTTGTGACAAACGATTTTCTTAGGTGGTGCTTCTGCTGCAAATATTTCAGTATCACCATTAGGTGATCGAACTCAATACATGGTAAGAGATTTTTTTTTAATTTTGTGATCAACTTCTTCAATATATCTGATATTGGTAGTCCTTTGTACAACTGAATGTTTCAACTCTTGCTAAATACAGTCAACAATTGAATATTTATGCAAATGCTCGCGACTATCTCATGACATACATAACTAATCTAGCAATTACAACTTCAGATAGTATCAAATTACAAGCATCCACATTGGCTCAGCTAACTACAGCGACAAATCAACTCACACGAGCAGCTGCTGTAAAAGAAATAAAGCTTGTTTAATCTGTTCATATCAAATCTATTTTATTGATTTCCTTAGACATTAGCATCAACCAAATGTTATCAATTAGCTCAAGCTTTGCAAGCAATAGCACGAAAAGCCTCATATGAAGATGTTCAAACGGCAACTACTGCAATTGCTCAATGCATGACAAATGTTCTTACAGTATGAGATGGAAAACATTGTTTGAAAGATAAATATCTGAATTTAGGCGGCTAATATTCCTTTGCAACAACGAGGAATTGTTCTCAATTCGGATTGGATGCGTGCAAATACTTTTCCAGTTGATTATGATACTGATATTGAGTATATATGGGCAAATCTAAGTGAGAATCTGCTCATATATATGATGGTTTAATTTGAAATTTTATTTTTTACAGAATTATTTGCAAATGGAGATGATTTTTCATGGGAAACAATTCAGATTCATCGAAATAAATACTATCAAATGCAAACAGTCAGTTCACAAATTAACAAATAATTTCTTTCTATTGTCCATCAATATATAGGCAAATACAATTATCGAACAAACCACTAAAACTCTATCATTGATTTCTGCTGCACATAATATTCATTTAAATATGGATCAGCAGATGACGATGAATACGTCATCAGTATTCGTCTCTTTGAAAACAACTTCCATTTCATCATTATCGAATAAAATCATTCAACCATTTAACAATGCTCAAATTAAAATTCCCTCGATATTTAATTCAACTCTAAACGATAATGTAAAAGTATCTCTTCGAGTAAGTTTATACTTAATTATTTATATTTCTATTATTTTTAAGTTTACTTTAGTCAATGATGCAACCACTCGCCTCCGCTGGTGCTTCTCAATCTCAAGCGAATAATAATCTTTCGAGGACCATTTCACTTTCAGTAATTGATCAAAATGGTAATGATGTTCCTATTCGTACTAGTATTGATCATTCAATTGAATTTATTATACCTCGAGATACCAATATGATTGTATCACCAATGTTCTTGCAAAATGTAACATCAATAAACGATAAATACAATCAAATATTTAATTTATATTTTGTTAACATAACACAATCAAACAGTGATCTTACTGTGTCACTTCATTTCGAAATGCATCCATTAAATACAAGTCTTGGCTATTTATTAATCTATCGATTTGATAATTCACCTCAATTAAATAGTTCGATAAATCAAATAGATGAGTGGTCTCTATTCTGTCCATTAAGTAAATTCTTGATTCTTTTCAAACATAGATTTGAAAATTTATTCAAATTAGATTTAACAAACGATAACATATACACAAATTTCATCGATAATCAACGCACATCAGGTCATCGATCAGTCATCTTTGGTATACGAGAATTAAATGCGACAGAAATCGATGATTTCTGCTCGAACTATTCATTCATAAATAGTCCACCTATCTCGAATGAACTTTACAATTTTACGTCAAATTATGAATTACGAACTTATGCTTCAGGTTGTTATTATCTTGATTCAAATAACAATTGGCAATCCGATGGTTTATTAGTAAGTTTTCATTGGAAGAATTCATGTAATGTATCTCTTTTCATTTAGGTCGGTCCTTTAACAAATCATTATCAAACACATTGTTTGTCAACACATTTGACATAAAAATCGACCTTTTTTTAAATGAAGATTAAGGTTGTTTATAGTCAACAACAATTTATTATTTTTGTGATTTGTTTTTGTAGATTTCCTATGAGAACGTTACCAATGTATGACAAAGTTATTCTTAATAGAACATGATATTGTTTTCTGTCAAAATGGTAAAGAAAATTCCATGTTATATCGATTTTTTTTATGTTGTTTTGTCCTTTTCTTGTATCTTTTAAAGAGATTGCTCTTCGATGAATTAATAAACAATGGCATAGAAATTTCTAAAAGAACAAGTAACGTTCATTGAGAATCGATTCACTTGACCCTCGACTGAAAGCGTGAGTGTAAGAACGTAGAAACGAACAGAAGAAACTCGTCTATAATGTAACATAATTTATATACAAGGTTGCATTAATGATTATTGAAAAGCATAAATTATTAAAAAACGACATCACTTCGATGTAATTAGTATGGACAACTCCCGATTCGTCACTGCAGACTGTCTATCTTACCATATATCCTATAGCAGTGATTCAAGCTCAAAACACTTTACTATATGGATTTAATTTAACAAACACATTTTTATATCCCACAAGTTTCCGAAATACATCTAATCAAATAAAAAACTTCAGTTCGCGATGCTAGAAAATAGTTTTTACAAAACAAATTACAACAGAATCAATAAGCAAGGTTAGAGAGTTTTTGAAAATCTTATCACAGATTCTAATTTTCCATATCCGATAATCTATGCTCAGATGATGTTTAACTGGTTAAAAGACTGCATTTTTTTATGTACTTTTTCATCGTCTACATCTACGATTTTTAAGAGAATAACAAAAATTGAATTCGATTGAGCAATTTTCGGAAGTGAATCATCGTCATCTTTCACGTAACGACGCCTCTCTGTACAAACAAAAATCACTTTATAAATAAAGAAAAAAGTATTCGGTTGATTCGCAAAAAAAGAATGCATTGGTTAAGAATTTTTTCATATTCTTTACTTCTATTGAAAATCATTTCAGGACAAGCATCGAATTATGCGTGTACGGCTAATACCGATGTTGATGTTGAATTTACACTTTCTTCTGGATATCATTCTGCATGGAATCCAACGTTAAATTGTGCTCTTTCGGAATGTACTGTCAATTCAACAATTAATCGTAGTTGTCGTTCGAATTCAACGCATTGTTTTAGTTATCAATTAATTAATAATCGAAGCATTTGTGTGCCACCGATCGATTGTTCAATATTACAACCGTGTGATAATATAACACGCCAATGTCAATCAAGTAGTTTTGTATGTGTGATTGACTCGTGTTGTTCGGCACAAACTGTTTGCATACCATGGGCTTTTACAACGATCTGTAGATCTAGTACAGATTATATTTTATGGACAATGGATAATACATTAGATGACATCAATCAAGACTATATTGGTAATGGATTAAATTCGCCGAGTTATATATTAGGGATTAATGGATACAGTTTAGTACTAACATTAAATCAATGTGTAGTGATTAGTTCTTATTTAAATATGAGCTATCAAAGTTTTACATGGGAATTTTGGATATATCTGACGGCAAATCTTCCTTATGCTACTCTAATTGGTCAATGTTCGAACACTGGTATTCCAGATGAATGTTTAGAATTTAATATTATCAATAATACCATGCAACTTGTGGGTGTTCAAGATGATGTTATTAGTAATACATCATTATCGTTGAATAGTTGGTATCACGTAGCATTTATTTTCAATATACCTGACAATAAAAAATATATTTATCTTAATGGATTACTGGATACAGTTCAAAATTCAACTGGATCACTACGAGCGTCATCAACTGTTATGACATTCGGATGTTTAACGACGAACAATGGCAGTAGTTATACCAACTATTTCACTGGATATCTTGATCAAATTCTATATACCCCTCGAGCGAAAACTTCTACTGAACTTCTTGATGATGCAACATTAGTTTTATATTATCCTTTTCGGTCGAGTGAACCTTTACTTGATTCTGGACCCAATAATATCATTGCAACATTTAATAATATTGCTACAATTTCATCTGGCGTTGCTGATCAAGCAATATATTTAAATACGAATACATCCTACTTTCGTGCAACAAATCTCGTCCGTTTAGGTACCTCGGACTGGCCATTTTCTCTTGCCTTTTGGTATAAACGAGATGTATCAACTATCAATGTACCTCTTATTCGTCTATCTACAACATTGACTGGTAATGGTGGTTGGTGTCCTCTATACTTCGCACTTGATAATTCTGGAGCGCTCGGTGTATCTTTTCGTGTTCGTGTTAGCTTCTTATATACTATGAACGGTATAAGTATAACTGCTGGTACTTGGTATCATTTTGCTCTTACATTTTCAGCGACGAATGGTTTTATATTATATGCCAATGGAGTATCGTATGATTCTTATTTAGCATCGACTTTTTTCTCGGATAGTGCACAAATGTTAACAATTGGAGATACAGGCTCAGATTCTTTATGTGGATACGCTCCAAGTGGACAACTATCTGGAAGTTTTGATGAATTTCGATTATATTCACGAGAAATAACATCTGCCGAAGTTTCTCAGCTTTATTCAAATCCATAATTTTTCTTTTCTTTATCTTCATAATATATAATTGATTACATGAAACAGAATAAATTCTTCGGATTTGTCACGTATGTTCGCACACACATATAAAAGAACGTGCATTTACTAATCTTACGTTTCTTTGGTGTTAAAGTATTCATTTTTTTGTCATGTCTATGATAAAGACACGTTCAACTAAACGACAACGAACAACTGAATTGTCCGAATGTGAAATCTGTAGTGCAACAGCGATCTATTCTTTTTTTGGGGTTAAATCATGTTCAGCATGTCGAGTTTTCTTTCGACGAAACGCTCAATATGGTCAAGTTTGTTGATTTGTTTTTCTCTCTATCTTCATATAATCTTCTTTTTTTGGATATCAAGAACGGATTACCATGTGCACGTTCAAATCAATGTGACATAAATATTCATACTCGTCAAGGTTGTCAAGCATGTCGATTAAACAAATGTTTTTCCAAAGGAATGCAGGTCAGCATGTTTCGTACATGTCCTACACCTAAAAATAAAAAAGTAATTCAAACAAAACAAACTTATTTCATTGTTTGTTATTTTAAAATATTTGTATAGATTTCATTGGTTAATACACTCGATAGAGATCCATCTCTATTAGATCCAAATCAATGGATGTTACTAACAAATTTAATTCACAATTATGAAGAGAAAAATCTACTATCACTAGCTTTGAAGATTTCAAACGAAAGAAATATTTTAAATAAGTCAAATGTTAATGAATTAATCCAAATGTTCTATGATGCTGCAGGAAATTTTCTTCGAAAAAATAAAAATATTTCAGAATTGTCACCATCCGATCGATCGATATTACTTCATACATCATCAACGAATTTGACATGTTTCGGTGCACAATTCATTTATTTCTATGGTCATTTAATTGATCATGAATTATTTTGGTCATATCTTAATCCAATCTATGGTCGTCTAACAATGGATCTTAGTCGATGGTCAGCAAAATTCGCTCATACAGATTTAATTCTATCAAAATTAGCTCTATGTCTATTTGCTCTTTCGAATAATTCGAGAATTTTTTATTCAGATATTCGAGTCGAATATGAAAATTCCAAAAATATACTTTCCATCGAAAATCAATATGTTGAATTAACATGGAAATATCTTTTATATAAATATGATTTTCAACGATCGATAAAAAGTTTTCTGTATATTATCCAATGGTTTTTATCTGCGACTGTATTTTTATCTCATGCGCACAACGTTCAGTTACATATTAATGACATCGAAACACTAGTTGAACGAACAGAACTGGAACTCATTTTAGATGACATTGACGATGATAATTAGAAATTCGTTATTTTGAAATAAATTTAAAAAAAAAACGAGATGAGTTTATCGTTTCCATATAATTGGAAATCGGGGATGATCTAGCGGAGCACCAGGTTTGATTTCATTGGTAATATCAGAAAAATCCGGCGATGTAATCCATTTTCTCGGTGCATGTGTAACATCATCGCCTAAAAATCGAACAGAAAAAACTCGACGTCGATTTTCATTCGATAATTCTGTGCCTCGACTTCCATGTAATGTAAGCATATGAAATGCAATCATATCTCCTGGTTCGATAGGCCAGCCAATAATTGGAAAAGCTTCTCGATTAGCATCGATATTCGGAATTTCATCTAGAGTACCTTCAGGAAACCATTTCGCTTCAGAATTCATAAATGTTCGTGGCATTAACCAACGGCCATGTCGATGTGAACCAGATATAAATTCTAATGTTGAATATCGTGGAACTGGATCGATTGGAATCCAAAAACTACATGTTTGCATGCCTTCGATATTGTAATACGGTTGATCTTGATGCCAAGGAGTGATTTGTTTTGTATTGGGTTCTTTGACGAGCAGATGATCATGATAAAGTCGACTCATTGAACTTTTCATCAATAAACCAGCTACAGCAGCACATGGTGATTCAAAAATGAATTTTTTATAATAAGGATTGTTTTCCCATGTGCAGAAATCTTCAACAAATCGACCTGTATCATCTGATCGACTGGCTGTTTTAAAACGTGGCGATGGATGAGCAAGATTCTCATCAATACCTTGTCGAAGTAGTTCAATTTCATCGTGTGTCAATATTTGACGAATACATACTGCACCATTCTCTTGATATTCATTAATCAATGCATCGGTAACAAACGAATATGCACGCTCATTCAACGTCATTTCTTCTCCTTATGAAAATGATAAGATGCTTAGTATAGATATGATAAAATTTTATCTCTACGAGCATGCTGTTCAAATAGTTTATTTTCTTCCTAATAACTTATCTTTGACGTTAAACCATCTCGCTTTTGCTCGACGTAGACGCCATTTTTGAATAAATCAATGCCTCCCCCTGCTTTCAGTTGATTCTGTTTCGTTACCAATGATTGAATCTCAATAGTAACAAGTGAAGAAAAAAAACAAAGAACACATGTCAGTAGTCGATTTACTCACAATTATTATAACAACATCTCCTGTTCCATCATGTCCAGCACCAGATTTAATTCGAACGATGCTTGCTTCATTACCAGAATGTGTATCGAACGTTCCAATCGTGATTACTTTTGATAATTTTACAATTACGTCAGACGAACGTACGAAATTGAAGAAAGGCAACATTTCACAATCATTGGCCGATCAATATCCGGCTTATATTGAAAATGTATGTAGATTATTTGGTGATATTTCCTGTTTAGTCGATCATTCTGATTACATGACATCAACGAGCTTAAATCGAAATGTTACTTTTCTCATATTAAAAACACGAACTGGTTTTGGTTTTAGTGTTAAAATCGCATTGGATTATGTCAAAACACCGTATGTATTCATTCTGCAACATGATTGGATCTTTGAAATTCATCCACCTATATCGAAACTTTTGTTAATTTTACAAACTGAAATCGAAGTTAAATATATCAGTTTCATTGCTCGTATGTCGTTGAATTATGAAACGAGTAAAGGACATTCACATCCGTATCATCGTTATATATTCTCACAAGCTCGAATTCTTCGATCAGATCGTCTTCTCAGCAATGATCTCATTGCATGTTTGCATTGGTTCGATCGTCCACATTTATGTTCAGTTGAAACATATCGTCAAATATTTGCATTATCAATTGTAAAACGAGGTGATTTTCTCGAGGATACATTCGGCATCGAGTACGTACAAAACATTGGCAAAGCTCCAAGCAAAGAAACAGCATTCGACGAATGGAAAAAATGGGGTGCATGGTTGTATTATCCTGACAATGGTCGAATAGTCACTGTTCGACATCAACATGGCCGACGGAATCTATTAGGCGAACGACAACAAGAAAGAATAAGCAATCTCATTAAATCAAATATGGAAAAACATGATTAAATAAATTAGTATATATTTTTTTTTGCTAACTAACTGTAATTGCATCAAGGTGTGCACACTTCTATATGACGAAATGACTCAGAGTTGTGTCGCAAAAAAATTAAGTTATTGCGAAATATTTTTATGCATCATATAAAATAACGATGGTGATATTAATTCGTGCAAAAAAAGCGTTAAAAATGTCGTTACTTCTTACTGATCAGCAGGTACAAGAGTTTTTAATTAATGGGTATTTAATTCTTCGGCCGAGTTCTCTCGATGACGATTTTCATTCGACAATATTCACTGAAGCACTGACGATTTATGAAAAAGAAGGAAATCTAGGCAATAATATTTTACCTCGAATACCACGACTTCAACAGGTATTCGATGATCCTGTTATCAAAGGTGGTATACAAAGTTTACTAGGTGAAAACTATACGATGCAACCGCATCGTCATCCACATTTAACTAGTCCTGGTACGAAAGATCAAATGTGGCATAAGGATAGCTATTTTGGCTTTGCAAAAATGTTACGTCATCATCAAACACGTTATCTTATGGCTATGTACTATCCTCAAGATACAACTCGTGAGATGGGCCCGACAGGAATTAAACCAAGAACACAGTACGATGCCATCAATCCAAAAAAGTATCGAGGACCTAAAACTTTCGAAAATACGAACGCAAAAAATGATCCAAAGATCGATATGTTTGCTACTTGTACTGCTGGAACAGTCATATTAATTCACTACGATCTAGTGCATCGAGGATCAGCAAATATATCATCGAATAGTCATCGTTTCATGTTCAAATTTCAATTTAATCGACTTGATGAACCAACGAAACCCACATGGAATCATGATCCAGCCAATGCTAATTACGATGCAGCCGATGCTGGTTTATTACAACCAGTTGTTAAACATGTTTGGAATTGGTTGTTAGGCAATGATAAACCAATCGAACAAACATATACTGTTGATGATATCAATAGATGGAAATCATTGTTAGATAATCCCGATGGAAAAGTGCGTTTGAATGCTAATTATAATTTAGCATTGTGCAATGAATATGAAACATTAATCGAGCGATTGTATCATGAAGTCGAAATTCTACGTCTTGAAGCTTCTTATGCATTGACAGCATGCAGACATAATCGAGATGCTATTATGAAATTACAAGATGTGTTACGTAAAGAAAAGAATAATGAATCAATAGCATTTTGTATAGCATTTATCTTTTTCGAAATGGGACCAATCGCATCAGATGCACTACCATTATTGATTAATATTGTTCAAAAACGAGATTCATGGTTACTGCAGCAATACTGTTGCGAAGCACTAGGAACAATTCAATCGAATGACGAAGATATTCAAAATCAGGCTGTGCATTGTCTTATCCATATATTGTCAAAACGAGATGAACAACATAATTTGATAGGAAAAAGTCATATGAGACTGACGGCAGCATTGTCTCTTGCTAGACTTGGTCCAAAAGCCGCTCAAGCAATACCTGAACTCAAGCAAGCACTCTACAACGATTCGAATCGTTATGTCAATGCAAATGCGTTGCTAGCTTTGGAAAGAATCGGAACAGTTGAAGCATTAAAAGTTGCTTTCGATTATCTCAAAATGTCTCGATGGTGTGCAAAAACAACTAAAGATAGCACTTTTTAAAATAATATTGATATTCTAAAATTAATAAAAAAAATATTGACCTAAGAATTTCTGTTTCTATCAGTCAGTTGATCTGTCAATCACAATAGAAAATGAATCCATCCAGACAAGAAACAATAACCGATGCACAAACAGTTACTTCAAAACAAGATCAGACTCGCTTTGCAAATCATACCATTTTCATACCGTTAATTATTGCTATTTATACAGTCATTGAAGATCAAAACAATCTTGCTAATGCTGAAAAGACTCGACAACGAGATCTCGAAATTGCAAATATGACACAAACAACGGAAACACAAATAGCTGAAGCCAATCGATTGAATGAGCTGCTAATTGCTGAACAAGCCCGTCAAAAAGATCGTGAACTAGCGGCTGATCAACAAAATCAAAATATTCTAGTCGAATATCAAATGTTTATTGCGAAATTAGTTCTTGAACTTCTTCTTTCTGCTAATCTAATTACTTTTCGAAAATCTTCAGACTTGGTAATCATAGATGGTATTATAACTTTAGCATATATGGATTTGAATAATGTCAATTTTGGTTTACTAAGCTATTAAGGTGAAAAGGTCGATCGCGTTCGAACGATTCCGTTGGATGGTCTTTCTTTAAAGTTTGGCTATTTAGTAAATGCATCATTTCGTCATACATCGTTGAGTTGCGCGATGTTCATCGCCGCTATATTGGATTCGGCAGATTTTAGCTTTGTTCTTTGTGATCAACCGACGTGTTTTCCGATTAATATTAATCAACCATTTCTAACAGATTTTACCGGTGCAGCCACAGGCTGGTGGACACGCGTTGATTCTTCTCGTGTTAACTGAAGAGATGCTGTCGCACATGGCGCTTTCTTTTCGTATTCCCATTTCAATGAATCTGATTGGACCAATGTTCGAGCAGAGCGCATTAGATTTATTAACTGCACATTTACTAATGCCAAAATGGAAAACTGCTCGTTTGAATCAAGTACTATTCGGGCATCGGAGTTTCTCAATGAACTTTTCAAAGCACTGGATCTATCTGGATCGGTATTACCTAACGGGACTCTTGTTTAAACTATAATCTTCGCTTATTTTATCAAATAAATAAAATACTCTAATCTCAATGATCAGACTATATTAAGATAAGAATTTCGTTCGGTTGTAAATCAATGCCGAGTGTGTTTGAAGAAGAAAAAAAATCAAGGTAAATTGCCAGTTAATCTATGAATGAATACTTGATTCAATTCAAATAGTGTGTTTCTTTTTTTAGATTGATTTTTGTTCGAAAAGTGAAAAGAAATTTCTTTTTTTTTCTTTTCTTATTTTGAATATGCAAACGACATACTTGAAAATTCGTTACGTACAATAATCTTTCAAGTTATTGAACTGTACTTTATTCTGTTTGGATTGAATTATGACTGCGGGAAACCATATTAAAATTCATATTCTTTTTTTCTTTTGAAAATTTCATTTGCACATTCGTACGGACATATTAAAAGCGAATTGTTCTATGATCTTTTCTTCTGATTATTATTGAAAAGAGAAATGTTGTCAAAATATCCTTGGAATCAATCGATTGCCGCATTGATTTCGCCGACAAAATCGCCACAAACACGTTCAACATTTCATTTTTCGAATATTCGTTCGAGAAATTCGTATAAAAACGATCCAATATTCAATTCAAATAATTCATTTCGTCTTCCATCGATACTACCAAATAGAAATCCACGACCATTTATAGAATTAAATCCACAATCGACTATTAAACATAAATACGAGTCAAAAAATCTCTTCCTACCAAAAATTCGTCGTTCAATTACAAAACAATTTCCAGAAACTACATTCAAATGTCAACAACATCTACCGACGAATGAAAACGATTGTGAAAGTATTTCATCAACGGTCGATAAAGAATTTCAAGTGTATGTTAAACATGCAAATATCAAATGTGCCAATTGGCTTATCAAATATGTATTTGATCAAAAATATGACAATGATGATAATGAACTATGTTGATTTCTTTTTCTTTATTTTGATTAATAAAAAATGTACACGATGAAATTGAAATGATTCGTCGCTTGTAAATATGACTCATTGTGCTATTCTATTACAAACCATTATCTTCGTTCTTTGTTTCAACATGTATGTAGTGTGTGCATAGCGCAAATATATATTTACGTTTATTAGAGGACAGAAAAGAAAAAGAAAACTTGCAAACTTAATGCGTATTGCACAAACTGGGAGAAAATAAAACATTAGTCAGTTTTTAGTGAAAAAAGACCGGGTTTTGCTTCTATACGAGCCATATAAATACACGCGCATATTAGAACGAGAATAACATTTATTTAATTACTTACAGATTCATATGGCAAATAAAAATATTACAGAGAAACAAACTCAACAACGAGTTCAAGTAAGTTTATTTCGTATAGTTAATGTAGGACATTTTTTGCTTTGCAATGTTGAAAATTTGTTTTTTAGCAAACAACAGATCAATACGTTGAACAAGAAGAAGATAATGATGTTATTTGTACAAATCATTTCCCTTGTTCATTCGCTCGTGATCTTACTTTTTACCAATATGATGCAATTGTCGAAGTATATCATGACAAACAAAATAAATATATTAACGTTGCTGGTCGAGAAAAACGTCGTCGGTTCGTAACAGATCTTCTCGTAACTAAAGCACTTCATCCAACAGCTATCTGTTGGTATGACGAAGGCAGTTGTATTTATAGTACAACGGATTTCTCGGATAAATTGCCAATTATTCATGAGAAAGTAGATCAAGGACGAAAACACCGTTTAACCATTAAAACTAAGACGGCTACGAGTGGTACGGCTGATTTAGATCAATCATCGATTCGAGTTATTGAAACGTTAATTAAACAAGTTCTTAAAGAACAACATCAATCGATTGGTCAAGTTTTTTATCGATGGGATGAAACACCAAGTCAAGAAGGAGCTTACGATCTTCGTGTAGGCTTTCGACAATCTCTTTGTTTAACTGAATCAGGTCCAACATTGAATTTCGATACAACAATCACTCGATTCTATCCTAATAATTGTGATATGCTACCGTTCATTTGGACAAGATTATTAGGACAAAATATCAACAACTTTAAAGGATGGATAGAAGATAATCGGTATTACCAGATAGAAAATGATTTGAAAGGCATTGAAGTAACAACAGCTCAATCCGAGCATCAGAAAAAATATACTCTAACTGGACGTTTCTCGGAACATTTGCCTGGACAAATTCCTATTGATGGTCATAAAAATTTATCTGCATATTATAAAGCTCTCGGTTATGAACTCAAAAATCCAAATCTCTATTGTTTGAAAGCATATAGAGCCGACAAGCCAGATAATATCATCGATTTACCCATAGAACATTGTTCAATTTTAGACTGGCAAATGGTTGGTGATGACAAAAACATCAATCCTGTGAAAGCACCACCACCTCACGAACGATATGCTTCTATTATGAAATCAATTCAGAGTTGTGATTTTACGAGTAATCAATTATGCAAAGAAATCAGTTTTCAAGTTGAAAGTAAGGAAATGATGACTGTTCCATATGGAGTTTTGGCACCACGTGATGTACGTTCTGGTCAAAAAGGCTCATTTCTAAATCCAGTTAAAATCAGTCGAATGGCATTTATCTATTTGACTGACCGTCAACGTCAAGATGCAAAAGCTGTCAAAGATAATTTAATACAAACATTTCGAGTTGTAGCATCACAACAAAACATAACTTTACCAAAAAATATTCAAATGTTTGACTTTCAAGATCACAGAAAACTTGACAAGGAACTTTTTGAACGTTTATCTGAACTAAAAAATCAACAATGTGAATTTATCCTTTGTCTTGAAAATTGTCAAAGCACACAAATACATTCACTGTTCAAACAAATTGCAACTGGAGACTTGGGTAAGCTCGTTCTTCTCAGTAAAATTTTCGTCATGAACTTTACATTTTAGGTCTTGTCAGTCAATGCGTTAACTATTCGAAAATCTTCCGAATGAGAAATTTAAGATCTTATTGTCTCAATCTTTTACAATCGATCAATGCGAAACTTGAGGGTGAAAATAAACGAGTTGTCGAATTACAAACACCGATTCGAACCATGTTTATTGGCGCTGATGTTCAACATACAAAGAATAACCGTTTAGGTAAATTACCATCGATAGCTGCTGTCGTTGCTAGTATGAATTCGGACTGTACGAAAACAACTCAACGTGCTTCTCGACAATGGCCGAAACCAGGACGACAATCGGAAGAATCGATTTTATTATTAAAAGATATGGTTGAACAACTATTAGTCGCATATAAAGAACATAATAAAGGCGAGTTACCACAAGAGATTGTGTTCTATCGAGATGGTGTTGATGATGGACAATTCGAGCGGATTATTGAAGAAGAAGTCGATGCTTTGAGACAGGCAATTACAAATGTCTATCCGAAAAATACTCAATCACCGGAAATAATATGTATTGTTGTCAAAAAACGACATAATACACGTTTGTTTTATCGATCAGCTTCATCGAGAATATCCAATGTCGAATCAGGTGTTGTTGTTGACGGTGAAATCGTTCATGATCAATCGAATTATCCGAATTTCTTTCTTAACTCGCATAAACCTTTATTGGGAACGAATAAAATTGGCAATTATGTCGTTCTGATCAATGAACCTCAATATCCATTGGAAGACTTAGAAGAAATGACATTTTCTCTCTGTCATACAGATCAACGTACTGATAGAAATACAAGTGAATCGATTCCAAGCATCTTACATTTAGCCGATGCAACTGCAGACAAAGCACGACAACTCTTTACTGATAGTTCACCGTAAGAAAATAGAATAACTATTATTTAAATATAAAATTAAGAAAAAATCATTTTCTTTTCTATCTCTTTAGACCGAAGAATGGACCACGTGCTGAAATACTTGAAATTCATCGAGATATGCTAAATACCCCACATTCATTTTAAATTTTCGTACTGTTTGTTTTATTTCGCAATAAAATAATTCACAAGATGTAAAATTGCAATCGATGTTGCAATCACATGTTAAGAAAAGCAATACACGTATTTTTCTTCTATTTATACAAGATAAAAGAACACAACTATACTTTTACCATAAAAGGAAAAAAAACAATAAATCAGTTGACGTGCATATACGTATATATATATTATTCTAAAATAGCGTTCGACAATCACGTGTAATATGACTTTGTCACTTCATACCATCTCCATCGAGTTAGTCTATCGAATATTAGATAATCTCGATGAACAAGCGATATTTTTGTCAATGAAAAATGTGTGTCAACGACTCGATGCAGTTATTGAATCATATCATCAATTTCGAGTAAAGAAAATTGTTCCATAGATTTTAATATAAAAAAAACACATTTTCTTTTCTTTTGATAGACATTAACAACACTTGATTTTCGATATAAACGAATTCGTGAACATGGAATGCTTTATTTGGCTCAAGTTTTACGAAATAATTCAGTATATAGAGACTATACCATTTCCTTTATTTTATGCTTGTATTTTTATACTATTATAGACATTAACGTCAGTTATTTTACGAAACAATGGAATTGGTGTCGCAGGAGCACAATATTTAGGCCGAGCATTGCAAGACAATACAGTAGGAAATAATTGATTTTTAATTTTTAATTTTTATAGATTAAAATAGACATTGTTGAATCTTGATCTTGTTTGCAATACAATTGGAGATCGTGGTGTGTACTATTTGACACAAGGATTAAAAGAAAATAAAGTGAGATTTGTCAAAGTGTTTGTTTATTTCAATATATAACTATTTATCATTAAAGACATTGGTAGAACTCGATTTGAAATATAACAACATTGGTAATGAAGGAGCTCGACATATAGCTGAAGCATTGAAAACAAATAATGTAAATTCTGCTAATAATTTTGACCTTCACGAACTAAATTCTATGACGATGTATAGACACTCACTGTGCTCAATCTTTCAGGAAATAAAATTGCAGATCAAGGAATACAATATTTAGCTGAAGGGTTAAAAAACAATACGGTATAAAACATTCTTTCTTTGTAAATATATATGTATACAAAATATAAAATGTAATGTAGGGCTTAACTACTCTTAGTATTTCGAGTAACAATATTGACAACCAAGGTGCTCAATATTTGGCCCAAGCTTTGGAGAAAAACAAAGTAGATATACACAATCTTCGTTTTTTTTCATTATCTAAATCGGATGTACATTATTTATAGATGCTAATAACATTTGATATATTGAACAATAAAATTGGCGTTGAAGGTGCAAAATATTTAGCTGGAGCAATAGAGAGAAATCAAGTATGATATTTGTTTTTCACAGTAATTTTAAATATGCTTCTATGATTTATTGAATAGACTCTTAAATCTCTTGATCTTGCATTCAATCAAGTTAATGACGATGGATTTCGTCATTTGGTCAACGCTTTGCTGATAAATACTGTAAGAACACTTTCGTTTTTCTTCACTTTCATCACCACTTCTCTTTCAATATAGGTGTTAGTCAAGTTAAATGTTCAACGTAATGGAGTCAATAGCGTGACTGAATATCGTCTTATCCAGGAGACTGATGGTTTATCGCAACGAATTTATTATTAACTTTCTAAAACAAGCATATTATATTATTGTCGTTGTATCTTTTTTCGATAGGTTTTAATAGTTTGTTGAAATTGTTCTTTGTAAAATTTTGATGGCATCACAAATATGATAAAATTAAGCATACACGGAATAAATGAAATAAAATATCCCATTAGAAATATCCATGCATCATCGCTTGACTGCATACAATTCGATAGAAATATCATTATTAAACGTGGTAATGTAAGTAGCATAAGAACAATCGGACCTGTTATTAAATGTTTTAATTCTCGAATTTCTTCGAGTAACAACTCTTTATAACTTCGATTCGTATGAATAACTAACTGTTGTTTAGCTTTCATTGTGATTAGAATAATAACTGATATTAAATTAATTGAAAATGGTCCAAATACATGAAATGCATGGATAAAATAATTATAAATTTTCAAACCTGATGAATAACTAACAATACACCATATTCGATTTGTATCATCGATATCATTCGTTTCTTCAATTAAATGTCTATAAATTGGATCATGTATATAACTACCAATAATTACAATCAAAAGGCTAACAAAAACAAATTTTGTTGTTTTTACACTAAACTTTTTATCGAAACCAGCGCCTTTGATTATCATCATAGTTCTTTCAACTGCAATCGATGCACTTAACCATTGATTCATACTCAAACATATTCGTAAAAGAAAATCTAATGAATGACATTGAATTTGTAAAAATAGATAATTCGAAATCATGGACATTTGTGTCAGAATAAGAATAATATATTTTAATCCAAAAATACACATTGTAATAAGAGTTATTATAGAAGAAAATAATAGATAATAACCACAACCAATTTCATGTGTTACTTTATTTTTAAATGTAATTAAACAAAGAATTCCATCGATAAATCCACAAATAAGAAAAATTATTGTTAATGCACAACTCATCTTAACAATAAATTTTTGATTATTTAAATTCATATTTGGTAAAATATGATAACCTAAAATACCATCCAATGATGAATGAAATCCACTAGTCGTAAACTGACACAATTGACCATAATAACAAGATGGACAAAGGCACCAAAATTTTGTTGGACAATCTGGTTTATTTTGAAGACATTCACCACCATTTTCACATTCACTTCGACCGAAACAATCGAATTTTATTTGATGATCAAAAGGAAAACAATTGGCTAGTCGCTGTTGATTGAAATCATAGCAGATACATAAATGAACTTCATCATGAAAACAGGAAAGATTTTGACATGGTAAATGATAATATTTTATTCGACGAATAAGTGGCCATTGAAGAAATGTTTCATTGAATAATTCACTGATGCTTGGACATCGATCTGATTTTCTTATCGTTCGTTCAATTATCGCTGATTGATTATACTCATTTTGTACAACAGTTAAATAATATTGTTTAGTTGAAAGTTCAGTAAAAGCAAGATGAAATCGTTCAGACCAATAGACAACTATAGGATTTTGTCGAAATGGAATCGATCGATATGTAGTTGCTCTTGTCAATAATTCTCTTCCAAAATACCAGCTAACTATTTCAATAAAATGAAAAAATATCAATTCCGACAGAATTATATCATCATCAAATGTTAATCTTAATTGACTATCAGCTATTTCACATCGATCACCAGTAAAATTCTTTTGACATAAACATGAAAAATCCTGAAAGTATTTCATTGGATGATGATTTGGTATACATTGACCTTGATTTTGACAAGTTGAGTTCGTCGATTGTTTTTGACATATTGCATCAATTAGAAGACATCGACTACCAAATCTATCATTTGGACAAACACAAATCGATCGATTATTGGCTGAAAAACCGACACATGATATATCTGAGTGGCAATTACATTGATAAGGTATATGACAATATTGTCCTGACCAACCCGAACGACATCGACAGAAAGTAACAGTATCGAGTTGATTGGAATAGAACGTACATTCACCATGATCACATCGAGATATTAAACAACGTCGAGTTTGATCTTGATGAATTCCAGGAATATTTATAAGATATGCAAGGCGATGAACTGGTAAAAATGAAAAATCAACGGGTAATAGAACGCTTCCACGGTATTTTAACGACATTTTCTCATAAAAATCAATATGTATCGAATAGTTTCTCTGTGGATCTTTTGGTTGTGTTGAATAGAGTAAATATACACTGAATTTAGATTGACAATCTCTTACGGAGAGGAAAGTGAGCTGTTCATATGAATGAACAAGACGTTGTTCAGTGTCATCAATCAATGAAATGAGAATTGCAAATAATGTTCGTGATGAACCAGCTAATGTTTGAAATTTCAGTGAAAGACTAATACGTTGACTTTGATATTCACATTGATCACCATAGTAACTCGATGGACAAAGACATCCGTTTATAAATCGATTCGGTTGTTCATCGAGCCAAACATCGATATCAATACCACGATGACAATAACGAAGTCGAAATCCTCTCATCGATTGCTTTACAAGTAGATTAGAAGAGAATACAGGTGTATTCTCATTAGTATTCTCAATCTTTTGTTCGAGTTGGAAATCGGTAACGCCCCATCTTCGTTCAGGTTTATGGAAATAACATAGAAATTGTTCAACATCAGTTGCATTATCATAATATGGCCAATAACAACGACTAAAACCCAGATCGATTTCGTCTTTCATACAGAATTGTTCGTCATCACCATAGGGACAATCATTGTAACCATTGCAAAGAAGGTCGCGTCGGATGCACATCGAAATAGTTGAATTTCTGCAAAAGAATGCATTTACAATACCCATATATACAGTTGAAGTAAACTGTGTGTGTGTTCCGCAAATATTAGGTTCATCAGTTGCACCAAGACAATCCACAATTCCATTACCTAATCGATCTATTGACAAACACATTAATTCATTTGTTTCTGGTGAAACACACAAATGAAATCTTGACGAGCAATTCAAAGGATTTGATGAGCCACAAAATGCTTCATCGGCACCATTGGGACAATTCCAAATATCATTACAATGTGTATAAATATTATCGCATTGCCATTGTTGACATTCACTTTCATCATTTTCATTTTTAATATCGATCGATGTTTTATCAAGATCAATATATCCATCACAGATATGTTGAAAGAGAATATGTGTTTTCAGATAAGTTATTTGATTATCTTCATCAGGACACCAACCGTTTTTTATAACTCCACAATTACAATTGTCATCAGTGACTAATGATTGAGGTATATATTGACCATCTGTACAATTGAAATAGTTTTTCTCGATATATTCCATTATATTGTTTGCATATGATCGAGTTTTATCTTCATCATCAACCATTGGACAATCTTTGTTGAGATCAAATAAACGAAAAACTGAAATACATTTTGTTGAATTCAAACATTGATACATCGCTGATCGATTACATATAGTTGAAGTGTATTTGAAAGTGAAATGATATGGATGAAGTCGAGACTCCAAATCAGATATAACATGTTTATGAATGTCTTCTGTTGAATAGTATGAAATGTCATTTAAATTAAACAATAATTCTAAATGAATACATATCATTTCGTTTAGAATTAATGTTGAATATGAATTCCAAAATTGATCATAATCAGATTGATTTGAACATACATAAAATGGAATTATCGATAAATTCATCCAATCACGTAGTTCGATTGTCCTATAAACAAAATAGATATGACCGAATAAAACTGGAACTTTCGGAAAATAGATTAGTTCTGTGCAAGAATTTTCAATGATGTCTATATATGAAGTGTTTTCATCAAAATTATCGCATAGATACTCATTTAAATGAGGCACTTGTAAAAGACAAATAAATGCAGTTGAACAATTTTCTGTTTGTGATAAATCTTCAATTGAATACATAGTTTTCATGAATAACTCGCGGCGAATACGAGTATGCGAATTTTGATAATCAGAAGTATCTTCACATTTGAACCATGGCCCTTCGCGAACAGAACACAAGACTCTGATAAGTTTAGCCGAATTGGGTTCATCCGTTGCATCCATACAATCAGGTTGGAGAAAATTATCTTGATAGAATACTTTTGGTATACATTGTCCATTTCGACATCGAAATTCATCCTTTTGACATTCATTAATTTCAAGTTGCCAACATTGTTCTTCATCTACACCATTATTGTGACAATCCACTTTCCCATCACAAATTTCTGTCCAATCTAAACATAATGATGATGAACCGAGATCGCATTTTAAATGAGTATAACATGTCAAAGTAAATGGATCATTAAACATATTTGCATAATAACTGAAAATACTTTCATCGAATGATGAATAATATGAAACATCGAATAGAAATTCATATTGACAATAAGGACCAAATCTAGGTAATGTGCAATTGTAAAATTCATCTTGACTTGATAATGGATAATCTTGATCTAAATAGAATTGATACCGTTCAATAAGATCGATAGATGCAGACCAAAAATATAGTTGTTCACTTGTAACTTCTAGTTTAGCTAATTCATCAAAAGTTAATTTTAGAGATGATTGCTGTTCTTTAATTTTATATGTTGACGATGATTGACTTAAGCAAAACCGTGCTCTCTCATAATATTGTTCGTGGAGACTATCGGTTTTAGCATTCATGTAAAGACATGTATGATAGTTTCCACTTATTTGTTCTGTAAAGTACAGATTAACAGTTGTTGGAGCTGCAACGAAATGTATAATATAGAAAAAGATCTTCACGTATATCCAGTAAAACATTTTCTGTTTTGACTTTGAAATGAGAAGTAACTATTTTTATTTCAATGTTTATTACAAAATCTGCTACTAGAATTATTTTCATGCGCAAATCGTTGACGTATATTTATCTCACAAAAAAAGACTTTAATATATGCACAGATTGTTTTTTTTATCAGGTAAATAAAAATAAAAGATGAATCACCCATATATGATTCTTGTATATACATAATAGAAAATGAAAAAGTAAGAATATGTTGATCGTAACTCGGTCATTATATATGTACATATAATAAGCAGACAGATCGACAAATAGAAGAAGCTAGCTTGTTTTTTTGATCGTTCGTTCTTCCTGTCTTTGGGTTTTTTTAATGGTTAATCAATAAGATATCAAACTTCAAGTAAATTGACCTTGAAGACCACGATCACGTTCTATGAGACATCCTTGGATAAATAAAATACGAAAGATTTTCAAATATATTGTAATGTGACGCCTTTATTGACAATGATTGTTATTATTTGAATAAGAAATACTATAAAATGACATAAATAATGCATTCGTATTCGATTGAATTTTCATTTTCGCTGAAAACATGGAATCAGACACATACGAATTCGGTGATGATGGGACAGTTGCACAAATAATTCTGGAGAGGAGACGAAGACCGAATCAATCGTATGTTCATTGTTCGATAGCTTATAACACAATGTTCAGTTTTTATTTTCATGTAGAAATCGATGTCGATGCAATATGGTTAATGCAGGTTTAGCTTGTTTGGGAATGATATTTTTCGCAGTTCTCGTTGCTGCAACGATGTATGCATTGGCGCCGAACGGTGGTAATCGAAAATCCGTTGATATGCCGCAAAAGAAACACGATGCAGACCGACAAGAAGTTATGTTAAAAGCCATGTTCAATACAGATTTGAAAAATAGTGAATCATTAAATTTAATCGATACGGATGCTTTAACTACTCAAGTTGTCTTGTTTTTTTTCTTAAAAGAACCTCTATATAATTTTATTTCATAGTTAAACGCAAAATTGAGTGGCATGAAGATTCTTGTTGTCGATGGATTCTTTCGTAATGATTCTGCCGTACTCGTCTGTGAAAATGCATTATCTGGAAATGTTCTTCAATTAAATCTTATCGCTTTCTATCCTCGTCAATGCAATGCACAAGATGAAAATCTTTGCAAAAAACAATTTCAAGAACAATTAAAAGATACGCTCAATCAAATGCTTGTCTTTTCTCTCAAGATACAATTCGATAATAAACAGTTTGAAAACATTGATGTTCAACTATGTGATCTCTTGGAAATGACAATGCCAGTGAAATCAGTGAAATCGTTTCGATTACTAGCACGATCTTCTTGTCCGTTGCAAGTCGGCACAATCAATCTCGTGCAAATATCGGGCGCATCGGGTACTCGTATTTACGACGATAATTCGAAAACACAATTAACTGTCTCGCTATATGAAGATATGGCATATCGATTACATATTCGATTTACTTGCAATCGAAATTCGGGCGATTATAATTGTGATCTTTCGCAAAATGTCAATATTTGGATTGATTACAACGACAATCAATATGAAGACGAGGGTGAGACTCAACTTTTTCAACGCTATCAATCGAATACAAATAATCAAAATCGAAATTCATATGATTTTGAACTATATATACCAACAATAAATCAACGCGAAATAAGAGGTGGCGTGCATCGTATGCGTTTAACTGTGACACCTGATGATGAATATGAAAGAGAATGCGGTTTGAATAACCACAAGGAAACACGAGAATATACAGTCAATATTGTCCCAAAAACAACATACACATATTCAGGTAAAACTAGAAGAAAATAAATCTGTAACTATATACGTATATTACAATTCTAAATAGAGCCAGCTCCAGTTCCAGTTCCAGTTCCAGTTCCAATTCCAATTCAAGTTCCAGCCCCAACACATGTTGCATACAGAAATGAAATTTGTGACAAGAAAAGTAGCAAAATATCTTTTGTAATCATGGCTGGTGAACGTGGCACAGAAATTCGTGATGATAATCCAGCTTATGATAATCGAAATTATCATCATCATTTAGCTGTCACTATCTACGAACATACAGTGTATCTTCTACGTGTACAATTAGATTGTGCATCACAACTCGACAATGAACTATTCGATCATGGTTGTAATCTAGCTCAGGATGTTCAAATATGGATTGATTTAAATAACGATGGACGATTCGATCAATCTGAATCGGGTGTTCCGTATACATGGCCACAGACAAGTTATCTACCGCAAGGTAATTATGATTTACAATTAAATATTCCATTGATTGATGGACAATATTTAAAAACTGGTAAACATCAAATGCGTCTTACGGTTCAATCAAGTGAACAATATCGACGATTGTGTGGTCGAGTAGATTATAACGAAACACGAGACTATACCGTGAATATCATTCCACGATCGGGATATATCGATCCTGAAGATCACCGAGTTCCATATGTCGATCTAGATCATATCGTTTGTACACCTGCATATACTGGTAAAGTTCAACTTTTACTCATGGCTGGTGAACATCGAACACAGATTCGTGATCATTTCACTGACAAGAATTCCAATCAACAACATCAAGCTATTGTTCTCTATGAAAACACGGTTTATCTCTCGCGTATTCAATTAGATTGTCATCAACAATGGATTCGAAATTCTCCAGATTATAATTGTCATTTGATCTATGATGTTTATGTTTGGATTGATTTTAATAATGATGGTATCTATGATAGTTCAGAAAATGCTGTACCTTTCCGTTGGCCATTGAATAGTTATACGCCTAAAGGTCTTTATGATTTACAAATTTCGATACCACCTCTTGGTCCCAATCGAATTCAAACGGGACCACATCGAATGCAATTGGTAGTTACCATGAATGAATTCTATCGAAAGAAATGTGGAGATAATAATTATAAAGAAATACGAGATTATACAGTTTCAATTGTAGCAAATCATCGACCAGCAGGTAGATTTCAGTAGTCATATACCAAAATTTTGTATCATTTTTATTGTTAGTTGATTCCAAACTTCCAATTATAAAATTAAGTGATAATGTTTGTAGTTTACCAAATGCTAAACTCGCACTTGTTATCATGGCTGGTGAACAAGGCACAGAAATTCGAGATAATATTCTAAGTACTCATGTACTTCGTGATAGTCAAAATCGACATCATCTATCGGTTAAATTATACGAAAGTACAATCTATCGATTACGTGTAACATTAGATTGTCATCCACGTCCAAGTGGTGGCCTGCCCGATCTCAGCTGTAATCTAATGCAAGATGTCAATGTTTTGATTGATTTAAATAATGATCAACAATTCGATGAACAAGAAACTCGTATTGCACAACGATGGCCATTACGAAGTACGATGCCATTGGGAATTTATGATTTTGAAATTGAAATACCGAGTATTTATCAATCGCGTATTTCACAGAATCTACATCGTATGCGTATTGTTGTTAAATCAACAGAAGACTATTACAAAAAATGTGGTCGAACTGATTTTCAAGATACACGTGAATATAATGTTGACATTCTTCCACGAGTTGCACATCGAGGTATCGAACATACAAATTTTATAAGAAAAGCAGATAATTATACTAAATATGATTCGTATTTTTAGAAGTGGAACGTTATCCTCCTGTTGATACTCGAATCGCCTACTGTTCAGTTGGTAATTTAGTTTGTTCAGAAGGATCAATTGGCATATCATCCGTCAATCTATACGGTGAACAGCATACTCAAATTCGTGATGATTTCAAAACATGCAATCCAAATGGTAATTATCATGATCGAACGGATAAAACTGTGACATTATTTGAAAATTCCTATTATACTCTTCAAATTCAAACTTATTGTACACAAAGAGATGCGTATGGTAGTCATTGTAATCAAGCAAAATATATTCGTGTTTGGATTGATTTCAATAATGATGGTGTATTCGATGAGAAACAAGGAGAATTGATTACGAGCAATTCAAATGAACAAGATATTCGTATTCGTATTCCACAAATCAATCGAAGATTAAATCTCAATGAACACTATCGAATGCGTATTATTGTAACACAAGATGAAAACAATCATCAAGCCTGTTATAATACGGGATATGGTGAAGCACGAGATTACACAATTCGTTTCTTATCAAAAGCAGTTTATTAAAATGAACAATAAACATTTTATTTTATTTACTTTTTTTTTAAACAAAATAACATATTAGATAGTAGATTTTACTAATTGATTATTTTAATGAAGAATAAAAATAAATCGCATAAATAGACTATTGAATATTTTTCATGATCACTGTTGTTAGACCGTCTCGTATTGTCATAAAACCTGCTGTTGGACAAGCTAAACCAGTTAGATTTCGAAAGAATCGTTGGTAGAAATGATTATTTGCTAAGAGTGATTCATTGTAGGCACTCTTCGACATCGGAAGAAGATATCGAGGTAACGTATTCGGATGTGGACTATCACCACTGGCAACAACAGCTGCTTGCATACGAGGTGTAGCCATGAATTCGACAAAAGCACGAGCTGCATTTAATACATTGACTGACATATTTCGTCGAAAAACATAAGCATCTGTAGTCAATAGTGGTTGATTTTGAAGAGTACCGACAGGAATTGGAATTATTTTAATATTGTTGTAATCTTCTGGAGAAGTGTTCTTTAAAATTCGTACGAGATTTTCTGAATAACCAAATATCGCCTTAGCTTGTTGTTTAGCAAATAGGAGAGCTGCCATGTCTGGATCGCTTTGAAATGTTCCGTCAAGACAATAATTCGAACTGCCTGTTCGATCACATAATCGTGCTAATTTACGTAAAGATTCAAACGATTGATGTTCATATTCATGAAGTGCAAATGCGATGGAATCAGAGTCAACACTCGAACTGTCCTGGTAACTTTTAAGCCATAAGACTGGTAAATCCCAACTTGAATTCAGATTTCCTACAAGACGATAGTTCTCTACAGATGTGTTACCTAATGCGTCGACGAGTTGATCGATAGTTAACGCATCAGCTACACGATCATCTCGAGTAAATAAAAATGTTGCACACATGATATGCGGATATCCGTACAAGGCTTGATTGAATTCAACTGCATTCGTAGTGAGTGGCATCCAATCAGAATGATGATCGGGCAGGACAAATTGTGGTGTTAGGAGACCAGCCACGACTAAATCTCCTAGAAGTACTGTATCGATTTCGACGACATCGTAACCACTTCCATCACTTGCAAGCCAATTACTTAATGTCGACAGATTGTAAAAACCATCGGTATTATTCATCGGACGTAATTCCAATGTAATGTTCGGATAAGTTGCTTCGAATTGGGTCTTTATAAATTCAACTAAACTTGCCAACTGATCGCCAACAGTATCCGGCAAATAAGGAAATGGAGCTATTTTAAGAACAGTAGCCGTTGTTGTTGTTTGGTTCAAAACAATCGATAATATTATTAAAATTGTCTTGTAATTCAACATTTGCAGCTGTTCGACACAAAAAAAACAAGATAAAATATATTTATTGAAACACGCGTGTTATTTTCGTTCTCTCAGAGCAAAAAAATGGGTCAAAATAAAAAAGTACTTGCATTAAACTCGACGAAAACAAAAAAGGAGAGTCTGTTAGTTTTTTTTATATGCTTGTATGATCATTTTCCCATCGGAGCTTTCGATAGATATATCGACAAGTTTATTGGTTTGATTCAAACTGTTTTTAATTGTACTTTCATTTAATGGTAAACAGGAGAATTGTTCTTTGCCAACATAGTAAAACGATTCATTTCGAATTGTAAGAAGCAATGGTAAACCACCAGGTTTCAAAAGACGAATGAGTCGTTCGATGGTTTGATCGAATATTTCAATAGTTAGACAAGCTGCTTCTAAACAAAGACTGCTTAAAATAATATCGTATTGATTTTCTTTCGGAGTTTCATGAATATCAAGAACTTTAACAAAAAAATTAGTCCAATCGAATGCACGATCGTTCTCTTCAATCCAATCTTGAACAACATCAAGGTTATTTTGTGTATAATCACAAAATTTCAATGCTTTTGTACTTCCTAAACGCGCTTGTGCTTTTTTCAATATTTCAACAGTACCTTCGATAAAAAAACGCTAGAAAAGGTGCTTCATTTGGATCAACATCTACTCCGGAATAAATTCCTTTCAAATAAGATTGTGTATCAAATCGATTTTGATAATCCATTGTATGAAATAAGTTTTTTCTTGTTGATCGAAAAGATAATAAAAAGTGCGCAAATAGAGTCACATGCTTTCTAATGATTACTTTGCTTTATTTTCTTTTCTCTTATCAAAGACTGAAATACGATAAGGTATAGTTTAAAATTAACTCTGCTTTCACAATCAAACAAAAAGATTATCAATCGTCAGCAGTAGTTGATGGATCGATGCCCTCTTGAATCTGTTGTTTAACAAAATTCATTTTTGTATACTTCCATAAAGTACTTAATTTGCCCATAGGACCCACTAATTCGTTTTTTTCTAACATTGAATATGATTGAAGACGAAACCAAGGGGTTTGTTTATGACGATATTTATTACAGGTAAGACGATCGATGACGACTAAAAATCGAATGCGTATTATTTCATAGTCAGAAACAAGACTAAAAAGTAATTGTGTACGCCATAGTGCTCCTTTATCTTTTAATGATGGGATTTCTCCAACAGCCAATCCTACAATAGAACAATTCGTACCTAAAATTCACATTCACCCTCAACATTCATCTTACCAATGAGTAAATTAATAACAAATATCGAACAGGCAATAGCTGTGAGCATAAATACTACATACACTACTTTGTAATATCCTTCACCGCCATTTTCAGCATCATACAATCGATCTTCATAACCTAAATCAAAGAGCATTAGACTCGTACGAATTAATGCTTCAATTGGTGTGCCATAAACAGCTTGATATTGTAGCAACATCCAATATGTAAATCCAAATCCACAAATAATAACAAGTAGAACTGGTAAAAATCGAAGAAATGAAATCGACATAACTTGGAACATGACAATATAGATTCCAAGATCTAATATCGGAGCCGTTCGTAAATAGACGAGAAAATTAATATATGCTATAAGAAGGCCAAAGGCACCTAATTGATATTGAATAGGACACCGAAATATTAGACCACTTTGCCAACTAAACCAATCGAGAACATAGACATACGAGAGTACTAATGATAACATCTCTATATAGGACCCACCAATACGAAACACTTTTGGAAAAAGTGCTACAATAAATATTAAATTTTTCGATATAAAAATAGCGAGAATCACATATAGTGCTATTTTTATTCGTTTGTATGTTTCACTGCTGAATGCTTCACTTGCAATAGTCGGATCATTGGAAATATAGTTACTGACAATTTCACATGTCGATAAACTAACTGTCATATTAATCTGTGCTTTATCATAGAAATATTTCGGATGTTTTCCAAAAAGAATCGCTGCTGTGAATAAACTAATATAGGCAACATATAAGAATAACGACATAATGAAAAACATGAGACCAAATGAACGAAGCTTGTTCAATCGTAAATGCGTATGATACGAATGTTGAACGAGCTTGGGTACATGTACTTGTTCAGCTGCAATGAACAAGGGATGATTACGTACGAGTGTATAAGCATCAGTTGTATACCATATTTCAGGATCATCGTTCTCTTTTTTAGAACTACATACATATCCTGATTCGTCTGAGTAATAGCAATAGTAACATGAATGCATGGCTTCAACACCTCGAGTCTTCCACATACTTTTAAATGTCGGTGATTCTACTTTTACATTCGCACCTATCAAAATCAATAAATAGTTATTTTCTCGATTTTGTGTTTTTCTATAAAAAAAACAAACTACCTTGAGTATACCAACTTTTGACTGTAAAAATATCTTCGTAGAATTCATAATCATAAATAGTTTTATGCATTTTTTGTCCTGGTCCACCCACAACAGTCGTCAGTTTATTATCAATCAACCAGACAGTTATATCTGGCATATAACGAATTAGTTTTCTCATCGGTGTATCAAAAGCTTCGGTTCCTGGAATCGGTTGAGCATTTCGCATCATTTCTCTCCATGTTGGATGGTTCAATAATAATTGAACAACTTTTTTGTGCTGACTCATAATTGCAATTTCTAAACAGTTGCATACTTGAGCATTTCGTAATGTAGTTGATGCATCGGCATCGAGAAGAATTTCAATCGTTTTCAAATGACCATTTTCACATGCCATATGTAAAGGAGTTAGACGACGATCACCGATAGCATTGACGTCAACTTTCATTTCATTAACAAGAAAGTTAACAACTTCATCATGACCTATCGGAATAATAAATTGATTTTTTTTATAAAAAGTCAAGACAAATACTACCTTGTCTGGCTGCTAAATGAAGACAAGCATATCCATATTGATTTCTACTTTCTAAGATTTTCATAGATTCTCCTGGTTTAACGTTAAGAATATCTTTTAAAATATCTAAGCTGCCTGCGAGACTAGCGTCTTGTGCTGGTGCAATTTTCCAAGGAAATACTTTGTCATTGTGCTTGTTTGATCTCTCTGTGTACTTCAGTATTTTTTTACATATATCCCGATTATTAAAATGAGCAGCTACTTGTAATGGTGTAGCACCTTTTACATCACGCTCAACCAATAGTCTATCGATACAACCATAACTATCCGGTAATCCCGTTAGTTTATCCCAAATCATATCGAATAAATTATCTTTTACTTGATGTTTAGCACAAATATGCAAAATATTTTCTTCGTCATCGTTTTTCGCACATAGATACTTCTCATAGTCGATCGTCTGAAATCAAACGAAACATTCAAAAGACATACAACATATATATGATACTGAAAGTTGAGTACATACGCATCTCTCGAGAAAAAATTGAACACATTGTTTTGATTGATAAAAAACGGATGTAAGCAATGGTGTATAACCAGCATGATCAGTCTGGCTCATGTTGTTTAACTACAAAAAAGGTTGTGTGTGCTTTTTATCAAATAAAACCATGTCATATAATTACTAGCTCAATATCAATATTATCGCAGAACCATTCCAAAAACTGTACATTATCATGTCGACAAATAACATTCGATAATTGATCCAATTTGGATGCAGTGTTATAATTTTTCAATCGTTTTTTTAGTGGTTTAAGGTAATCAAAGTCATTCTTTTTCGAAAGTTTTCTATAACGTGCAATCATATCAATTACAACAACTATTTCATGATCATCAATATTATTCATGACGTTGAATATTCTTTGAATGAGCTGCTGTGTTACACTTGGATGGCAAGCAGCACGAGCAAGTAATGTTTGATTGTCCAAAGTAACTAAATTAACGAGCTTTTCCTTTTGATATTCGTCAGTTATGCTATTCAAAATAAGTTCCACCATTTTGTATAAATCTTCACTCGTTGCTCTGTTACGTATTAGAGCAAAAAATAGAACGCTTGCATTGAATTTTGAAATTGCCTAAAGCAAACAGTGAAATACAATTTTATTGTTTTACATATTTTACCATGATATCAGCTCCACGATTTATCAATGCTACTGCATAATCATAGCGATTGTTCTGTACAGCTAAATGTAATGGTGTACGATTCTCATCATCACGATCATTAATATTAGCTCCAAGATTAATAATTGACTCGACGATTGTAGGTAAATTACATTTACTCATTGAAATTTCAATATGAGATAGTAATGGTTTCGTGCGTTTTTCTGCTACAGTTTCATTGACTTTGCTTTTATTCTATTATATTAAAGAAATATATATGTACGCATATGCGAAAACAAAAATTTAAGAGTAAACTTTCACTCTTACAGGTTGCCAAATAGCATCTGATTGTGCAGCTATATGTAAAACATTTTCTCCATTACCTCCATCGATATTTATGTCTAAATATTTAAAAAAAAACTTGTAAACATCTAACGAAAACGACATGTATTTTACTGCATCGAAAATGTTTGTCACCCTTGGTTAATTCATTAAAAACATAAACATTATTTGCATGAACAGCATAATGAATGGGTGCCCATTGTTTTTCCTTATCTAGTGTATTTAGCCATACTTTAATTTGTTCATTCGACAAATTCTCGCTTTTAATATGATCAGTAAATCTGTTCCATTTTTTCTTTGCTATTTCTTGATTAGTTTCCCGAGCAGCCTGAAATAATATTTATATTTCATTGAAACATTTCTATGTGACACAAACCGATTATCTTACTTGATATAGAATCTCCTGTGCTGATTTACGTACAAAACTATCATAGATCAGTACTGGCCAATCATCATTTTCTTTTTTCTTCTCTTCTTTTGGTGAAATTTTATTAGACATCAATACTTTGAGATTATAGTAAGTGTTGACTATATGAGAATGATTTCTTTTCTTTTTTATTATATCGTTTATATTATATTTCTTTTACCCACCTTGGGATTTCTCTTATTGAAGTATTTGCTCTGAAAATAATGGGAAAAAACAGGTTGAGTGTGTGCCGCTCTCAGTGTTTGTATACATAATGCAAGGTCGTTGCTAATGATTACTATATTTTGCTGTTTTGTTTGTACAAACGGGATATAACATGCATTTTTTCAATTCTATCGAAAAAGAAAAACATACCAATGAGTAAAAAAAAGCAAGACAGAAATTACTTAATATATATAACACAATGAATCATCGCGCTTTAGGTATAAAAAAGAAGGGTAATATTTTGTCAATCGTATCAACAACGAACAAATAATGTGTGATGAAAATAACGAACAACCATCATTCTTTCAAGCAAGTGAAAACGGAAAATACAATTTAGCATTTCCAAATTCGGCGGCTTCAAAAGTGTTCAATACGACAACAACGGATTTGAGTCAATTAAAAGATGCAGTCGAAATCTTCTGGAGCTATCCAACGAATACATTAACACTGATTATTGAGACTGGATATACAGCAGAACAACAAGATTATAGTATTGCTTTAGATGCTGAATCAATGGGAGACAATGTTACACGTGTTGATCGAATCATCGATGGTAACGAAACTGAAGTTAAACCTGAAAATGGCAAATATATGCTGGAATCAGACTCCAAAGGTCAGGTTGCTATTAAATTACACTCGTGGCCAACCATGACTACCTATGGTGTATACATTCGATACCAGATCATTCAAAAATAAAACGACAAGAATTTTATTATCAACATCTCTATTTGATCAATAAAGTGTGCAATGCATATTTTTTTGCAAAGAGATTTTTTGAAATAAATGTCCCATTTTCACCTTGAGGGATAAAAAAGTGGGAAAGAAAACAATTATCTTACAGTTGTGTGTAATGAAGCACATCAAAACAAGACACAGTTTTTAGGTATAATAGTCGATGTCAATTTAGTTGAACTAAAAACATGTTTAGTTACGGGATATATCCATTTGTATTTGCTCAATCCGGAGATGGTAATCACTTTCAATGTTTTCGAGTTAAAAAAGATCAAAATAGAATTGATTTCGTGCATCATTACATGCACGCGTTGATAACCAATATGAAATTGTATATGTACGACCGATTGTAGTTGATATACTTTGACTGATGAAACTAATCGAATTGCGACATGAAATCTTTAGACATGTGCCCGTCGATAAATGACACTTGCTATTTGTATCTATCTTAATATTCGAGTTCGAACATGTATCAGTACACCATGTATTCCAACCATTGACAGCTGTTGTTGAATTTTCAAAACTAGGATTTTTTAATAATTGAATATTTGGTATATCAACGTTAAGGGTTGACACATCATCAAAAAAATAATCACATCCAAGTCCAGTTTGAAATCCAAACATGAGTGTCAACATAATGCTTGTTGCTGTATAATTGTACGAGTATTGAGTCCAATCCTCTGGAGTCGATGAATTCAAATGAGTTAAATTTCCGTGTCCCGATGTTGAACAAGTAGGTGCTTGAGACAACAGATAATAAAACGTACTGTTAAAACTAATTTTGATTCGAGATGAATTTAAATTCGGATTAAATTGATCAGCAAAGAATTCACAAGTCATATAAGAAGTGATTTGATTAGAAAAACAATTCATTGAACCGATTGAATCAGTAAACATCAAACATAAACATTCATTACAAGTTGATCTAGTAACTTGCAGCGTTACATTCGATTTTACTAATAATCCATGTTGAATAACACCAACAGAGAGAGCATTGAGATTATTTATAAATATTATCGAAAAAAATATCGTCAAAATTTTGAATAACATCGACCTGTATAGTTATATCTAACGCAATAGAAAAAAGTAAAAATGATGCACTTCTTAAACTGAAGTTTTTTTATTCACTTGAATTGAGTGACAATTTTATTCTTGAGAAATTTTGAAGAGATAAAAGAAAAAAAAAGACAAAAGTTCGTTATTATTGTTCAGCTTCAGCAATTTGCTTTTCAATAAATTCAGTAAATGCATTATAAACTTCAGATTTCGGTTTACTTCGATCATATTGAAATGAACCACTTGCTTGTTTACCATTTAATTTCACTAAATAAAATGCTGAGTGATAATATGAAGCTCGATATGTACATTTCATATCTCCTATAAAAAAACACATTCAATTACAATCGATTTCAAATCGTATATATTACCTTTTTGTAAAGTTAATCCAATATTATTTCCACATCCCCAAAAATTATCTGTTGACTCAACATGATGCCAACCATTCCAAACTTCATCAGTACTACCACCAAAATTCCAATTATGTTCGGCCGATTGAATGAATACTTGCATGATTATAGAAACGTAACTCGCGTCTCAATAACGCGATCGATGTTGTGTTTATATATGTAGAACTGCGTTAGTAAAAAATGTGTCATTATTTGTTCCTAAAAAAAAAAGAATGATTGCACAATATGAATGCAAAATCAGAATATGATTCATAATAGAGCATATTTTTACCTAGTAGAAATGACGAAGTGAAAATTTTTCTTATCTTATAACCTTTTAGAGAGATCTCTTGTAATCTATAAATGTAAGATAAATGAATACATTTTATTTTCATATTTTCATAAATTATACTGAGCAAAATGAAAGTGTGGCTTTGCTTGGTTATCATTTGCCTTTTTAATTTTCTGTTGAATACAAATGCTACTAACTTGTATGCAAATCATCAATTATGGCGAATGTATGCAACTACGAATGAACAACTCGAAAAATTACTTGCATTTCGTCATCAATCTCATTTGCATAATATTGATTTTTGGACAGAAAACTTTTATCTAAACACACCAGTAAGTTTACGTTTCATTTATATTTATTTATTTATTTGAATATTAAAAATTGAATTAATAGATCGATGTTCGTGTGCCACCTAAATCCATGAAAATGTTCGCTGATTTCTTGTCAACAGATGATATGAAAGTCGAATATAACGTTCACATGTCTGATATTGGTGCAACAATCGATCGACAAAGAATTACACGAAGTTTAACTAAAATATTATCGAATAATGTCAGTGATTTTGCCTATAATAAATATCATAATCTTGATGAAATTTATCAATGGATTGATGCAATGGTTGCAAACTATTCCGATATGATCACACCGCTGACATTTGGTAAATCATACGAAAATCGAGATGTCAAAGGTTTCAAAATTTCATCGAAAAAAAATGCAGCGAAGAGCGATGGCACACAAGTTAACGCAAAGAAAGCAGTCTGGTGGGATGGAGGTTAAATTCATTTTCTCGAAATTTTGCATTCTAATTATTTTTCTATAGGAATTCATGCACGAGAATGGATTAGTCCAGCAACAATTATCTATATTGCCAATACTCTTGTTTCTAAATACGGTCAAAATGAAACTATTACACATCTTGTTGATCAATTTGATGTTTATATTTTACCCGTATTTAATCCTGATGGATATGTCTATACATGGACAACAGGTAAGAAGAATAGAATTGTATTTTATTTTCTGTATACTTTGCGTGAAGATCGTTTATGGCGTAAGACACGTAGTAAAACATCAGTTGCAAATTGTTATGGTGCTGATCCAAATCGTAATTGGGATTATCATTGGTGTGAAAGTAAAGTTTTTTTTTTGTTAAAATATTTTTATATCTGACGATTCATATCAGGCGGTGCTTCACGTGATCCTTGCTCAGATACTTACTGTGGTGAAAAACCATTTTCAGAAATTGAAGTCGCTGGAGTAGCCAAATTCATTTTGGAACAAAAAGATTCGATTGTCAACTATATTAATTTTCATTCATATTCACAATTTTGGATGTCACCATGGGGTAAATTTTACTTGTTCATGTAAGCATGACTTTATTTTGCCTTAGGTTATACAACCACTCGACCAAAAGATTTCACATTGCAAGACAATGGATCCGTTCAAGCAGTTAACGCACTCAGTGCTCTCTATGGTATATGATTGTACGTTATACATAAAATTCGATAGTTTTCTTTTGCTGAAACATTCAAGGTACGAAATACACACATGGTAGTATTGCTCGAGTTGTCTACGTTTCATCGGGCAGTTCAGCTGATTGGACATATGGTACTGCTAATATAACATTTAGCTATGGTGTAGAACTTCGTGATACTGGTAAATGACTTTAGAATACAAATAAAAAGAATGATATGATAATTTTAATTCGATAGGTGAATATGGATTTCTACTTCCTGAGAATCAAATTATTCCAAGTGGTGAAGAAACATTGGCTGGTCTAGTAGCACTACTTCAATATATTGAAAAACAAGTCTACAATTGAGACGAAATATAAAAAAAACTGAACTTTTCTTAATATCATAGAAAATTCAGAATAAATCGACACTTTCATATTAAAAAGTACTCAACAAGAGAAAGGAACAACTCTTTTTCGAAATTAAAATGAAATACATATGTTGCTTTCGTGTCATTTTAAGATGTCTACAGCAAACATAGCCCGTAAGAGACGGTCATATTAACACAATTAATCTACTTTCATGACTATTATATAAACCCCTTGAGAAAATAGGATTTTTTTCATTTATTCATACTACTACACATCCTCGAGGCTTTCAAAATAACAGATTATCTGCGTCACGCTTATTAATACTCACTTTGAAAATTAATGAAAACCCAGTTTCAAACGACTTTTAACTCGTGCGATTATGATCTTTATGTGTTATATAGTTATATATATATATCACTATAATAATATAGAAAAAAAAACATTTCTTAATAACATGTTTGTTCCAGAGAAATTAAAACAGGCATTTTGCTCTATATTAATTCTTGTCATCTACGACATCATCAGAGAGAACATAGAATATTTGAAAAGCGCATTTTCTATCATTTCTGTTAGACAGAATCTTGACTAAAGAGTAAAAAATAATAATAAAATTAATTATTTGATTTTACAGGATCATTGCAAATATAGCAAACAGAAATGTCTCCTTCGGCTCCGGATCAGTATTACATTCAACTTTTAACAAACATACCAATTTATGCAAATCGATATATTTCTCCGATTTTATTTGTAATTGGAAATCTTGGAAATCTCATATGTTTTTCAATTTTACTCAAAAAACCATGGCGAAAAAATGTTTGTGCATTTTATTTCCTTATATATCTACTCACAAATATAATCTATGTTAATTCAACCTTATTTGGCTCAATAATGACCTTAGGTTTAAATATACAACTGCAGAATTCAAATAGTTTTCTATGTAAGGCATTTTTTTTCTCAGCATATCTATTTTCATTGTATCCACCGGTCCTTCTCATTCTTGCATCCATCGATCGTTTATTGATTTCATCACAAAATGTTGATACACGTTTATACAGTTCGAAACGTTTAGCTTATTTACTGATGTCAATAAGTTTTTTTCTTTGCTTTACCTTTTCTCTTCACATATTAATTAAAGTTCATATACAAGAGATGTACCCAACGATATCCATTTGTTACTATGATCTATCAAAATCTTATCAAGATTTTATATTTTATTCAACTATTATACTTGCTTTTCTTCCACCATTAATACTCTTGATTTTATCGATATTATCATTTAAAAATGTTCACCATCTAAGAGCAATACCTCGCGACAAACGAGATCGAATTCGACAGATGACTAAACGAGATTTTCAATTACTTCGATGTTTATATACTCATGATATTACTTATATTCTATCTATAATCTTAGTCGATGTTGGAGCCATTTATGGAACAATCAATCCGGCCTATTCTCGAACACCGAATGAAGAAGCTTTATATAATTTCTTAAATAGTTTTGGAGCTTTTATTCATTTTATATCTCGTTGCTCTAGTGTATTTATATTTATTTCTACTTCGAAAGCGTTTCGTCAAGAATTCAAACGAATGATTTATAAAATCTGCTGTCGAAATATACCTATTGTTCAAGAAGAAAATCAAGTACAGGAACACATTGAAATTAATAATGTTCATGTTCATACCGTTGATCTACAGAATTGACTTGTTTTCTATATATTTATCGATGTTGTTTTATGACTAAAATAGAATTTCACTGTTTTGACAACTGACAACTGTCGTGAATGAAATCCTGAATTAGACAAACTCGAGCGGGAGGAGTCATCTGCTCAATACGAAGTATTTTATTCTATTTTACATGAAAAAAAAGAACGAATACATCAATTCAATTCACTCGAAGGAAACATTTTAATACGACCATTGTCGAATTCAAGAACATAAAAGTTTCCGTATTGATCAGCTGTAATATCAGCGGGATTGTTTAATTGATTTGGTTTATTTCCTCTTCCATTTCCGCCAATAAATACTTCGCCTTGTATTGCACCAGGACGCCATCGCATCACTCTGTCATTCACATTATCAACTATATACAATGCACCTGAATTATCAACATAACTTCCTATAGGATTATTTAATTGTAAAAGACTATTTCCAGGACCACGACCTCCAGCAGCTATTGTAGGTAGTTTAGCACCTTTTGTTAATTTTAATATACGATGATTTCCAGGATCTGCTATATAAATTGTGTCATTTCTATCAATATAAACACCACGAGGTTGATTTAATTGATCGAGTCCAAAACCGGGACCATATCCACCAGCAATTAATGTTCCATCAGTTTCTCCTATAGCCCATCGTCTTACTTCATGTCTTGATGGATCAGCAGTATAAATGTAACCAGACGAATCCATAGCTAAACCCCAACATTCAATATCGGAAATGATGGTTTCACCAGCAGTTCCATTTCGACGAGGCCATCGAACTACTCGTCTATTACGATAATCAGCAATAATCAATGAATCATTTTTTTTATCAATTGCTACGCCAAATGTAAATTGAAATTGATTGAGATTCACACCTCTACCATTTCCACCAGCTACAATTTTGCCTTGTGTTGCATTTATTTTCCATGCTAAAACACGTTGATTATATTGATCACTGATATATATTGTTTGATCATCATCATCCATTGTCATATACATTGGTTGAACCAGTTGATTTAGCGCAACACCCTTTCCATTTCCTCCAAATACAACGATTCCATTCGCTAATGATTTCGCTCTTATCGAGACGGAAGTTACATTCGACAAGGCTAAATAGAATTGAAAATAAGTCTAATATTTAACTATTTATGATTCACTTACACATTGCTTGTTTGAGCTGTGTAAGTTCACGAAAAAGTTTCGAATTTGTTTCGCTATGTTTCTTATTCGTCATTTGTTCATCAACAAGAGTTCGATCTTTAGTTTGTAGATCGTTTTTTAATTTACCAATTGTTCGTGTATTGATACTTGTTGATATAATCAATCCAGTGATCAAAACAAACATAAATATAAATAAAATAAATTTTCCTATTCGTAACAAACGATCATTTCGTTTCATATCATCTGACAGCTTTTCTGAATTAACAATAACATTCACTGGATTAAAGTTTATTATATTCTTATCAGATAGAAATCCGTTGTCTTTCGATTTATTGTTGTCAATACCAATAACCGTAGAATCTGAAATTATGATCATGAAAATATAATCTTCTTATAATGTTTTTAACTCACAATTTTCTCTTGCATATTTATCTTCTTCTATCGAGATTAATTGTGTTCGTATTTGATAATCTACCGAAAATGTAAAGATGAGTTTTAATTCAGAAATAGAGAAATTAAGAAACCTTTTAAAAGTCGAACAGCATCATGACATTGAATAGTTTCAAATGCATTGATGAGAAATGTACAATCTTGTTCATTGATTTTATCTTGTTCAAATAATGATTCGATGAGAGAAAGTGTTCCACTAAGTGATGTATCATCACGAATTCTTCTTGGTACATTTGAACCCAAGAAAAAATGTAATCGTTGTCGATCATCATTCGAAAGACAATCTTGAACTTTGACTAGAACACTGCGCAGATCAGAATCCTTTAATTAAAATAAATCACCAGGTTTTTCTTTATAACAAAAAAAAACGAGAGAGAAGTTACCATTTAATCTAACAAAGATCATATCGATATGTGTTTTCGGTCGGTTGACCAGTCGTCGTACATAAATGACTTGGAGTTCAACCAATTATGACAATAAAACCAGTGTTCATATGTAGAGGTCGCTTCAAGAGATTCTTTAGAAATACATATCCTTAGCATAGAGGTAAAACAAAAGATGACTTTTTCTATTGGTTAATTTCTTCCAACATAAACGAAAGAAAGAAACTAGTACAGTAGAATATGGAGCATTTGTTGTCAATACTAAATGAAACATTTTATCGATATCAAAAAACAATTTTAATCCTTAGTGGAACTAGTAATTTTTTTTCCATTCGAAATATATTTCGATTTAATTCCTAAAGTATAGTCCTAACCGGTTGGTTATTTAATAAATACTGGATAAATCGTCGTTTGTTGACAAGTAAAGAGAATTTAAATGGCAAAACAGTTTTAATCACCGGTGGAAATTGTGGAATTGGTTATGAAACAGCCAAAGATCTTCTTCAACGAAGTATATTCATTTCATTGATCAAATATTTTTCAAACGAAAAAACAAATGTTTATTTATATACGTAGATGCTCGTGTTATCATTGCTTGTCGAAATTTAACTAAAGGTCAAAAAGCAATTGAAAAACTCGTCGAAGAAACACATTGCAATGAAAATCAAATCGTTCTCATGGAATGTGATTTATCATCGTTGAATTCGATTAGAAATTTTGCTAATTTATATTTGAAACAAGAAGAAAGATTGGATATTCTTATTTGTAATGCTGGTTTAGGTTATTCATCAACTCAAACGACTGAAGATGGTTTTGACTATGTCATACAATCGAATTATCTTGGACATTTTCTTTTAACAAATCTTTTGCTTGAAAAATTAAAACAATCGAAACCAAGTCGAATTCTAAATATTTCATCTGATCTTCATCAAAGTTTGCTTTTTTCTTCTCTTCGATTCGATCATGAAAATAATCATAAAGATGTTCAGGTATTAAATCAATTGATTGGTCAGATGCATTGACACAACAACGAAAATCCAAGTTGATGGGTTCGTATCCCGCATCGAAGTTATTTCAAATTCTTTCAACATATCGATTGAAACAAATCGATGAAGACATAAACGCATTTGCAGTAACACCTGGCTTAGTATCGACATCGATTAAAGATCCGATGGAAGAATCTGTTGGATTGTTGACATCGTTTTTGTACTATCCATTTATCATTATTCTCAAATTTCTATGTGCGAAAACACCGGAAAATGGAGCACAAACATCGATCTATTGTGCGATCGAACCGAAATTACAATATTCGAAAGATTTATATTTTCAGTAATTGAATTTCGAACATAATTTCGTATCTTGATTTTCATTTATTTAACTTATATAGAAATTGTGCCGTTTGTAAATCATCATCACTAAGTACTGATCCAGTTGCTGCTGAACAATTATGGAAAATGAGTTGTCAAGCTGTAGGCTTATAGATTTTGAATCCCAGTTTTTTTTTCATTGGTTTTATAAAACACGACTACATCGTTTTACATATTTTAGATAAACTTTTCAAAATAAAATGACAACAAGTCTACCAACTACACAAAAGTCATTACGATGGATCCGTGTGGGTGATACGAATCCATTCGAATGGTCGACATCGGCACCCGTTGTTCAACCATCTGAATTAGGTGATAATCAGGTTTTAATTGAAAATCATGCTGTTTCTATCAATCCGGTTGATTATAAAATGGCAGCTTATAATTTTGCTAATACTAATCTACCAGCTGGAATTGGTTTTGATCTTAGTGGTCGAATTGTTGCCGTAGGAAAAAAAGTTCAAAATTTCACTGTTGGTGATGAAGTTTTCGGATTTTTGAACTTAAAATCCGATAATGGTGGTGGTGCTTTTCAACAATATACCGTTGCTGACACGGATGCATTGGCTAAGAAACCGAAAGGTGTTAGTCATGAAGATGCAGCAACACTTGGTGTCGCATTTTTATCGGCTATGGACGGTCTTCGTCAAGTTAATATCGATTCGACGACAACAGTTTTTGTTCCCGGTGGTTCAGGTGGCGTTGGTCATTTTGCTGTACAAATCGCACAGATTCGAGGTGCAAAACAAGTTATTGCATCAGCATCGAAAGACGATGGTATTGCTATTCTCAAAGAAAGATATCATGTTAACGATGTTATTAATCATGGAAAAGAGAATGTTGTTGATCGTGTCTTTGAATTAACACAAGGACAAGGTGTGAATATTGTTTTCGATTCGACTTATCTTCAGTCGAGTTTCGAAAAGTCAACTCAAGTTGTTAAAGAAGGCGGCTCATGGATTGTTCTTGGTTCTTTCGGACAAGAAGGTAGTCCGGAATCGAACAGTGTTGCACAACGAAAAGCAAATCTTGTTCATGCTGATCTCGCACGTTATTGGTTAGGACCTGAACGAGCAGAATTAAACACATTTGCTCATGGTGCATTGATTCAAGCAGCAAAATGGATTGAAGATGGCAAATTAAAACCATATATTAATAAAATAATTCAACTCGAAGATGCAGAAAATGCTATCAATCTGGTCAAACAAGGCAAAGCCGGATTTGGAAAAGTTGTTGTAAAAATTTTATAAAGTTTTATTTGATCTGAAATAAAGGATAAGAAAAACAATTATTACCAGAAATAGATGTCTCACAATGTTCTTCCTCTATTACTATTGGTTCTGTTTTATAATCCTAGTTAAATATTTTTTATTTGAACAAGTTTGCATTTGATTATTCGTAAAATGGGCTCTGTCAACTCGACAGTTAATATTCAATTAGATGGAACTCAACCGTTTATCATGGGTCAACAGATAACGGGCACAATGACATTTAATAATACATCAGAAAAAAATATTAAAATTCAGAAAATATCTGCTGAATTCATTGGTAAAACGCTTTATACAACGTATGTATATAACGGAAGTGGATATCATCCAGTTACTCATAGAGATATCTTTTTCGAACAATCGATTCCTCTCATAGAAAATCAAGTGAGAAGATTTTTCGATCATCTAGTTATAATAAAAAAACAGTATATTCCTAGGATGAAATTACTCTTGATAGCGGTGTTCATTCTTGGCCAATTGCTTTCTCTCCGCCATCTTTATTACCTCCATCATTGAATCAAATATCTTCGGATGGTCCATATCTTCATTATAAACTTTATGTTAATATTAAACTACCTGAGAAACATAAAAAAGATATTTGTCAAAAGATTCCAATTCATCTCATTGCACATCCATCGTCCTATTTACATCCATCATTTTTACCTGTAGAAATCGAGAATAAAAATCATAGCAATATCATTCTTTATGCTTCTCTCAACGAGCAAACTAATCCTATCAAACCCGGTGACATTTGTTATCTCAATGTTGAATTACACAATCCGAAACATGCGAAAATCAAATGTCTATCGATTGATTTGATACAAAATCGTACTCTATGGAAAGCAGGACATTGTTCGCTCAAGATTGATCTTTCAAGTCCACCTGATTTGCAAGCATTTTCAGGTGAAAATTATCGTGAAACTTTGCCACTAGCCATTCCAGATGATGATCGCGTTATTCCATCGTTTCGTTATCTACCATCGACAACTTCAGACAAACCGATTGCTGTTGAGTATGTCCTCAAACTCGAAGTTAAAGTTCATGGTCTATTCAATGATATCGTGCGAAATATTCCTGTCATTGTGCATTCGAAACAAGGTTTATACGCAACATCATTGAATCAAGATGATATTAAACTATCGACATATTAACCTTTTTCTTATTACTGTAGAAAGCTTCATATAATTTTTAAAAAATATAAATAACTGCGCCTTTTTCAATAGTGTACTTATTTCAACTGTTCTCGGTTTTATTCAATTTAAAAATGAGAAGAATGACGGATTCAGTTGCTACTGGAACAAACCAGATGAAGCTGAATTATCTTGTCATATCGATAAATCGCACTAAACATGCTGATCGTTCTACGCTTGTTTTCATCGAAAATAATACAGAAAACAGCTTTGTAGATATTCAATTTATATCCAAATAATACCAACAAAACTTATGTTACTACATTCATATTTACAGATTCAACATCACTACCACGACAGTTAACCAATATCGTATTCGATAAAAAGTTTATATAAACGCGCGGAGATTAATCTTTTTTCTTCTCTCGAATGAATCAACGAATTTTTTTTTATTTCGTTTTTCTCAATGATGCCCTCATTTCAAATGTTTTCGGTTGTGTCGAATTTGGAAAAGATAATCTTGGATATTGTTACTTTGCTGATAACATTGGTGCATTAAATTGCGAAATTACCAATCCTTTACTTGAAATAAAATCAATCAATTGTAGTCAACACATAACTCGAATAACGATCTTTCTCAAAACTTGGGATGATTTACATACTTTTCTCATCGATAATCAACAATCAGCTGTACGCATATTTAACTTATATTCGAATATTACTAAGAAAATTTATATGACTTCATTCAGTTTTACTGATTTATCATTATCGTCATCATCGACAGACATTGTGATTGATAAGAATTTTATATATAACATTCCTATTCATCATTTAATTCGTAAACAATGGATTTTTTTCGATTTCATGGCTAACAATTGGACAAATGTCAACATAACTGTTAACAACAATATCTATACTTTCAAAAATATACGATTTATCATATCAGCCTTGGTTAGTCACCGAGAAGTGTGTAGAATAAAAGCATGGTTTAATCATCGATGGTATATCGATATGCTAAGTTGGAATTGTCGATATATTTTTACACTTATCTCATCCAATAGTAGTGATAATAGTACTGCTGCTGCTGCTACTATTGAGTTTCCTTTACCGAAAATCAGTCAAACAACAGATCGTACATGGAGATTGATCATTGGTCCGATCATAATCTTTGTGATTGTTGTCGGTTAGTCTTCGATCGTTGTAAAGAGATATATCTTTTTGTTGATCTTATAGGATTTTCTATGTTTTATGCGATTAGAAGATATCGAAACTGAAATGTGGCGTAAAAATAATGAAGAAAGAGTTTTTTTTTGGATTTACATAGTTTTTTTATTTAATCATAAAAAACAAGAGCTCGTACTTCAATTGATTGTCTCGAAGGTCCTTCGTTTGCACCTTGAGCATCGTAGAATGCTGTATGAGGTGTTAAACCAGCAACATCACGTAATAATGTTTGATCTACTTCAGCTGCACTTTGTTTAACTGTTGCAAGAGCTTGACTTGCACTATCATAACATTTCAATAGCAGAACTTCATCGGGTGTCATCTTCGACCAATAATACCATCGATGATTTGGATTATGGACAACAGAATAAGTTTCACCGTTCGGTGTAGGAGGTGGATAGACAAGTGTTGTTGGAATAAGATCATTGATGACATCAATAGAACGAAAATCAGCAACACCAAGTGGATAATCATAGACTGGATTCTGTAATGGTCGCCATACATTAATCAATTGAAAACGTTTCCATTTAATATCGGTTGCATGTCGTTTAACACGTGTATGAGCACTGATTGGAGTTTGATCAACATGTACACGTTGTACAGGTTGTCGAGTCGATGGTGTATCTTCCAAGCTACTTTCTCGTACTTTACGTACAGTATGATCAAAGAAAACGACATGATTTGCACCTGTAACTCGTTTAATTAGTTCTTCGACTTCACCGTAATATGCTTGCTTAATTTGTTCTTCTGTTCCATTAAGTATGATATCAGCATCAACTTTACTTGGTGAATGAACTGCTTGAAAACCAGTTATATCAATATGTGTTTCGGATTCATGTCCTCGCATATCATGTACAGTAATTGGAAGTTTATGTTCTTCAAAATTTTGTTTGCGTTTACCATCATTTGACGCATTAATGCTGATATACCAATGTTCAGACGAATCAATTGAAGGCAATGCCTTATTATAATTCAAAGTTGTATTTACATCACGATCAGTATTCGAATTATCGTTGATTGTCATATTTTGTTTTCAAACTAAACTAACTATCCTCAAGAATTCATTCGCCTTTTTATAAGCTACTCAACGTCAGTTTATGACATAGCACTTTTTTCATCTATGAAAGCATTTTTTGCCTCGTCATTCAAGTGATAACACTTTCTCTTTATTCTAATCTGTACTTGTTATTTACACATTTGAGCGCATGTACGAATGAATATTCGTTAGTTTTTCATTGATAATATTCTCTGAATAATTCCACCATTCTCGAGCTATTCGATCATCGTTTGCATATTTATTTTGAACGGATGCTAGTCGAGCTTGAATCAGATAATGCACAATACAGATTGGTTTGTGCTCCTTCCAATGGTGTTTTCAAAAATATACGAAATTAGGAATTCCCATATGTCGATGAATATTTGAGTAAACTGTGCATGGATGTAATGAATAAGCTTACAATGGACGATAGGTATTGGATCGCATACTTCAAGATAATGAGCTGCATCACAAGGAACTCCCCATAAGGAATGACCGAAATGATTCGTACACATGACTAATTCGAAACCATCTTTCGTTTTGCCGTAAGGACAAAGAACTATACCAGCATTATTAATTAGAGCTGTTATTTTTATTAACATACTCATCTTCTGCTGCCAAAAATTTTTCAACACATAATTTGATCGATTGTAGATCCGACAGATCAATGCCATAGCCAACAACATTATTTTTTGATCGTGCTACTTTTTTAACATCGTTTATTGCTTCAGTTAAATTTCTTGAACGAGCATCTCGTCTAGCTAGCTCTTCAGCTGTTACCTTTCCAATACCACCACGTACAAATCATCGCATCAATAATATTGAAAGTATTCAATATAAAACTAGACGAATGTAATAGAAGAGAATACGACGATAGAATTGGAAGTAAAATGATAGCAAATGATGCTAAAATCGATTGGATTTCTGGACAATGAAGGAAAGATGGTAACATGTTGTTCGATTCTCTTTCATATGATTCATAAATGTCAACAACCAGTCAAAAACTGATCGAGGTAACTATGTATTTACGAGTGACATCTTTTAACACACAAGCTAATGATTTACTCAAGACTCGATTTTTATTGATTAAAATTAAGAAGAATAAAAGAAAAGCAGGACACTAGCTACATGTGATTAGCAAAAAAGGTCTTTGTTTTGCCTTGTCTTGAATGGTTAAGATGATTGGAAGCAGATTAAATCTTGTAGAAAAAGTTTTCGGCACTTGGTGTAAAATCATTGTCGAAAAATTTTCCAACAGCTTTAGCCAATTTTTGTTGAACAGGTGTAGTGAAATGGAATGTATCGGCGAAAAAGTAATTATTTGGATTATTGCAAGCCGATGAAATTGTTGTACCAGTCACAGCCCAACAGTAGCCAGTTACATCATTGATTGGTGATGGAGGATTGGCATAAAGATTGGAAACCAATGTATGAACATCGAAAAGATAGATATTGGCATTTGGATAGGCCTGTTTTAATCCTTGAAGATATGCATTAGTAAGATAATTAACAGCCGCTGTTAATTGAATGAATAATGCAGATTGATTAAGTTTAGCATTGACCGGAATTATTTGAAATGGAACTTGATTGAAAACAATAAGATCTTTAACACCAGCAGCAAGTAAAGCTGAAACTGATTTAATCAAACTGGCAACGACCACTTGTGGTTGAGCAGCGAGAGTTGGATCGGCAACGGCATCATTGGCACCACCCCAAATAATGTGAGCACTGCAATTACGAAACAAGCTAAGTAGAGGGTTGTTGACGTATTCTTCAACTTGTTGAAGAAGACCTGGTACTAAAACGGCACCAGCTTGTGCATAACCTTTAACCAAATTGTTGTCTGTTGTTGCACTGCCATGTGCATAATTGTATTTCACCAAAACTTCTAAAGTGTCAGCCCAGTTGAAACCATTTGAATATCGACCATGATAATTTGGTGGAGAAATTGGCCATGCTTTATTTGTTAGTTGATAAACATTGCCCGTGTCCGATGTTGAATCACCGAAAATAGCTGTGGACAATATACGTTTCTTCCAGATTCCCAAAGGATTGACGTTGTATTGAACGGCAGCAATCGACGATAAAACAGCGAGAATGACAAGTGCTCGAAACATGTTTGAAATACACTGAAAATCTTCGAAAAAAACCATCGGCTTTTATACATTTTAAACACCTACGTTTGATCAATAAAATTTATCAGATCAAATAAACATATTTTGCTCTTTGATTTGTTTTTTAACGATGCACTTTATGTCAAATTTATTACCTAAAATTCATTCGAGGTTTTATCTTCAATCGCATGACCTCAAAGTCATTGAAAATGGATAATAAATTTCACATAATATAGAAGAATCGAGCACTAAAGAGAGCGAGAGAGAGGGAGTGCATGATGGTCATGAGATTCGATGAAGTTTTACCTGACATCAATGTTTTTCTCATCGAGTACTCCAAGCAACAATCGAAGATAAAAGTTTATTTTCTTTATATTTGCTTTTATAATCTACGTATATTCCATGAATTTTGTTACCAAGAAAAGATAAGAAACAAAATGTTTATTGGTTATTGCAACCTATAGATTATGAATTTGAATTCAAATTTCAAGTTCGACACTAGTACTATTGTTTTTTTAATCTCTCTAAAGATTAGTCGCCATGACTCATTGGGTATTTTGTGAAACATTTACCCATTTGTAGAGAAAATATAAACGAGAAACAAAAGCTATAATACTTACTGCAAATGTTTGAAATACTACGTTTTTTACCAAAATTATTCATATTTTTTTATTTATTTACGACCACCATTGGATCGAATTCAAATGATAAGAACTCTCTTCTTCCAAAATCGATTGATGAATTGAAAAAATACTACGAAGTAATAGAAAATTTAGAGCAACGTGGCATACTAACACAACAGCAAGCAAATGACGAAAAACAATTATACATTGAATATGGATCGAAATTAATCGGGAAAGATAAACTATTGACAAGAAAAGAATTTCTGGAATATGGAAAACGTCTATCGGTGATTTCATTTGCGAACATTATTGCCGTATTTGCTGGATTTATTGCGTTTATTGCTGGATTATTTTTTACCTGTATTTTTGTTATACCTAATATAACTGATATTCCAGCTACAACTTGGGAAAAAATCTTTTATTTTGCTGATTTTTATTTAACATTTATGAGCAGCAATTCGTGGCTCGTTTTCCTTGGTTGTTTAACATTCTTGGCTACATTAATACTGTCGCATTCTCTTGGTCGTTTCGGTGACGAAACAAGTCCTATAGGAACAATAATACATATATTAATGATCAGTTGGCCTATTGTTGCCGTATATCAACAAAGTTATGAAGCTGGCTTTTTAGCTATTGCAATATTACAATTCTATTGTTTTATTCATGCAAATCAACAAGATGAATTAGTAGTATTTGGTTTCACTCGTGATCGTATATGTCCAGCTGCAACACTATCGGCATTCTGTTTACTTGTAGCTGGAATTTTTCTACATATGATACCAGCGAATTGTTTAACTATTCCATTTATTCGGCCATTATTATTCATTGGTGCTTTGGTTTATTTCATTGGACTTGCGGTTCTATCATCGAAAAGCTATTACAAATACTGTCAAAATAATGACAGAAGACTATTGCCTCTGTTCGAACAAATAACATTGTTCAGCGGACTGGCATCGACTTTTCTTGCGCCCGTTCTTGGCATTCCATTCATTGTGGGTATAGGTGGTACAATGTTTGTGCTTTGGATATTGAAAAAATATATCCAATATGCTAAATGGACAGGACCGGACTCAATATTTCTCAGTCTATGTGGAATGGGACTATTACTATACGTATTAGCTTATCTAAACAAGACTTTTTTGCGTGGTTTTTAGTTTCTTTTAATAAACCTTGTGTCTATCGATAAGCAAAAAAAACATCGAATGACGCATTGAAGAAAAAAATGAGTTTACTCATTTCTTATCAATGCGTCATCTATGTTAATAGCCGTGTTTTTTTTTCTTTTCTTCCACATGTATGGTCTGATTCGTTCTTTTTTTTTGAGTATAAAAAGAAATAGATTTATTTTAGAATAATTTCTAAATAATGTTGTCAAATATGTGCGTAGAAAATGGTTCCAAACGTCGACGAATAATGGTTATTATCGATGATGAAACTATCATTGATGAAATTGAAAAAAGCGTTTCTGTTTCTCCATCGAATCAAAATAAAAGTCTACAGAAAAACAAAGAACTTACTACTGATTTACCTAGAAAAGACGGTTTAATTTGTGTGGTTTGTGGATCGCCAGCACTTGGATATAATTTCGGTGCAATTGCATGTGAAAGTTGTAAAGCATTTTTTCGTCGAAATTCACAAAAAAAACTCGTGAGTTATTTTCGATATTTCTGGAGTTTTCATTTTATGCTTGTTTATTTTATGTAGTCGAATTTACGTTGTAAAAATCAAAGCACATGTGAAATAACAGAAGAAACACGTCGTTATTGTGTGCCTTGCCGTTTAGTAAAATGTCTTAACAATGGAATGACTCGTGATCGACTTACAAAAGTATTTCGATTGAAAACTATAGAAAAAGACAAGCAATGAAATCATTATTTTAGGATGAAATAAAAATATTAAAATATCATAAAATCGAAGAAAATCGAAATTTATTATCAAATTCAACTTACCAATTAGACGAAGATATTTTTTGTACAGATTTCTCAGATCTTTTACCGCCTCAACCTCAACAGACATTACTCGCATCAGAAGATTTCCAACGTATTGAAAACATATCGTTTTTGTATCAAAAACGTATCGAATTAGGTAAATAGAAATATCTGTTTTTGATAATTGTTTATTTTTATGTATTATAGCGGAACAAGATGGCCTTCCTTGGAATCCATCAGCACCTGCAAATACCTTTCTACAATTTCTCAATAGTCGATCAGTGTCCATCATGAGATTTTTATCATTTATTAAACAAATACCTGAATTTAGTCAATTAAATCTCGATGATAAAGTTACTTTAGTTAAATCTAATTTATTGACAGTGATTGGTATAAATTCAGTTCTTCATTATAATTCAGACAAAGGTCAATTAATTGAATGTGACTCGGATATGCCATTAACTACGAGATTCTTTCGACCACTTCACGGATATGAAACTTGTGAGAAGATAGGGAAAATCTTTGGATCCATATTATCTATCGCAAAATATGACCAAAATATTATTCGAATAACATTGATTATACTTATTTTGACAAAAAGTTTTTCAATAAACGACAATTCTTATGGACAAACATTCAACGATGATAAATCAGTACAAACTGCACAGAATTATTTCGTTGAACTCTTATGGAAATATATGGAAGCAATGCATGGATATAAAACTGCATTTGATTTATTTACTCAACTCATTTCACGTATTATATCATGGCAAATTATACAGGAACAAATAACCAATGATGTTTTGCGTTCGTTAGGTCCAGAAGATGTGGACCAACTGCTTCCTATTTTTAAATCATTCGTACGAATTCAATAAGAATTTTATCTCCTGTAAAAAGAACATTTTTTTTTAAATAAAACTGTCAATATGTAAAAGTACTTTCATGGTCATGAGTAAACATCTAAAAGAAAACATTCATTTTGGCAACTAAGTAAGAAAGAAACGAAAAATAAATTCACATTTTCAATCAATTCATTCGTTTATATGCCAGTTTGAGTATGCAGTTGTTGCTGCCTTTCTTCCTCACTATTTTGTTCTCATATGTACAAGGTTTGAAAATGTATTTCAATTTGTTCTTCACTTTCACAATCGACAATCTTTTTAAGGACAAACTACTGAAATACCAGATTATTACTGTAGTAACAGTGGTAGTTCAGTAGAATTTTCGTTTTCTGTATCGTCCCATTCCGCAGTAGAGCCAACAGCAAATTGTTTCGTACAAGAATGTTTTTCCGATGACAATAGTACCTGTCGATTATCGTCAACACCTTGCTATGGTTATCGTACGACTGCAAATAGAAGATACTGTGCACCAGGCATTCTCTGTTCATTATTGACACCATGTAATAACGTTACGTATGCTTGTACAATATCTAATTCAGTGTGTGTCATCAATTCATGTTGTTCACCACAAGCAGTATGCTTACCATTGGCTTTGACAAGTTATTGTACTAGAAGTAAGACGACAGAATAATTATATTAACTAAATGTTTTCCTTTTAGGATGGTCTTATACTGGTAATATGAATTACGCACGAGGAGGTCACACAGCAACTGTATTAACGAATGGAAGTGTTTTAGTTGTAGGTGGCCAATATAGTTCAGTTGCATTGAATAGTGTTGAATTATATAATCCATCAACAGGTAGTTGGAATACTCCTAGTAACTTAAGTCAGGCACGAGTTTATCATACAGCATCTCTGCTAAATAACGGGAATGTATTAGTTGTCGGTGGATCTGATGGTGCAAATCCTTTAAACAGTGCTGAGCTATATGATCCATCAACGGGTATTTGGACAAATACAGGCAGCTTGAATTATGGACGTTATTTTCATACGGCAACTGTATTAACCGATGGAAAAGTATTAGTTTGTGCCGGAGTGACTACTGGTATGGGTTCAGATATTGCTGAATTATACGATCCAATAACAGGTATCTGGAATACGAGTGGAAGTTTGCAATATTCACGAAATAATCCTACGGCAACTCTATTGATGGATGGAAACGTGTTAATTGTTGGTGGATATGGTTCTTTTATGAATACTGCTGAGTTATACAATTATTCGACAGGTACTTGGACACTTATGGGCTATTTAACAGATGGACGATCTTCACATACAGCATCTCTGTTAACTAATGGATCTGTGCTGATTACTGGTGGAACGCCACCTGGTAGTGGCGTTTTAAATAGTTCTGAATTATATGATCCGTCAACAGGTAATTGGATTATTACTGGTAATTTAAATGAAGGACGTAGTCAACATACAGCATCCGTATTATCCGATGGAACAATTTTAGTTACTGGCGGATACAATGGTAGTACTTCTTTAGATACTGTTGAATTATACGATCCATTAACTGGTCTTTGGACTACTGCTAGTAGATTAAATGATGCACGATTTCAACATACTGCTTCGATACTAAATAATGGAAGGGTATTAGTTACTGGTTCATTTAGTAGTTCTATATCTAATCATGCCGAATTATATTGATTACTACAATTACAAATAAAGACTTTCGGAATTTTTCCTCTTTCATTTTGTAATTGAACTTTTATTAGATTTATCACTCCAATTAATCTGAACTGGTAGTGATTCTTTCTTCTCTTTGATCCTATGTATTTTTTATATAATATAAACTTTTTTATCCATGAAACTCAAACTCCTAAATTCTTTGTAAAATACTTCTCGAGTTGAAACATATTTAATACTTGATTAACCAGTACTGAAAGAATGAATTTCTAATCAAAGTGTTTTTTTACATACTGTTTTTAAATCATTCTGAGCATCATTCTTTCGTAACTGCGTTAAACTGAAGTTTTTAACTCTTTCTTTTGTGGGTAGTCTGAGATATCGTATTTTCTTTTTTTAGTTTTCAATATATGCGTTTGCGGGATCAAGTCAATGTGGTATTTTTTGTTATCCTTTCTTTTGTGTCGTCGAAATAAATAGATATGCATATTATAGTCTTTATATTTAATCACGTGAATACTGTTTTCTTCATATAAAACGAAAAAAATAACGATTTTCTGTCGATTGGAAGGTATTTTGTAAAATGGTATATGAATGAACGAAATCGTGTGCTCTGCTCTCGTTAAATATTCAAAAAAGATATTTTACATTTTTATTCTCACTGGTGCATTACGATTGAAAAGCAGATTGGGTTTTTTCCCAATAAACAAATAATGTACATACTTTTGAGTTTTTCTTCGTTCTTTTTTTTCTTATGCACTATTTTCAGAATAAAAAAATATAAAAATATGTCATTTTAGATAAATTTAAGACAATGAATACTACGTATCAATCTTCTCAAGATATTATTCAAAAATTAGAGCAACAGCGAGATCTTAGCGGTCTTCATATTCAAATGCCCGCTGATAAACAGCGCTCAATTCTTCTCATAGGTCCTACGCGTGCTGGTAAATCAACAATTACCAAAGTTATTCAAGATAGTCTTTATCAACCACCAAAACCAACGCTTTTTTCAAGTACAGAAGCACCTGAAGTTCATCAAATTGGTAGTTTTCGTATCATCGATATGCCTGGCTTCAACGATCTACGATCAGGATCAGAACGAATCAGATTAATTGATAATTCGATTATGAATATGTTGCAAAATCAATTGCAAAATAACAATCGTATTGATATTATTGCTTTTGTTTTCAGTTTATCCAATGGTATTAGACAGGAAGATATCGATAAAATGGTTTTTATTCAATCGAAATTCTCCAAGCTATCTGATAAAATGATATTGATAATCACACATGCAGAAGATTTAAATAATGAGACGAAAAATAATTTAATTCAAGGATTCTTTCAACATCCCGATGTGAAACGGCATGGTCTACAAAACTTTTTTCAACGAGGATATCTCTTCATTGGCTGTCTTCGATATGAATCGTTTAATCAATTGAATTGCGATACACTTGTATTCGAGCATCAAAATGTTTTAGAAATGCGAAAAAAATTCATTGAAAAATGTTTCGAAGATATTCCACTTTCGAATATTCAATCATCATTTGAAGTAAATCACGATTTAAATCAATATTTACGTCCGATTGGTATTACAATTGGCATTTGTGCGCTTGCTATTATTGGTTATCAATCATTCGTCATAAATAAGCAAAATAGACTAATCGAAAACATGATCGAACGTTTGGATGGTCAATCAAATGACATCCAAGTGATAAAATATTCTGTTTTATACAATATATTGCTCAATAAACTAAAGAATGGAAATATTTACAAATAAATAAACATTTTATAATTTTCTTTTTTTCTAGATAACTGAATTACAAGTAATATTTTATTTGAATACTTATATTCAGAGAGCAACTAATGGCAGAAAACAATGCAGCAAATGCTGATCGAATGCTAGCCAGGCTCCGTGAAGAAATGGGCAATCAGAATACTTATCCATTTGTTGATAGTACTTTTCGAAACATGGTAATTGTTGGAAGAATTCGTACTGGTAAATCTACTATTCCGAATACAATCAAAGATCCATTTCGAATACCTGAAATGCCTGATTTATATGCTGCTACCCGAGGTATCACATTCAATCGAATGATGACAGTACATGAAGACATCCCGTATTATTTTACAATTATTGATTCACCCGGGCTATTTGATATTGTGATAAATCGAGGTGAACGTCTCGAAAATGAAACTATTCAACGATATCTTGATGAATGCATCACCAAAGATATACCTCATATTCATGCATTTGCTTTTGTTTTTAGCAGTGGTGGTGGAATAAATTATGAAGATATTAAATCAATGATTTTTATTAAAAAACAATATCCAAGATTACAACCGTATTTTATGTTAATTATTACTCACTGTGAAGAGAAAAGTGCTGCTGAAAGAGAAGCTTATGTAGCCGCCTTTTTTCAGCATCCTGACGTTGTTAAACATGATTAAGAAATTTCTTTGGATTGGGCGTTCATTTCATGGGATGTCTTCGACCGGAATTACGAATCAATCCAAACTATGAGGCAGCTCGATTTCAAATGAATTATATTTTGGAAATGCGTCAGCGACTACTTGATTTTATTATTCAACGACAAGAAACATACAATATTCATCATCAACAGCCACCAAATTTGGTTACTACTATTAGAACACGTTTTTGGTCAAGACCAGAATTTCTGTACGGTTGTATAATCGGTGGAATAATAGCAATCGTTTTTATTAAGTGTCTATCAAAAAAAACCCCAAGAAGATTTAGAATCAGAAACATCTAAAATTATGTTATTTTGCAAACAAAGTTAATCCGATTTGAGATGTTTCGGCGATGATTTTGACTTCATTTTATCCAAAGAACATTTTCTTTTTACAAGCTTAGTCGAAGGCGTCGATTGTTTGATAACATCGAGTTTTTTTTCAACTAATTTCAATTCCTCAATAAAATGATGCACTCGATAGAATTCCATCAACTCTTCATATCGTTGACGAATATCAAATTGAATGAGTGAATAAAGTTTTCGCAGATCAATCGGACATTCAAACAATGGTTGACTAAAATCTTCATCTAAATTTCCACTACCATTCATTAAACACGAATAGAAAATGCAATGATCAATTCCTAAAAGATGACATATTTCATGTGTTAATAAACGACAAGTTCGAATTAATAATAAATGCTGTCGTTCGAGTGATTGATCTTCTTCGAATTTATAATCAAACCAATCAGATTCATTGAATATCAAATATGGATCATATCGATAGAGTGAAAATGCAGCTACACGACAATTGCCCATGGACAAACCAGCAATGAATAAATCTTCGTCGTTTCCATAAAAATCATGTGCCATCGTCAACGCAACAAGACATCGAGCATCATCAGGCACAACTTTTTTCAAAAGATTCAAAATTGCAGTTACACAAATTTGTGAGCGTTTGCTGTTTTCGTCATAACGTGTACGAAGTTTGAATTCACGTGTTTTTCCATCAGTCAATTTCATCGTACATATCCATTGGTTCTTATCATCATTCCATTGAACTTGAACAAATGGCTGGATTAATTTGACTTGCATTTGAAAAAAACGATGAATATAATCGATGAGATTATTTATATCAAATATCGTACTATCAATTTGTCCGAATGTTGTTAAATAAATAGTTTTTCTATGAGCAGATAGTGGTGTATTCAACGTTCGAGATAATTGCGTAAATTCCATGTAAGTTTGGCCTTTTTCAATGTTTTCTGCAAGCCAATCTGATGGTTTCTTTGGTAATGGAAGATCATCGAATGTTTCATAGAAATTCTTGTTAAAAACCGAACTTGAATGTTCATCGAACGGTCCTAATGCTTTTTCAATATCAGATTTTTTCGGTACTTTAAAATCATGAGCAAACGACATCGATTCGTTTCAAATAAAAAATAGAAAAAAAATCACTTGTCAATATAAGTAACGAATGCGACATGAAAACGTTATAACTCAAGATGTCAGGAGACGCTCATCTATTGAATTCTTATTTTTTTAAATTTATTTTAATGACGAACATTATCGTTACACAAACAAAGATCTTGATGAGCATGATAGAAAGCATTGGCACCAAGTTTATGAAAATGAAGAGCCATTGGAATATTTTCTCCATCGATAATGCATAGAAAATGCGTGCATGTTGCATCAGGACGTTTTGTAAATCGATCGTTAATTTCAAGATCACGGTAACGATACCAATCATTCGGAGGCCAATTCTTCCAATTTCGAAGCCATGTTGCAGTTGCTGCGTCGCCTGTATAATACCAATCACGACATTGACCACAATTCGGACAACGTTTGCCTTTGCATGGCTGGATGTTGCTCATGAGTGATTTTCGTTATAAGCAATCGTAAATAAAACGACGATAAGTGTATAGGCTTTTATCCTTTTTTTTTAAATAACGGTGTGATTATCGATGCATATAATATGATTCTTTGTCTTTTGTAACCCCGACAAAAAACGACACGTAGATGGGGTCGATAACCGAATATTACATATTTTTTTGCGAACAAGAAAAATATTTGACTACTTGTATAAAACCATTAGCAACATACGTATAAGACGATATTTTTTTCTTTCATGTTCGACACAGTGTATACCATTGGAATATTGACTATTTACTGTTTCTTTTCAGTTACATGTAATGGTCTATTCTATCTGCAACGAATTCAACTGTCAATGGTTCGAGCAATTGTTTTATTTTTGATTGGAATCAAATTAAGAGTTCAACGACATATTACACTATGTATATGAATCCAATGACAAATGCAACATATTATGCACAATCAGTAATTACATATAAATGGGATATTGGCTTGATCAATCTATAGATAAGAAAACAGGTGATTATGTAGGCTTAGATAAACTCGATACATCTGAAAATATTACAACGTGATGCAGTTATACCACGCAGAAGTATCGAGAGATTCCATCCGAATGTTGTCGAGAATAATTGCACGAATTATTTGAGTACATGGATAGGTGAAAATAATAATTCTTATGCAATATTTAACTATAATGAAATTCATATATTAATAACTTCAATATTCTTCTACGTATTTTACATATAAAATTCCATATTGTCTTTATCTAGGTGTCAGTTAGTTCTTCAATCTTTTTTTCTACTGAAAGTTAAATAAATATGAAAAGAGATTTTCTTTTTTCTGTAACATTTTATCCTTTCAATTCACATCAAAACTATCCTTATTAACTGAATTAAGTCAAATCATAATAGTATATGACGAGAAAAAGCTTCACATGCGATCAGTGAAAAATAACTCGTGCTAAAATTGCTTATGCAGGTGAAATAAATATTTTTTCGTCATTTCTCTCTTTTGTCATAGATCGATTATGTCAACAGCAGCGACTCTAATTCTCATACAACAATATATGACTCGATATCTCTTATCAACAATTCTTACAGTTGGCACTCTTGGAAATTTATTAGCCATCGTTGTGTTTTCAAAAAAAAATTCTCGAAAGAATTCATGTTCCATTTATTTGGCAGCAATATCTATTTTTGGTTCGATTGCTACTTGGTGGGCAATTCCACCACTTATTAACGCACTTGATCATTTTGATATGGTTAGCTATTCATTGGTATTATGTCGTATTCGTGGTTATACAATTCATGCATCTTCAATGTGCTTTCGTTATACACTGGTTTTATTATGTATCGATCGATATGCATCATGTCATCCACGTGCTACAATTCGAGCACTATGTCGACCACAGATTGCATATCGATCGATTAATATTTTAGTGATCTTTTGGTTAGTCGGATCTAGTCATCTTCTTATTTGGGAAAGTATTGAAAATAATCGATGTGGTGTTTACGGTTTATATGGACAAATATATAGTTTTTATAATCTAGTATTTGTTGGTATCATACCAATTCTTTCCATGATATTGCTTAGTATACCATTGATGAAGAATTTACGACAGATACGTTCTCGTGTTCACATTCAAGATGCTGGAAGACAATTGCAAAGACGTGATGTAAAATTGATGAAGATAGTTTTAGTTGAAATGGTTGTTTATATGTTGTGTTCAATTGGACATCCATTAATGCTCATCTATTTGAATATAATCAATAATTTGGGAATACCAAAATCTACCGAACAAAGACAAATCGAATCATTTATGAATTTTATTACAATGTCATTATTATTATATTTGAGTTACAATACACCATTTTATGTTCATTTTTTCACGTCGAAAACGTATCGCGATGAGATAAAACAGTCCATAATGGAATTATTCAATGAACGGAGAACTATCAAACGGAATAATGTGAGAATAAAACCTATTTTGAGTCTAGTAATGGAAGCAAAACAATAAATATAATTTTATGCATTAAATATGATGTACTTTTTAATTTAAAAAGGCAAAGTATAAAAGTGCATATTTTGAGAATTAATGAACTTGTTTGAATATGTAGGTTGCTTTAATTATCATAACTCATCTGGATAGAACATTTTGTCTTTTTAAAATCATTAAATAAAACTATAAAAAGAAATCCGTTTTGCTATTTGTTGACACGTTAAACAATTTAGAGAGCTTGTTTTTCTTTTGTTTATAAACTATAAGGATTAAAAACATATCGAAAAGAAGTTAAACAAACAAAATGATGAAATTAATCTTCAAGCGTTATTCGTAATCAAAAATATTTATTTACAATACATTTTTTGTGCAATTATTAATCATCGTGATTGACCAAGTTCAAGGACGCATTCTTAATTGGTACAGTGCATTATAAATCGGCATACATTGCTCGATTAGTTGTTTGACATGATCCGGTAGATCAGTATTATCCTTCGCTTTTTCAATCTTGTTAAAACCAGTACTCTGTTGTGCGTCATCGTGCCAACCAGTCCATTTATCAAATGCCTGCACCTGTTCAGCTTTCCATTCGAGCATTCGTGGATCAAATCGATCATGAATACCCGATTCACAATACATTCGCATGATCGTTGTTGGTTGTGTTAGCAGATCACTTGTATCGATCAATGCTGGACGAGATCCAGTCAGTTCAGTTAGAAATTGAAATAGAACTTGCATTTCTAAATAACCAATATCGTCGGGAATGAAATCTTCATTGACTTTTGCATAAACACGATACAATGATGGCACAGATTTTTCGGGCGTACGAAGAATAAATGTATGTGTACATTTCTTAAGAAAATCGAGTGATAATACAGTAGGATTCTCTGGATGTAACTTGTAATCAGGTCGTACAATATGACGTGCCATATCTTTGGCAAAGACTTTTTTATTTTCGGTATTTGATGCAGCTTTAAGTATCATCTCGATTATTTCTGAGTAAGTTACGGTTAAATATTCGGGATGTTGATGTAATGTCGGCTCATGATAGGAATACAGTTTTTCCGGACCGAAATAACAAGGTTCACCGAAAGGTTCGTGAAAACTAATGTAGTCTTCTCGTTGAATAAAAGCTCGTTCGAATGCCGTAGAAATAGAACGAACATGAGACCAAAGAAAAACGATTTTATTCGTATCCATATATTTGAGTAAAAATGAAATAGTTTGTTATTTTTATGGAATTAAATTCGATACGATACGAGATAACATTTTTTTGTCCTAATCTTTGCTTCTATAACATATTTCTACTCAGATAATTGCAAAAAATTGTAATTGATACTTTATCATGATTTTCAATCTCCGAGTGTATATTTTTTTTCTATTGCTCTACTTCTCGATTTTTACTTTTATACATCCAAATAAACTACGAAATGTCATAGAGATCATATGTTTTTTTGTTCTTTTGTGATAAAAGTATGATTAATATGAAAGTTTCCGTTCCTCAACACACCTCTGTAATTAGATGTAAAAGAGAAGTGTGAAGAGCGATCTCTAACACTTCTAAATAATGGATCAATATAAATATACGTGCTTGTGCTTTTCAGTAAAAATAAAAAAATGAACTATCAATTTTTCGTTAGATACACAGTTATGTTTTCTATATCGTGATTATGAAACTTGAGGTAAGACCATCGAAATGAATCTATTGTTTTACAAATCAACCAACATCATTTTTTTTGTCCTCAAAATAGACAGAAATAGGGCATCCTGGAAATGAGTTTTTTTCAATGAAGATCATTGTCTCATTATTTTTCTTTTCATGATTAAGATACTATCTACTGTTCAACAACCTTTTCAAGATTATAAATCATTGTGTGCATTCATGGAGCAATTTTTTGATGACATTTTTCTCTATCAAGTACTGCCTTCTAATTATTATAGTCTAGAGATTATAGCAGGAAAGGTAATCAAGCAGTTATTGTCATACGTACTTATTTAAAAGTAATAGTAATCGTGTTTCTTGCAGTCATTTTTTCACGTCGTTGTTTTTTTAACTTCATATACAATATCTTCGTCTACTACGATGACTCTTGCTTCTATTGGAAGACATATAACAATCTATGGTGGCTTTATAGTCATTATTCTCGGTATTCTCGGTGGTATATTTAATATCATCGTATTTTTAAGTCTGCAAACGTTTCGAAAAAATACTTGTGCGTTATATTTACTTATTCTTTCGTTCGTTAATATTGGTCAATTATTATTCGGTCTTTTATCTCGTATAATGATAAGTGGATATAATATCGATTGGACCGTAATATCCTATGAATTTTGTAAATCACGATTGGCAATTCTACAATTCTGTTCATTGATGTCGTACTCTTGTTTATGTTTATCAACAATCGATCAATATTTAGCTACTTGTTCTCATCCTCGATGGCAGCAATGGACTAATATTAAAAATGCTTATCGATTAATTTTTGTGTCATTCATTTGTTCAGTCCTTATGATCATACCATTTCCAATAGCGGCGACACATGTTCGAAGTTCAACGGGACAAATTTCATGCACTTTAAATACACTTGCCATGTTACAATATCGAAACTATGTTTTTGTTCCAATTATAACTGGTCTTTTACCAGATACGATTTCAGTTGTATTCGGTTTCTTAGCTTTTCGAAATGTTCAACAATTGGCCTATCGTACTGTTCCATTAATTCGAAGAGAATTAGATAAACAATTGACCACAATGGTTCTTACACAAGTGGTCGTCAATTTCTTCACAAATATTCCTGGTGTTGCAATGGTTGCTGTTGTTTACGCAACAAGTACAATCAAGGATTTGAATATTATAAACACTATTCAGTTTATTTACAGTATATCGAATCTTTTGTTTTATGCTTATTTTGCGGTAAAACAAAAAATCAAACGAAAGAAAACAAAAAGAAACTTTTCTTTTGCTTATTTTAGTGTTCATTTTATATATACATATTTGCATCGGA
>Ga0209915_1000712_pt1 | contig 63949 bp, 75 predicted proteins | sample ThiBiot_750_plan_FD_183952 | JGI IMG/M metagenome (GOLD analysis project Ga0209915, IMG submission 183952) | Wastewater bioreactor microbial communities from Cape Town, South Africa - Thiocy_cont_750_plan (SPAdes) | ecosystem: Engineered > Bioreactor > Thiocyanate-remediating > Anaerobic-Aerobic... | reverse complement strand
CCCGATGCATTTCAAGAACGAGTTTCTGATGAACGACTCGAAAGATTACTTCTTTCAGCGAAATTAGCTAATATGAATATGCTTCGTGTTTGGGGTGGTGGCCGTTACGAACGTGATTCATTCTATGATCTAGCTGATCGTTTAGGTATTATGCTTTGGCATGATTTTATGTTTGCTTGTAGTTTGTAAGTTCTCTATTTCTCAGTTTAATACGCTCAATTGTGTGATATGTAGATATCCAGTTGATGAACCATTTTTGAATAATGTTCGTGATGAAGTTGTTGGGCAAGTCGCACGTCTTCAATCTCATGCATCGATTGTACTTTGGTCTGGTAATAATGAAAATGAACAAGCTATTGCACAAAATTGGTATCATGTACCAACGGAAAAGATTCCGAAAGCAAAAGAGGATTATCGAAAATTATATGTTGATACAGTAATGACAGCTCTAAAAACAGTTGATAAAGGAGATAATCGCCCATTTATTACTTCATCACCATCGAATGGTCTCGAATCTATAAAAGAAGATTATATTGCTACGAATCCACAAGATCCACTCTATGGTAAATAATTGATATACTCCCGAATTTTATCTTTTTTTTTATGTTAGGCGATGTGCATTTCTATGGTTTCTATAATGATTCTTGGAATCCTCAAGCTTATCCAATATCTCGTTTTATGTCTGAAACCGGTGTAGTCGGTCTACCGAGTTTAGATACATGGTATCAAATAACATCGAATATCAGTGATTTGGATTTTTGGAGTGATCTTGTTCAACATCGACAACATTATCCTAATGGACAACATGTAATGATGTGAGTTTGAATTTCTGTTTCGATGAATTATTTTTTTTCGTTCAAGGAATTTCATTGAAAGTAATTTACCATTGCCGGTGACAAATAATTCTTTGACTAGATTCATTCATATGATCTATTTAAGTCAAATCAACCAAGCAATGACATACAAAAGCGTCAGTGACATATGCCGTGTTCATTCATCAGTAGAAATGATAGATCCTAGAACAAGTCAAGGGTATGAAGTATTTACCTTTTCCTTTCTTTTACCTGGATATGTCTTCGCTATTTTCAGTAACACAATGGGTTTGCTCTACTGGCAATTGAATGAAATTTGGCAAGCCCCTTCGAAAGCTTCGATTGAATACGATCTTAAATGGAAAATGACTCATTACTATGTTCAACATATGTATGAACCTATTTATCCCATAACTATTCTCGAACCATATCTAGCAAATATAACCGATCCAAATGCAACAATTTCTATCTATGTTGTTAGTGAATTAGTCGATGGTATCAGAGGACATTTGTATTGTTCAATTCAAACATTAGAAACATTTACACCACGTTTTACATTCTCCTATCAAGTACGATTGAATTCATCCGGTACACAACATATAGCCAAAATGCCATTTCAAAATCTAATGCGAGATTTCGAATGTACATCGAGCAATAGCTGTTTACTTCATTGTTCGTACAATGATAGTCAACATGAAATAGGTCAAACATTATTTTTAACTCGACCAAAATATTATCAACTCTATCAACCAAATATTCGAATTAGTAATATTCAACAAATATCTACGAATGATATTGAACTAACGTTGAATGCTACTCGACCAGCATTATTCGTTTGGCTAGATATGCCGAAAAATACGAGCGGCTACTATTCAGAAAATGGTTTTCATATGTTTAAATCGAGTCGAACAATAATGTTTCATTCTTGGACGACGATTACTAATTTAAATAGTATGAATTTCGATTTACATCTAACATCATTGTATGACGTTACACAATCGTAATTTAAATTGACAAGAAATAAAACAATTTTCATTCTTTCATTTTTGTTCTTCAATTCTCATTTAAATTCATCTTAGCTTCAATAAACACACAAATGACTTCCTATCTTGACAAGAAAAGAAACATGAGATTAAATCGAGAGAGAACGTGTAATGATTTTCGGTTGTTTTTTGTTTATTATTAAAAAACAAAACCGTTGTACAAACAAGCACCATATGCAAAAAAAAACAAACGAGAAAAAGTAAAAGGCAATTTATCGTCTGGAACCACAGTGTGGACAACAACGACTGGTGGAACTACTAAATATGCTTCCACATTCACCACAACGAGTGTTTGTTGAATGAACAGGTACTCGTCCGATAGCTGTCGGTCTCGATGAACTATACTGTCCGTTGCCGTATTGAGAACGCGGGTGACCGTAAGAAGAAGGACCATTCTGTACGGGTGGAGGCAATCGACGTCCATATGAATTAACTTCATCGTTTCTTTGTCGCGCACGTACGTTTAAATTTGTATTCTCGTGTGTTCGTCCTGTTCGCATAAGCACAGGCTGTCGGGCAGGTGCAGGTTCATAATCATATTCATCCTTGAATGGAAATAATAATAGCAAAAGAAGAAAAAAAAAGAGTAAAATTAGATCATTTACCTGTGGTGGATAGTAATTAGGTGCTGGAGCGGTTTCTTCTTTCGAACCCCAACCGAATAATTTTCGAAAACCGCCCCATCCACTGCTACTATTTGCTTTTTGCACCGGTGGAGGTTGTGGTGGAGGAGGTTGAGACGGTGTTTGATATCTAAGAATAGATTTTCTATCTTCAACTATTTGATGTGTCATAAATGTACTCAGGTGCTTTTCTTCGAGGAATCATCGGAGCAGAATTACTATGTTTATAGCCATTGTTATAAACGTCGTGTGAATTAGAATACATGCTTGAACTAGATGATTGTTGCTTATGTGCCGATGAATGTTGTGGTGGAAGTGTACGTCCCTACACGACAAAGAAAAATCGATGAATTCATTGAATTTCGATTCTACTCGATCGAATTGTTGATTAGGTCTTGGCGGTGGTCCCTGCTTTCGTTGCTGCTGAGTTTGACAGCTGAATTGAGAAGAAAGAAAAAAATATGAATATAAAATGAAGTGACTGTTTTCTTTTTGTGCGTACAAAGGTATGTGTCGTTTAGCAGCATGTTCATTAAAATTACGTCGACAATATGGACATGCAACATAATCTGATGGAACTTCACTCGGTCGAAAAGCAGGCAACGGTCCACCTTCTTTCATTGCTCGAGTAACCGTACGTGCTTCACGTATCGATTGAATCAATTGTCGATGTTTTTCTCGCCAATTTGGTTTCGATTTTAATCTTGACTAAACAAAAAATGATTTTTGGCCTTTTATTATTAATCAATGCGTTGTGTTTTCTACTCGATCATCTTGAGGTCGAGCTTCGCCAGTATAGATCTACAAGTAACCAAGTACAATTCGATATGTTCAAGAATAATCGAACAATGAATTGATGTACCTGCATTGTTCGTTTGGTTGCTTTATAAGGCACATCCGAATCTTGGGCACGTTGTTTGCCAGCATCGAATATGTTTCGTTTTTTATTCGAAACTTTTCGGCAGATTGCTTGATGTTTTTTCTAAAAAATGATTTCATCTAGTTATTTTTTGTTAACACAATCAATTATCGTTGATAACAAAGAAATTTGATCATATCCGAGTCTTCTCATTAAAAAAGTAGATTATCAAGGTCATTCTCACCAATATTTCAGCATTAAATTGTCGTCCGCAAATTTGACATTGTTGTAAACGCACACGATGCGTTGGATATTCTTCGGAGAAAATAAATAATAACTATGAACTGTCCAATGATAACATCGAATTTTACCTGTGGGCTCGTCATCCATCGTTTTTCTTTCTTTTTTTTATTCGTTGTGTCTCTTTTTGGTAAATGAACTTTATTGAAGTAAATGCTTTTTACTTTTTAGCACGCGTTTACATTGAATAAAAACTGATCGACAAAATAAAAAACGAGAGAGAGAGAGAGAGAGAGAGAGAAAAAACGTTTTCTTCTATGGCAACAATAACATCAATATGACAGAACTGATCAAAACTCATGTCGTTGTTCTCTCGTCGTTACTAAACGGAAAAGAAAAATGAGAAACAAAATAGTGACGTTTTTAATGTGTGTACAATAGAAAAACGTAAAAACAAAATTGTTATTGATTTCGTCGTTGAGCCATTTGATTAATAACGCATGTAGTCATGCATTTTTGAAGTTTTTTCTCGTTTTTCTTTTTTTTTTTGAAATTAGAAATTATACGCTTGATTGATTTTCAACGTCACACTGTTAGTTTGAGTTTTTTTTCGGCTTCTTGAAAATGAAAAACTCATTAATAATCGACGGTTTGGAGAGAAGACTTTTAACGTTTTCATTACAAGTTATTCAAGAGTATCATTAGAGAGTGAGAAGAGAAAAAAAAATCATTTTTCAAAGTATTCACTCGTTGTTTGAGAAAAGGAGAGGCATTGTGATGACCATGATACCTTTTCTTTTTATTGAAATAATAAAATCAAATAAACAAATCAACAAACAGAAAACAAAGAAATAGAAAATATTTTTTTAATCGACGATTGATTTGACGTAAGAGGTAGAAGACATTGAATCTAGTGTTGATATGAAATAGTCAAAACACTAAATCAAAGGTCTTCCAAATGAACGTCATTGCATATTGTTTGGAAATTTGTAAAGAAAAAAACGAGAAATAAATAAAAGAGAGAGAAGCAAAATCTAAACACATCGTTTTTGTTGAAGATTATTTTCTTATTGCCTTTCCCAGGAGACGAAAGAAAGAAATACGAAGAAGATGATGAAGAAAAGAGGATGATGTCGATGATGATTGAGTTTAAACAGCAGCTTGCTGACGGCACCGGAATATGCGTGTGCGTGTGAAGATGAAGAAGAAAAGAAGAAGAAAAGGTGGGTTAAAAAAAACGTCAAAAGTTTATACACATTTTCTCTCATTTTTTTTATTCCTGGTCCAAAACGAACTTTTCATTAATCGGCATCAAGACACTCTAATAAAAAGAAATAATGTTGATAGTAGTTTGTGTGTCACACCTGAATCTCGTTCATCTTATGATAATATATGCATATTCACAGATCTGTCATCATTTCTTTTCTTCTTACTTATTTGATATGAAAAAAGCGTTCGACCAGAAAACAAACACGTGTCTCAATCGGAAAAGAAAAAGAAAGAAAACCGCTATCATGACTATTGAAAATGACTACAATAATGACTGTCAGACAGCATAATAAACATACCAAGTAAAGTTCATCATTAACACCGCCTTTCAGTTTTCCTTTTTTTTACGTCTTTTCTTCTACTTCATCATCATCATCTTCTTCTTCTTCTTCTTCTTCTTTTTTTCCATGTATAATGGTCATACTTTGCTCGTTTTTTTTCTTCTTCTTCTTCTTCTTCTTTGCTCTGCTGAACGGTGACGGCAACCAGGCGGCAACTAGGCGTTTCACTTTTCTTCGTCTTTTTTTCCTCCGTTTTTTCTTCTTCGTCGTCTTCTTTCATTTCTTTCTGCTATGTCTAATCCGCGTTTTCTCAATTTTTCTCTATTCGTTAGATCTTTACCTTGTATGTTGTCGACACATACTTACATTGACATATGCAAGTCTTGAAATTATTCTTGCTTTGTTCAATATGATAAATTAATCAAGATATAAACTTACAATTTTCTTCATGTGAGAGTGTGTGTGTGTGTGTGTCTTGTCTCTCGACGTGACAAATCCATTGTCTGTTTTTTATCTTGAAGATCAATTTATAATTGCTCACATTTGTTAGATGGAAACGAGAATGAATATGACGTTCATTTTCATCTAGTCTCTCTAACTCTCATTCTCTAATTCTCTCATTTCTTTTCTCTTCTTCTTTTTAAAAAAAAAATGAGAAGGTATCTACCCAACAGTTAAAACAAGAGAGCAACGGATGATTAGTCTACATTATAAGAAATAATGAGGAGAAGAAGTAAAAGGAGAGGAAAATTTTTTTTCTTTTTCCCTCTCAGAGAAATAGAGAAAGAAAGAGAAATAGAATGAAGAAGAAGAAGAAAAAAAAGAAAAAGAAAATGTCTTCTTTTGTTTTAATAAAAAAAAGAAGAAAAAAAATGAGAAAACCGGGGAGGAATGTGAACGCAAGATCAAATGCAAACTGTCAAATGTTTAGACAAATAGATTGGTTTGTCTATTTTTATTAGCAATTGATCAGTGTCATTAACAGGTGCATGAACATTTATTTTTTCCCGTTCTGTTTCTATTTAATATTAAATCTTCAACTTTTTTTTTTAAAACAACGGAAATTCTAACATTTTATCAGTCGATTGAGCAAATAGATCGAACACGGAGTAAATGTTATCATCCGTTCGAATGTATTTTCCGGAGGAACATCTGTCTCATTCTTTTTGTTTTAATTATATAATATACGAGCATGTGTTCAGATTTTATTTCACTGTGTATTCAAATTAAACTACTTCTCTTACGGAAGCTTGAATATGGTAAATACAACAGTATAAGAGAGAAAGAGCAAACGACCGTATACACACACGATTGCATTTAAAGAAAAATGAGATAAAGGCAAGATAAAAGATTAAAATGAGAGAGAGAGAGAGAGCAAAAGAAGAACAGCTGATTAACGTTTGTTTTCTGTGATTGAATCCATTCACTGTTGAAAATAATTTCTTTGTAAAATCAATACTCGGCTTTATTAACTGATTTTTTCGAAGCAAACGATGGAAGTAATTAATGAAATATTTAACTATCATCTTGAGTGTTTTGTTCGCCGCCAATTGCTGGGTAAAGACCACCCGATGGACTGCCATTGTTAGATAAATGCCGTTTACTCGGCGGTACTAAATGATCAGGAAGAGTATTCGGCAATTCATGACCATCTAATTTCACTTTTACTATTAAACAAAATAGCAGATCAATGAAACTATTTCGAAAACAAACAAATTCGAATTTACTTAAATGTTGAGATAACGCCCACTCATCAATATCAAGCATGCCATCCTTATCAATATCACTCAATTTCCAAATACGACCGAGAACATTATTCGGCTAGACGAAAAAGCAAATGTTTAGCGAAAAACAAATCGAATTGATGGTTTTTTTTACTAATTTCGATTTCACCATCTCTTGTTTAGCTATAGCTCCCGAAACTTTGCCGCCCTGTGGCGATAATTGATTAAATATTTGATCATATTCATGTCGAAATTTGGTTACAATCCATTCGGTTTCACCAAGGCCGGCATTGATGCCTTCGACACCGCCCAATTCGAACGGTGTCGATTGTTGATCGGTAAATATTGTGCTCGATTGTGCTGCTGTACTCTTCTCGGATTGAGATTGGAGTTGAAGGAATGCGTGTTCCTCTTGAGGAATCATGCCCATTAATTTCGGCACATCTTCACTCAACATTTTATCGACACGTTCGAGCAGTTTCTTATCTAACGCTTTGAATTTCGTAAAATCCTATTTTACAAAACAAAAACAAAATCTCAAAATTTCAACATTTGAATGTCAAAACCGACCATATTCTTTAAAAGTTCTTGCATTCGGTCCAATTTTGGAAAGTCTCCAATGGGAATATTATGTTCGCGTTGGATTTTTTCGTAGACAAGATGTAATTTCTATCAAAAATTCAATACAAAACTTCGATTTCAAAAGAAGAAAAAAAAGATCTCCTACACTAATCAATTCTTTACGTTTCGAATCTTTGCCGAAAACGCTCGGCATGCTTTCTTTCAGTTCGCTGATGATCAATGCATGGACCTTGAGAGAATGAAAATTAGATGAAAAAAAAAGCGAAAATTCATTTTGTTCTTTACTTTAGCTAAACGAGCACGTTTGATAAGATCATTTAATTTTCTCAGTGTTGCTGTTTTTGGCAATGATTCTGAATAAATAAACAAGAAAATAGACAAACAATAATTTCATTCGAATTTTGTTTCTACCTAAATCGTCGAATAGATCTTTGGTTTCTAATTCGAATAGTCGTCGATTGGAATCGAAATTCAACGGTTTCGACCAGAACGAACCGACATAAACACGGCACACTTCAGGCGTACCAAGTACTTTGCCTAAAGACCACATGAGCGCGCCGTAGACTCTCATCAAAGCTTGATGATCAACGGAATCAGCTTTGTTGAGAACAATACGGATTTTATCATCGTTTCGTCTGAGAACTTCAATGGCACGTTTGAGTTCATCGGAGATATCGAGTGATGAAACATCGAACAAGAGTAAAATTCGATCACAACGATCGGCAAACCATTCTAAGACATGTGTGAACTCGTAGCCACGATCGACACGTTGTTTTTCGCCAGCGAGGATGCCGGGCGTGTCGATAAATGTAACTGTTTCGAGGATTTCGTTGCGCAGTTGTGAGCAAACGAAACGATTGAGAAAAGCATTGCCGAATTTTGACAATGGTCGAAAGGGTTTCGTTGGATCGACGACTAGAGCATTGCCGGGAACAGTGCCGGGATGATCGTTATGCATGATTGCAATGAAGGAATCGGTTGTTGGCTCTAATATCACAACAATAGATACACAAATTGTTAAATCTATGGATTTACCTGGTCCGATACGAATGCCCGGAAAGTCTTCCTAGAATCAGTAGAGAAATGAATTAGGACAAAATAAGATAAAAGAATATGTTTTACATTTAATAAATAACGAATGAATGTTGTTTTACCAACGGAATATTGACCAACGAGAAGAACCATTGGTTTAGCGGAGAAATCGCTGTCATCGAGTTGAGGCGAGTGAAATTCATGAAATCGATAAGTTTCTTCGAGTGGTAATAATTTTGATTTATATACTTGTCGTAAACCTTCAGCGACATTAGTATATAGATCTTTTTTAACAGGATCTTTCTTCCAAAACGGCATCTACAATGGACATAAAGTACATTCGAAAGAAAGTAAAGGTTAACTGTTTCAAGGATTAAATGCAAGTAATTTATATAAGAGATTTAGATGGATAAAAGTTTCTTCGTTCTCCTCTCTTTTTTATTTTGTGTGGTGTTATTGTTGTTGTCAGTCGATCGAATAAGTGCTGTATATACGACGAGAAAGAATGCAGATATGCTGTATACATATTTATATGTGTTCTTTTTCGGGCATTCTCATCGAGATGAGTCATCAAATGCAAGCAAACGCACATATATATGGGCGTACATAAGAAATCAATAAATAAATCGAGTGATAGGGTGAGAAGAAGAAAGAAAAATATCGTTCTTTCGTTCGTTCTTTTGCCTATCGATCAGAATTACTAATAGGATAGAACAATTACTGGTTTACTGCTAAGAAAATTAGTAAATAGTGAATAATTTTCTGATTCACAAATAAACATCGTCGTTCTTCAGGCGAACTGGAAACGCTATGTCGCATTCATGTGTTTTTTAAAAATCATTCAATAGATGTCTCAAGCTTACATTCACCCTCAATCTATTCTATTAGTGATTTTTTAAAAATTAATTTGACAATTTCAATTTCTGAGAAATTTAATAAGAAAAAAGATAGAAAAATTCTATTGCACATGAAGTAAATCGAAGCAAAGGATTTCAGGCAAAAATAAACAAACGATGTTTTCCATTTCGTTTATAATCTGTGATTAAAAGTCCACCATCATATGTCAATGCTAAACCGTGAACACCTTGAAAATCGAATAATGGATTTGATTCTTGATCTAACACAAGTTGAACATCGCCATTACTATCAAAGAATTGTACACGATTATTATCATGATCAGCAACAATAATATGATCATTAGCATCGATACACACACCAAATGGACAGTTGAATTGTCCTGGTTCATTGCCTGATTCACCCAGTTGAAAATGATAGTTTCCTGCACAATCAAATATTTGAATACGATGATTCAATTGATCCGAAACAGCAATACGATTGCCTGAGATCGATATGAAATGTGGATAGTAAAATTGTCCTGTCTGTTCACCTTCATAGCCCCATTCGAGTAGAAATCTTCCATCGACATCAAATTTTTGTATTCGATTATTCATTTGATCACATATATAGATGTTCAATGCAGAATCTGTCGTTACACCTAATAAAATCATTCGAATTCATATTATCATAATTTCTATTTCGTCGTCTTACCCCATGGCACATTGAATTCTCCTGGTTTCGATCCATGATCTCCGATAGCTTTGAGTAGATTAAGTTCATTGTCGAGAATTAAAAGACGATTATGTTCAGTGAGAAGAACACGACCGAATTCATCGACATGAATACCTTTCGGTCGATTGAATGGCCGTGAAAGAATCTGTTTCTCACTGCCTAATAATGAAATCACTTTGACACATTGATTCTGTTGATCAGCTATATAGATAAGACCCGTTTTCGAAACAGCTACACCCGATGGGCAACAAAACGAAATTTGATCATCGTCATCGCCAATAATTCGAGGTCGACGACGAAATTTTGAATAATCAATCACAATGCCAGCAGTTCGTTTCACTGTTGATGATACATCGACAATCAGATCAGGCTTCGAATCAGTTAATGGAGTACTTGAAAGAAAAATGTATCGAATTGAATTATGCAAATTTGAGGATAAGATACCTGTTCTCTTTTTTCTCATCGAGAGGTTCGACGTGATTCGAATTTGATCTCATCTCGATGTTTAACAATCGCTGTCGAAGTAATTCTTTGTCTGGTCTTGGTGGTACTGGCGGTGGTAAACAATTCAATCGTTTGCCAGCAACAATTCGTATTTGACCGATTAGTTTATCGATTTTTAAATCGATATTCGCATCGGTTGTGTCACGAAAATCGATCCAAACAAGACCGGCAATGACTAATCCAAGCCAGGTCGATGGTTCCCAATCACGTGTCAATCGACACGGGATTATTGAAACACGTCGCCGTTCAGCATACAACAATTCTTTTTCACAATTTCGAGAATTTTGATATTTCGGAGTCATAAAACAACAAACAACAGCTGCATTTTCAACTCCATCAGCCATACTAATCGAATAATATTCGAAAAGCAAAACATTCAATGAAAATAAAAACAAAATAACTACCTTTGAAATAAATTAAAACTAATCCCTCCATGAATATCCATCCAAACTGGAAGACCACGAGATTTCAAAACTTTGTAAACTTTCGAAACTAATTCTTTGTTATCCCAATGATAACTTAACATCACGTGTAGACCATGTTCCGAAGACATTTGTAAAATAACCCTAAACTACGTATCTGAAACGGAGAAAAAAAACAAATATTTATACACATGGGGGATCAGATTTTAACAGGTAAATGAATCATTGACTGCGATTTCCCGATAGCCTGTTCTTTTTTTTCTTTGCATACATAAACCGCCTCTCTCTCTCTCTCTCTCTCTCTCTCTTTCTCTTTCAGCAGCGGGACAATGAGAAAAAAGAATAACAAAGCGTCTCAGTTTTTTTTCTTCTTCTTCTTCTTTTCTCTTTCTGTATCGTTGTATGAAGCAAAACGAATCAATCTTCTCTTTAATTAGAAGAGAGAAACGGCGGAAGCCCGAATCATTCATTATAATTCCAATAAAAAGAACGTCGAAGAAAGAGAAACGGAATCTCCATGTCTCATCATTCCTAGAAAATTGAACGGCATTCGGTAATTGAATTATTTCTGTGATCGATGAGAATGAACTGTATACCGATTAGATTAGATCGTGTTCATCAATCCGAGGTGATATTTTATAGACAGAGGACCAACAACAAAAAATGAATAAAAATCCCAGTGAAGTGAGCGGAAATTACGGTCTTTTTAAGCATGGCAATCAAGTTGCATTCATATATTTTAGTCAAATTACAAACGACATACACGCACACAGGATGTGATGTTAGGCAGATTTTTACACATGATAGACGAGAAAAATGTTCGTTTCTCATTTTCTTTTTAATCTTTGTTTCAAGCAATTAACACCGTTCGTTGAAGCGAAACAACAAAAAAAAGAAAGAGACTAGTAGAGAAATGTTCAACGCGTGTAAAATGACCGACAAGCAAATATTGACTTTTTGTCTTTTGAACGTCGATATACAAATACTCGGTTTTTTTTAGTCTATTAAATTTTTATCATACGAACGAAAAATTTCGTTGAATTTAAATGGTTTCGATCGATCGGACGAAGTGGCCACTTGTAGGTTCAAGTTTTGATTATGAATTCGTCTGAATAATTGTTCTACTACTATGTATGTCACTATCAAAACGCTCAAGGCATTAGAGTAAAAACGATTTTATAATTATAGTCCGAAGGGACACGTTCATTTTGTTTTCAATGATACAAATTAGTTCGACAAGAAAAAGAAGAAAAATGTTTCGGATTAATTTTTAATAGCGTTGATTTATGGTCCATTGTTGATACCAATTGTAATGTCTTATTTGTGTGCTATCTACCGTTCGTTCATAATCGGGCATTCGACGAATGAAATCGGACATGTGTAATGGTTCTCTATGATTGGAATGAGGAAGCGTAACGACTGTTACATGTTTGGGTTTGATTGGATTGATTTCATTTCGGAATTTTGATGACGAAGAGAAATTATAGCGTCGATCAGAGAGTTTAGTACGACCATAGTAATACCAAAGGAGACAACCAGAAAGAGCAAATGTCAGCAGTAATGGTATACCAGTTAATAGTCCGATTACAAGCCAACGATACAGTTTTGCTTCATCGGGTTCACTTGTTTCAGTCGTTGATCTATTTTAACAAGTTTAAACATTAGAAAGTTGTTGATTAGTGCTTACGTGTTCGTTGTTATCAAGGTGATATTAGGACAAAAAGGTAAAGCAGTTTCAGACACATAAAATTTGTAACAATTCACAGATGATCGAACGCCTTTACTAAAATTTACAAAGAACAAAATAGAAAAAAAAGGTATATTATATAAATCTACTCGTCAGCAATCATAGCACATATGAATTGATAGCCAAGTTGTTCTTGAGTAGGTTTCCAGGTTATATTTTTTGAATATATGTGCGAACTAGGGTTGCTAGTCTCTGTTTGTGTCACAGAAAATAGTGTTTGCACAACAATATCCGGTTCAATCTTATTGCAACTTATCGTAGACGTTATTTGGAATGTAAAATTTGTACCCACTATGACAGTCATACACGGATCTACTAGCGGTTTTATCTCGAGTTCAGGTGTAGCCGTACATGATGATGTACTTGTCACACTAACAAGAAATTGAACTGGTACCGAACTGAGCGGTGTTTTACTTCTCGAATCAATAAAGTCTTCTACCTATTTTAGGAGAACAAACAGTTATGTTATATTTCATACGTATCGATGATATTACTAACCATGATCGCAACAACATACCAATCGGATGCAGCCCCTCCGGTTATAATCAAAGTACAGTTTGGGTAAATAGTTGTTCCCGAAGGTAACGAACCAGGTGGGCAAACATCAGCACATTCATCAATACCATTCGTTGAATCAGCCCATCGACAACGAACATCATCATTGTCAATATCAGCAGTTGGTATTAGAATGTTAGCTTTTTGGGATTCCATGACGTATATTGGAGACATCATTGTAGCGAATGGTGCATTATTGTACAGTCCATTAGGTCTTTTTGTAAGATTAATACGCGATACAAGCGACCAACTCGCTTTTGAATTTGTTGTAAGACTTTGCCAAGGTCCATCTTGATAGGCAATTGAAAAATCATCTCCATCTGTCAAACTAATTCTATCCAAACGTTGTGTAATACTACTGTAGAATGTCCATGAATTGCCAATACAATTTGGGATCACATTTATGTTTGAAAATGAAACGGATCGACAATTCAAGACACATTGCAATTGTTTGGTTACTAATCCGGAATAATTTACCTGTGCATTTGATGCAATCATCAAATCAGTGCACTCTACCGACGAGCTATAAAATGTGTATGTTTGAGTGACAATTACGGATATTGGCGATCCAGTAACTAGTGGATCTGCTAAACGCCATGTTATACTTCCACCATAAAAGTAGTCACTAGTAATTGTTGAAATAATTCCAAAGAAAACTAGTTTACGGAATAAAAGACTCATTATGATTGTTCACTTAGTTTGAAAATTTACTTAGTTTTATATGTCGATCGGGCATCATGCAATTACTGAAGACATTTGTATGAGATCTTTGCAAAAATACTTCATTTTAAAAGCCTTCAATGATATTTTTTGACCTCGATGATTTGTCTAACGAGGACATTCAGATTTTCTTATTGAGTCAATAATAATTCTAGTTAAGCAATAAATATATATATATATGTATATATTTTTTATAGACCCACAACGATGATAACAACGAAAATAAAAATAGATGCACAAGAAAAAAAGAAGAAAAAGAAGAAGGCATAAAATAACAACACTGTATTTTAATGACAGTAAGAAAACAAATAAATAAAAATGATTCGCATAGCTCGTTAATTTTCTCTTATTGTTATTATTGTTGTTGTTGTTGTTTCGTCATCATACTTTTACATATTTTTCATTTGAGCCATTAATTCATCAATGGACAATTCTTCATCTCGTGTTGTACTTGTTGCTGATGTTTCATTATCGGATGTGTCAATCTGTGGATTACATTTCGGTTTTGGAATAAATTGATGTCGAACTTGATCAAGTGAAACATTGTCATTCGGTGGTCCAGTCAATTGAATACGATTACGATTGACAGTATTTTCATCGGGCACATCGACACTCTCGCTAACAAGTTCAATGCCTAGATAAAAAATCACAGCAATGAATTCGTTTTTTTTCCGTAGATTCGTCTTTCAGTTTTTACCCCATTCATTTGTCTCATGAGTTACTTCCGTTTGAACAGGTTGAACAATTTCTTCTTCAACAGTTGGATTTAATTGTTTTTCTAATTGTCGTTTCAGACAGTTTGAATCATCGCAATCTTCATTAGGTTTCAATGTAAATGTCTAATCGAAATCAATTGTACAAATATTCGAATTCAGCGAAAAATCTTTACTAGAAAATGATCATCAAGTGCATTGTAACCAAGATAATTCGAAACACGTCCAAATTTAAGTAGATATCTAAATAAACATTGATTTAAAAATGTAGAATACACAAGCAAATACGAACTTGAGCGTATTTTGTACAAGAAAACCAGCAACAATACCCATGGTTGTTGGTAAACTTGCAGCACAAACGCCTTCACGTTTCAATGTACTTTCGTCGATACTACTCGCAAGAATTAATGGTGGAGCACACTGTGAAATAAAAGAAAATCTATTGATATCTTTTCGAGAGAAAGAAATACATACAGCAAAACAAGCAGTTTGACCAGGAATAATCAATTGAATATGACCACTGACAGCATTTTCACTGACACCTGATTCCATCCAAGTTTGATCGAGCTCATTGCATGCCTGATAGATAGAAGAAAGAAACAAATCAATGCAATTTTCAACAATAAAAACAACAAGTTTTACAGTATTGATAGCCATTCGTGCACCAAAATTGTCTACACAACTTAGAATAAGATCAACAGGACCTGAGTTTTCTTTATTTCCAGTTCTATGAATAATTAACAACACAAATAGAACTCAATGTTGATTTTTTATATTTTTGTTTTCTACCGAATTTTGTCCATGAATAAAGGAAAATTATCTACTTGAGTTATATTCATATTATATGGCTCGATAATAACATCAGGATTGATAAATCTAAATCAAATCTATCATTCGACAAAAGAAAAGAAAAACTCGTTTTTCTATTTCTCCACCTTAAAGTTTCTGCAGCGGCTTCAACTTTAGTAAGACCGGCTTGATGAGGTTGATAAAATAAACGATTCATATTGGCTAATTCAACTTTATCATAATCATAAAGTAACAACTACGAAAATCGAAATTCAAACTCTATAATTATTATTTCGTTCTTCATTTCTATTTACTTTTCCAATACCACATCTCGTTAACATTTCTGCAGCTACACTACCAACACCACCAACACCGACAATCATAACCGAAAATTGTCGTATTCGTTCGTAGTCTTTAACGATTCCCATTCGTTGTAAAGCCATAAGTCGACTGTAGGGATTCGAGTCGACGACTTCAGCCGACATTTTTTCGATACGTGCACGCGATGCCATCTAGAAAACAAAACACAACGGTTGAACGAGAAAAAAAAATTCGAAATTTTCTTCTTGTTTTTCTTTCGAAACAAACAAACAAACAATGAGAACTCGTAAATTAATACAAAAGACAATTGTTTTAACAACCGGACAAATCTTTTTTGGCTGTTGATTTTCGATGCCATCTTGTATCACTTGGGTCGAAACCACGTTCATTCGAACCAACAACTGCCCAATCAGGCGTGACAGCCATGTAATCCAATGATGTGAATGATTCAGCACCGGATGTAGCTTTATGTCGTGCAGCTAACTCATGAAAACGTTCGTAATTTATCCATGTATGCCATTTACCATCAACGCGGAACTAAAACAACAATATTTTTTTCTTCAAAAATTGCTTCCGCAGAAAATAGTCGATGTACTTTGGTATTGGCAAGTAAAAGACAATTCGAATGTTCATGTTCACAAGCGAGATCATATTGTGGTAAGCGTTGACAAAGTGCTTGAACGAAACTAACAACTTCTTCGTGCCATGGAACATTCGCCATTGTGAGATTACTTGCGCTTGAATCGCCGCAATAGGTTACACCCTCAAAAATTAATATCAATTATTAAAAATAATCAAAATAGATTTTTCCTCGAGTCTTACTTTAACTTCAATAAAATCCGGATCACCTAGTTCAACTAATTTAGCATATTGTTCGATTTCTTCGGTATTATAACCTTTGACTAATGTCAATCGATAGACTGTTCGTTGACCCTGAAGCACACAAATCATTGAATCTACTTCGATCGAAGGGAATAATTACCTTATCTTTCAATGCTTTCAAACTATCCAAAAATCGTTCCCAGAAATCTCGAAATAGTGGTCGATCGATTTTCTTCAACGAATCTTTCGTTGCTGCATCGACACTCACATACAATTGTGTCACAGGTTCTAATTTTCTGATTTCATCGGGAAATTGAGCATTGGTCACAAGAAACGAACTGATATCTTTCGAATGAAGTATATCAATTAATTCATTGATATGCGGATACATAATCGGCTCGCCAACAAGTGACAATGCACAATGACGAATTTGCATGCCTTCGGCAAGTCGAGCCGGAAGAACACCGGGCACACCTTTGAATGTATTGATCATTTTGTAATGATTATCAATAGCACCTTGACAGACAGTTTGGGCGTCGTCGGTTTTCCATTGCCATGATGTGCCGACTGGATTTGAATGATGTCTAAAGAGCAAAATAAACAAATTTTAATTAAAAAAGGGGTTTAATATTTCACCTCCAGCAAAAGACGCATTTATTTGCACATGCAAGACTCGGTGTTGTTTCCATACAACGATGACTTTCGATGCCGTAGAATGTATGTTTGTAACAGCCACCTCGACCTCGTAACATTGACTGAAAGAAAGAACTTAAAAATCGAAATCTTTGAACGAAATTTCAACGGATTACCTTCGTCCATCGGCAAAGTTTGACACCTGAATGACTGCCGATTAGTTTATAGCCTTGTTTTTCAAGTGACTTTCGTATTAATGGCGTAACCATTTCTTTCGGTGGTCCTTTTGGTTTTGTTGAATAATTATTTTCAACATAATCTCCCATATCTTCGACATCCATAACATCATCATCGCCACCATTTTTACATCCACCGACATCATCATCATCATCACTTTCGATTCTCAATTCTTCGTTTTCTTTGTTTTCATTTGTCTACAAAAAACAAAAAACAACAGGCATTGAAATTAAATTCTTCTTTCGCACGAACTTCATCAACTGAATGATTGCCATTTGCTAACGATTTACAACAAGTTGTTGTTGTTGTTGACGTATTATCATTTGAACAATCGCATTGATCAGTTTTCGTTGTTTGTAAAGCAGTTTTTAATCGAGATGACCATTTCTTATAATGTCCTTCCAAACCTCCGTAGATACTCTTGACTGTATTTTCATCAGCTAATTCTGTCGAGATCAAACGTTTGCCACCGATTTCAGCTAAACATCGATCGACTTCTTTTGCAACCTAATCGAAATGTCAAAAATATTTCGATGTTGACTGCAAATTTACTTTATTGAAATTATCATGATAGAGCGAATTTCCACAACCGAATATCGCATAAGTTAGATTTTCGAGTTCATTTTTCGATACACGAAAATCCGTTGCTGCTTCTTGTAAATGAAGATGAAACCATTTAGCTGCCGGTGGCGGTGTAGCATCTTCGTATGTTGAAATGAATACTATTAAAGTTCGATGTTTCTTTGCCTAAAACGATCTCGTTCGAAATCGATGAACGAATTAGTTAAAACAGGAATTACTTGTGTTTGAAGAAATTCTTCAGGATCAGTAATTTCATTGAGATCTTGAAGAGTTACTTGACGATTTAATTCAACAGATAATTGATCGTATGTTGATTGAGCGAATGTCTGAGAGAGAGAGAAAGATAAATTATTTACAAATATGTATTTTATTTGTCAATCGTACTCGACTGTGGCCTTTCAATGAACCATAAACAATCGTAATACCATTAGTTTCCTGAGCAGAGTTTGATGGAGGAGATTTTTTCGAAGGTTTCTATACAAAATACCAATATGTTGTTATTATTGTTTTTTCTTGCATTCGAAACTTACGAAACGTTTAGCAATACTCAATGAAGTAAATATCACAAAAATGAATGTATAAAGTGGGATAGTAAACAAATGCCACAAAGACCATTGAGCTCCTTGAGAAGAAAAAAATATTTATTCATTTTTTTGGTTTTAAATTTGAAATCGATATTTACCAGCGAGAAAATAGAATATTAACGCACTGAGAGCCGAACCAGCTGCGAGTATATAAAGATCAATTGTCATCTGAAAGAAAATAATCAAATCACTGGATTCTGTTTCTACGAAATAAGATTTTAAAAAAGATGCTCTATGAAGGAAGATTCTTAAGCGAAAGAAGTCCTGTATCAGCAGCTGATGTTTTAATATACGGTTGAATTTGTTTGAATTTCGGATGACCAGCATCTTGAGTCAATTGAAGAACAATCGACTCGAAAGTCGTTATAAACGCACCGGCTTGCCGCATATGATCAAGTGCGTACATACTAAATCAAACTCGAACTCTTAGTGAATCAATGACGATTTCAAATACCGATCGGTTAATGATCGTGATGAAACAGCATCGGCAACGATGTAAACACGATAATTCTTCGAAAGAAGATCAATGGCTGTTTGTAATACGCACGCATGAGCTTCGATACCGCAGATGATGGCTGTGTCAAAATCTAGAATAGCTTCATGATTTTCGTTTGTCGTCGATGATGAAATGTACCTTTGGCTTTTTCTTTCATGTATGCTGTTACATCAGGTGTACACATAGAGAAAAGCGTTTTTGCAAATGGTTTAGCATCACCGATTTCTAATTCGGATACGGTTCGACCGAGACCTAGATTGTTTTTTCCTTTGAACTGAAGAAGAAGAAGAAGAAAATCGATTTCTACCTTTAGGGTATTGCTCGGTGACAATGTAAGGAACATCGAGAATCTTGCAAGTTTGCAAGAGTTTATTTGATGTTTCGACAATTTGTGGAAAGTATTTGATTGTTGACCGAAATTTTTCTTGAAGATCACATAAAAGAAGAAGAGATGATTTACTCGAAAGTTTAGCGATATGTCGAGCCATTGTATGTATTAAATTAATGTGATGGACGTAATACTACTACGCTCGTTCCGTTTCTCATAAATCTCGAATTTGATTGGTTGATTTCATAGCCATGATCATCGTCTGTAAACCTCTCCTAACCTCCAAATATTTTTCTGACATTCGAATCAATCATCAAAATAAATCGAAACATCATTTTTCATTTTGAAATTAATATTAATCGTTGATTTACGCTTGAGTTACTATCATGGTATTATCTGGATCACGACGATCAGATCTCAATTATTAGTTGTTATTTACATACATTACTCAACTTGAACCAATTCAAAAGAAGAAGAAAAGAATTCAGTATTACGTTGTTGTTTTTCTCTTCTATTTTGAATCTTTTTCTTATCTATTTCGAGTAAAAAACGTAACATTTCAGTATCAAAAAACTTGATAGTAGTTATCAACATGTCTGTCAATTTGATTTATCACGAATATTCAAAAATTTAAAATAGAAAATGCGAGAATTTGCCTTATTTCTCTACCCCTCATTAGTCGTCACAAAATCGGGTTTGCCCTCGTTTGCTAACTTTTTTTTCAATTATAATTTCACAAATTCTTTTCTTTTTCTTTCTCATCGCCGTCGTTGCAGTTGTTTTTTTTGTTAGTCACAGTATGTCAACTTTTTTTTTTCTATTGCGCCTTTAAAATCATAGAAAAGCTTCATTTTCATATTGAAACAATATTTGTTTTGCTCTAGATAAAATATAATCAAGAAAAATTTGCCCTTTATTCTATTGAATTATTACGAAAATTGATAAAATGGTTGGCACTTGGCTACCTCATGCAAATAAGAGCGATGATAAGGAACATTTAGTCGAAGGTGACAACAGCGATGTTGTTGTAACGATTTTAGTATGTTGTTTATTTGTTTTATATACGTTTATGCTCTGAGAATTTGAACTTGTTTAGCCGATTAAAGGTGATGAAAATGATATTCCAGCTCCAACAGCTGCTGAAGTTCGTCGTAAACAAGCTTCAGTTTTATTTGGTTGTCTATCGGCATTACTCATGTTCGGCTGTATCATCATCGGTACATGGCTTGTGTTCGATTTTTTTAATCGAGCAGATCATGTAAAATCGATTGAGAATTTGCTGAATTGATGAGTTTTTGCTTTTGTCATCTAGACATGGCGTCGTACATGTCGTTTTCGTATTAAACCCATGGGTAAAGATCTTGACAATCGAGTATTCTTTGATCATGGTGGTTTAACACCTTTGGATGAGAATAGAAATCAGATTTTCAAATCTGATACAATCAAACCTGTCGAACAAGAATTTCAACAAGAAGTATGATAATTCATTTTGATGATTTGTCGTGTCATATCAATTCGAGTTTTTTAGGTCAATGTTGATTTGAAAAAAAATGTTGAACAAATCGAGGTACCACAAATTGGCTTTACAAGTACCGTTCGTATCATCGAAGATTTCGATCATGTAATTTAAAATTTAAAAAAAAACTTCCTTTGAAAGCAAAAAACAATAATTTTCTTCTAAGAATATCACTGCTATTCGTGATTTTGGCGTGAATAAATGTTTTATCATGCCGCTCGATCGTCAACATGTACCAAATCCAGCCAATCTCATTGAAACATTCTTAGCCATGATGGTATAATATCTAGATATGCAAAGCATTCAATTGAATTGTTCTTTCGCATTTCTTTTCTCACAGTCGGGTTCATTCTTACCAGATAACGAAGTTCTACGTAAAACAATGAAAGTTCAAACTCCAGCATTGACTGAAGATGAAGTCAACGTCTACGGTCCTGTTGTTAGCGGTACATGTTCAAAAGACATCAAAACCTATCGTCTCGTTCCAAAGACAGAAGAAGAATTGAAAAGTAAATTTGATTTGTTTCTTTATTGTTATTATGATTCTTTTCATCTCTAGATCGTAAACGTCGTTCAGCTAATGAATTAGCATTCATGTATTCAGTTGGTCAACATGCAATCATGTTCAATATCGATCATTAGATAAGATCGAATTCAAAGAACAATTTTCGTCTCGACCTTTTTCTTTTCTTTTGCTTGCTTTTCTTTCAAAACAATTTATTAATCAAACCAATTCTACTCCTACTCTCTTTGTGTATACATATATTTTTTTTTCTTTCGTTTTTTTTTCTTTTTTGCTGCTTCTTGATTTATTCTCACCGTGATCTCGATTTACAAGCGCTTATGTAGTTTGTCGATTCTCAACATTCTCATTTTTGTCCCTAATCGTTCAAAATATAATTTCATCAATAAATCAAAATATCTCGTAACGAGTAAAAACATCATGATCTTTACTTCTTATCGTTTCTATTTGTAGATCGATAAAAATCTAACAACTAAGTGATATAAATATGCATTTGAATAGTTTAAAGGCCTAGTAGTCGTTATTGTAAGTGTTGATGAGACATGATTATATTAATCGATTGATTGATTGTTTGTCAATTGTGATGTAGCAAAAGACAATGAAGGCAAATGTATGTGTCTGTATTCAAGACAAAAAAAAACCTAAGATTACACAATGGGGTATATGACGGGTTGATTGTCTGAACGAAGTAAATGACAGAAGAATGAAGGCGAGAGAGAGAGAGAGAAAGAGAAAAAAATTGAGGGATAGAGAAAGAGAGAAAGAAAAAACGAAGAAAAAAAAGGAAAAGAACGGACAAACATTCGGGGTGGTACAAGTCTATATTGAAGGGTGAATACATGTCGAAGAGATGACTCAGACACTGAGCAATTTCTTTCTTTTTCTTCTACATCTTTGTTACTGAATTGGAGAAATATATATATATATATGTTGTGTGTTTCTTTCGAGTGCTGACAATTTATGTGACCTGTATTTGTTTGTGCTAAACTATAAGTAACTTAGTATTCATGTTAGCCGTTCTCTTGAGGTTTTTCTTTTGTTTAGTAGCTTGCGGTTATAAATCTTAATATGAAGAACAAAGTCAGCTGACGGGAGTATATGTCGAAGCATATTTTAATGATTGATGTATTGAAAAAGAGCGTGAATAAGTAAAGAAAAAAGGTCGACCTTGCGCTAGTGTGCACTATTATTGGAAAGAGAGAGAGAGAGAGGATAATAAACGAACGTGTATAAGTAACAGAAAGAGAGTACAAGCATTACAAGGACGGGACCATCAGGATAAAAGTTTATCGGTATCGATTTTTTTTTCTCTTCGAATATAGATTAAATATGACTGCAACTGAAGTTTTTGGTCGATCATTTTATGATGCACTTTATGAACGTTATTGTGATTTTGATTCGACATTTGATGATCTCAAGAACGGCTGTGATATTGTCTTTTTCGTTGGTGCATCACCAAAACAGACCGGTAAATTTTCGATTGTATATCAATGACGTACGTACGTACATATTTCTATTCATTTCATAGAATCTGGCCTTGTTCTAACTGCATCGACTGTCGTCTTAACTGATAAACGTATTTCACATGTTGGTGACCCTCATGCTGTACAAGTGTCATGTTCACGTGTTGAACTTGTCGATATATCATCGAATGCATTATCTGATTGGCATGAAGTAGATCGAATTTGTTTTCTTTTTTGTCTATTTATCTTTTCGATTAAACAATCCTATTCTAGATTTCACTTCTACTTTCATCCTTACCCCATGTTAAAACAATCAATCTAAGCTTTAATCCGTTTCCTACTCATCTGCATAGATTACCTGATGATATTCAATGGCCTAATTTAAATACTCTATGTTTAAATGGAAGTTATATTAGTCTCGAAATGATTGTTGAAGTTTTGAAAAAAACATCCAAGTACGTTTGAATCCAAGTTCGCAATAAATTGACTCACATTCTCAGCAAACAATGAGTCATATGTTTTTTTTTGTAAAATAAAATTTTTTGTTCTTTTAGTTTAGAAGAATTACAAATCTGTTCGAATAATTACTCAACAATTCTTTCGAATTATAATTTTGTTCATAAGAATATTAAACGTATTTATATTTCAAATAATAATTTAAAACAATGGAAATCCATCTGTCATCTTGGCGATCTATTTCCTCAATTAGAAACGCTCATAGCCAGTGAAAATCCATTAGAAACATTTCGTTCGGACAATCAAATTGAAACTAGTCTAGCTAATTTACAAACATTAAGTGTCGATCAAGTACAAATCTCTGAATGGGACGATATTGTTTCTCTTACGAAACTACCATGTCTACACGCTCTACGAATCTATTCTGCACCATTGCTTAAAGTTGTTACCTTTGATTGACTTGTTTTTATCTCGAATCTTTTTGTTGTTATTTTGTAGCTCTATGAAAAACATGAACGATTTTTTCTATTACTTGGTTATATGAAAAGTATCACGAAATTAAATGGAAGTGATATTACAGCGAATGAACGAGAAACAAGTGAACGACAATTTATTCGTTATTATTCTCAACTTGAAAACAAACCACAACGGTATGATTTGTAAAATATTAGCAAAACAAAAATGATCATCGTTGTTTTCGAGTAGATATTATGACTTAATCGAGAAACATGGAAATCTCAAACCATTAGTTGACATCGAAATTCGTGCACCGTATTTAACTCAAGTTCGTTTAGTTTACAATGAAATCAATTATGACAAAGAAATCGATGTTCGACAAACGGTTCAACAATTTAAAAAATATCTTCATGAGATTTTTCATTTGCCATTGAATCGTCTACGAGTGTTTCACGTTGATGATATGGCGTTTCAAATGGGCCTCTGCGGACCCGAAGAACTCAAATATCCTCAACGATTTCTACATACGTACGCGAGAATAATTCGTTTTTCTCAAACAACAATTAAGCCGTTTTTTTTTCTTATCAATTTAGATATAATATTCATGATGGCGATCAATTTCATATCGATCTCAAACCTGATCAAATAAAATCTCATCGAACAAGTACGTCAAATCGTTTTTTTAATCTCGTTGTTTTTTGTTTCTTATCAATTTTCGATTTTTAAGCTCGACGACCACGTCAAAAATCAACTGATAATTCGCCGAATTCATCATTTTCATCGACATCATCCGAAGACGACAAACTTCCACTTCCATTTTCGTTCGATTCTCTTCAAAAACTTTCGAATCAAATCGATCCAACTATTCAACAAACATTCGTTCAACTCGATCAATTCTATCCACAACAAATCAACAAAATCGATGTTAACGACGATGAAAACGATGATCTTCTCCTAGCTGCAGCTGCTGCTGCATGTACACAAATAAAAAACGATTAAATGGTCCTTTTTCGGTATTGTCTGTCCATAGATTGCGGTGATCGAAATGATATAACAGTATTTTGAATTCGATTACACATTTTAAAGAAAGAAAACCAGGCGTTTTTTGTTCCTTTTTTTGTGTTTATATATTGTAAATAAAAAAAAAAACGATCGACGCACATTAAGAAGTAATTGCGTACCGACTTTTTCGGTCCATTGTACCCGAGCCGAACAAGCGTCGAACGAGTAACGACGCAATTGTCGGTTCGTTCTGATACGTACGGAACGCATATTTCTGTCATCTGCACTGCAAGTCCGCTTTGAAGAACAGCTATTTTTGCCGTTCGTCATAACAAAAAATAGCTGTCTGTTTTTTTGTTTTGCTGATTTATCTTTTAAGAAAGATAAGAAAGTTCGATGCATTCGTTTATTGAGTGATTAACGCAATCGAATGTCAAGTTTTTAAGTTTCATTTGCAAATTATGTGAAATGAAATTTTTCTTTTTTGATTCGATCATTTCGTAAATGTTTTTGTTCATTAACGGGCCAATCATGAACGACTCAATCATCACGTGATTACCGATCAACTCATTTCATTCACACTTTTTCGTTTGTTTCATTTGTTCTTCCTTCTTTTGTCGTTTTTGAATCATCGTAAAGTAAATGTAAACTACAATTAGTTCGTTAGTTAGTCAGACCAGTCATTGATTTTGCATCGTCATCGTGAAAGTCAGTAAGTAAGAACGAGAAAGAGAAAGAAAAAAAAAAAAGTGAATGTCTATCGACACATTATTTATAAGAGTGTAAAGTGCAGACGATGTCGACGATTTCTTCAGTAAGAACAATGATTGAGCTTGTTTCTTTTTGTTTTCCTATGAATATTTATATGCGTAAATTTTGCACGAAGATTTTCTGGATTTAGTCTCTCTATGTTCGAAACAAAAACATGAAAACAACAAGGCTCGTTCTTTTGTTTTCTTTGCTTTTTTTCCTTCTGTTCTGCTGTGATAGAGAAGCGATGTATTCTCAAATTCCAGAACAAAGTAATACGAACGCAAGAGAAAAAAAAAGAGAAGAAAAAAAAAGAGAACGAGAAAAAAAGAGAACGAGAAAAAAAGAGAACGAGAGAAGACAGACGCGTATATATATATATCTACAATCAAAAGAATGACGAGGCATATTCTCTCATCTATCTTTTTTTTTTCTTCAGCGCTCGTTTGCAAAGGACTATCGAGATAGTATTTATATCCATTTGCTTTTTCAGAAATACAGACATTTACAATCGAATAGCATCTAGGAACAGAACAGAGAAAGTAAAAGATCTTTATACACATCGAATTATCCAATGAGCTCAGCTACTTCTGAACAATATTGTCGAGAACAATGTGAACGTCACGAAGTTGTTATTATTGGTATGTCAAGATACATTAATTAAAGTATAAAGAAAAAAGAAATTGAATTTTCTTTCATTTTTAAGGTAACGGACCGTCAGCAATTACATTATCATATATTCTTTCTGGTAATATTCCATCATGGAATGGTTGTCCTGTATCGAATGATTATTTGAATATTAAATTAGAAAAATATGTGAAAGATACATCGTTACTTGAACAGGTTATTATTCTAACTAAATAATAATAGTTTATTTTTCTTGTTCTCTCATGAGAATCGACTCATCTGAGGATAGCATGTGCTCGATAGTTCTCACAGTCGAAAAGTTGAAAGTACGAAGTTTGTTATTATGATTATTTTCTTGAGAGGAACTATGACGTTATTGAATTAGACTTGTATGACGTATGATTTATTTTTGTTGTTCTCGTAGGATTTGGAATTTCTTTCCGATGGTCTTGAGGGTCGATCGAGAAATCCTGTTTCTCTCTTAATCGATAATCTTCTTCATCCCGATGCTGATCTTGGTGCACATCTACAATCGAAATTGAAATGGCGTCGCGATCCAACGCAACGCATCGATCATATTTGTCTTGGTCGAAGTGGTATTGGCGGTGTTTGGAATAGTTTAACATCGAAACAATTGCAAACAGTTAGTATGGCTGATTGGATGGAATTGCCGAATTTTTCAATGGAAACATTTCGACAGATACGTCGAAATTGTCGTTGTCGTGCTTCCTCAACAACAACAACAACAACAACAGCATCATCGAATCAATCCTCAATTCGAGCGACATACGATGAAGTACGAGCCTATTATACATCGTATGTCAAACGTCATAAATTAACAGACAATTTTCGTGTGGGCTATGAAGTTATATCTATTGAACGTGCTTGTCTTGATGCACCGTATTATGATGAATATACAGAAACGATTTGCACACCGAAACCTCTATGGGAAATACGTGGTTTTCATATTGACACTCATGAACCATTTGTAGTCTACGCGAAATACGTTGTTTTAGCTACGGGTATACCACAGAATTTAACTCGACCATTGAGTATTCTCGGTGAACAAGCCAGTCAATCGTTTACATTTACAACATTAAATGAAATCGAAGAATTAATAATAACGAAAAAGAAATTACGAACGAATAGTAAACCATTGCTCGTTGTTGGATGTGGTCTAACAGCGATCGATGTTATACTTCTATGTCAACAATATTCAATACCTGTTCTACATGTTTTTCGTCGGTCAATCGACGATCATGAACTTGTACTTAATCAATTACCTGCAAATACTTTTCCCGAATATGAACGTATCAGAGAATTAATTCGTCAATCGGCATCTACATCATCTGTAAGGAAATTTTTCTCCTTCATTCATATTTATTTATTTATTTATTTATTTTCTCTAGTCTTCCACATCCTCATCCTATCAATGTTTTTCGCAGAGTGAAATCGTCTCCATAAGCGAAGATGGTACAGTGCACATACGTCATCTTCGCACACAAGTTACTCATGAATTTGAAATTTCGTTTGTTGCTCGACTGACTGGTGCCGATGTATCTATACCGTTTCTTTCGTTATCGTCGACCGCGAAGAAAAATAATGGCTTACATATAAATCCTTATACATACGAATGTGCTGATTTGGAAAATGTTTACGCAGTTGGTCCGTTAGCTGGAGATAAACTAGTTCGTTTTTTGCAAGGTGGTGCTCTTGCATGTGCTGCAAATTTGTTTAAAAAACATCGACAAACATCGTCATCGAAGAATTCAAATAGTAGACTGTCGTATCCCGTTAATACTAGAATTAGAGTAAATTCATAGACTTTGTTCTTTCTTTTTTTTTTCTTTTGTGTTTGGTATTGTTAAAAAATGTTCTTGCAAACTTTAATTAAAGGTAAACAAATAATAATTTTTTTAGAGAAACTCGATAAAACCAAAATAAGGATTTCTTTTGTTGTTTACATTAAACGGTATTATTAGATCACCTGTTTGTACTTGTTCGATTGTCAAGGTGAAGCACAGTAAAAGGTACAATGATTTGATTGATGATTGTTTGTTCGAAAATTGTCATGCGTCTCGCGCGACTATACGGTTTATACATCGATGTTTCGAAATAAAAGAGAAAAAAAAACGAAAGAAACTCGACTCCTATCCTTAATTGATGACGAGCCTTGAATAAAGGATATCTTTTTTCTTGCTTATTGAGAATTTTTTTATCAAAAAATGTCGAAAAACTTTGCTCTTTTAATTGGCATTTTGATGAGTTGATTTGTAAGTAAGCAGGTACAAAAGAAAATAAATGAAATTCTTATTTTACAATCAATTATTGAAGATCTTCATACGTAGACGTTAGATAATAATTATATGAAAAGAAGAAGAAAAAAAACTTCTCTGGGGCTATCAAACAGAATAAGAACTTCATCGTCTCATAAGTGTGAACTTAATAATATCTATTTAAAAAAAGTATATATAGAGCAACTAAAAGGTTATAAAAGTAAGTGATCGATTTGATCAGACGATACATTTGGCTATTTTCGTTTGTTTTTTTTTTCGATGGAGAATATCGAAATCAAAGATGTATCGTTGCCAGCAGAAGATGAAAATCAAATCAATCCGAAATCAGGTTATTCATCACATTTTACATCGATCTGTTATCCGTTTGCTGGCATGATACGAGACGTTAAAATACGTTTGCCGTATTATTTATCCGATTGGAAATTGGCTGTTTCATATCGAATATTTGCAGCAACGATTCGAATCTTTTTTCTTAACACTATTCCAGCATTAGCTTATGCATTAGATTTATATCTTCGAAGTGATCAATATTATGGTGTCAATGAAGCATTACTTTCATCGGCACTCGGAGGTTAAAAGAACAACACATACAAATAGGAATTTTCATTGATTTTATTTTCTAGGCATTGTTTTCGGTCTTCTCGCTGTTCAACCGATATCAATCGTTGGTTTTACAGGTCTTATAAGTTTGTTTAATTACACAACATATGATATCATCAGTCGACATACGAACGTACCGTATTTACCATTCATGTGTTGGATTGCTATTTGGGCAGCTATTCTTCATTGGTTAATAGCAATATTTAATCTTGTTACTTACGTTCGTTATATGACGAATTATACAGCTGAAATCTTTGGATTCTATGTTGGCGTTGTTTATATTCAAAAAGGTATTGAATTTATAATCGATGATTTTCATGAATCATCAACGAAAGGTTTTATGTCAGTATTAATTGCGTTTGGTTTCTTCTTTTCGTATTGGACATTAACACATATCGGTCAATCGGGTTATTTTACTCGATTAATTCGAGATTTTCTTGTTGATTACGCAATGATATTGTGCGTCATTTTTTGGTCCGGATTTGCTTTTATACCGGGCAATTTACATTCGACAGATATCAGTCGATTAAACGTCACAGCTGCTTATCAACCAACGCAAAGTCAACGTTCATGGTTTGTCAATCCAGGTCATACACCAGTTGGTTATGTATTTATAGCCATACCATTTGCCATACTTGTTACAGCTCTATTCTATTTCGATCATAATGTTTCAAGTTTAACAGCGCAAGCTAAACATTATCCACTGAGAAAACCGGCTGGTTTTCATTGGGATTTCTTTCTATTGGGTTGTACAACATTCGTTGCCGGTTTTCTCGGTTTACCATTTCCAAATGCACTTGTACCACAATGTGCTATGCATACAGATGCACTCGGCGGATGGAAAATCACCGAATCAGTCGAAAATCAAGTGCCAACAGCTATTGTCAACACACATAAATCACGTCGACCTGTTCAACAATATGTTCTCGTTAAAATCAAAGAACAACGTTTTACAAATACATTTCAAGGTATTCTAAGTTTAATATCCATGGCAGGACCATTTCTCGTTTGTTATTCGCTCATATCTCGTGCTGTTCTCGCCGGAGTCTTTATTGGCATTGGCTGGGGTTCAATCGAAGCGAATGCAATTACACATCAATTTCTGCATCTTCTACGTGATCCAAATCATATCGATATCAATGATCCATTGATTGGACTTTCTCGAAAGACAATTTTCTTTTATACATTAGCTATGCTTGCTGGTTTTGCGCCTCTCTTTGCTATTTCTCAAACGATAGCTGCAATTGGCTTTCCAATCTTAGTTCTTTTGCTAATACCTTGTCGAATATTTCTTCTACCGAAATGGTTTACACGTGAACAATTAGCTATTCTTGATTCACCTGTTGCAAGTTCGTTACCGTTGGATTCAATCGGCGGTCTACCGGATATATTTAAAACAGAAAATTGAGAAAAAAGTCTCTGTTCGATTTTTCTTTTTATTGTTTTCAAAAGAAAAAAAAATGTGAGAAAGATAACACTCAATAATCACGTTCAGACGGTGGACGATAGGGAAGTTTTAAATACTGAAATATCGATTCTTCAGTTGGCGTTGGAACTAATCGACCTGCATTAACTTTATTTTTTCCCTAGAAAACAAAAAAAAAATGAAAATCTCGATACAATTCGATTGTCTTTGATGATTACCATTCGAATAACTCCAACATGAAGACGATGTTGAGATAGATACATATTATTTTCATCGGCTAATTGCCGCATCGATCGATTGAATAACATTGAACCTGTAAAATAAAGCAACGCACATGCATGTTCAGAATATGGAACAATTATAATATCAATTCGTCGTGCCTAAAAAACGATAGATTTTCATTTGAGTTAATAATATTAATTCAATTTACTAAACGATTTTCTCCTGGTAATCGACAAACACCAAAATATCGCATATGAACTCTATTCAAACAAAAAATATTGTTGGCATATTCGTATTTCGTATATTTTCTTACCTATTTTCTTCGTCATGTTTATCTGTATGAACTAAATCATCAATTAAAAAGCCTAGAACAGAAAAAAAAACAAATCATTTTGTTCTATCATCGAAATAAATGTTTGCCTACCACTCGCTTTTAATTTGTCGACGAGAGGAAAAAGTAAATATTCATGTGACACACCATCTCGATGCGTTATTAATATATCACAATCGCCACAGGTTGCTTTGCCACGTCTATACGAACCGCACGTTTGAATCAACAGACCTGATCGAATCGATTCAGCAGCTTGTCGAACCTAAATCTCATTTATCTCAATCAAATTCTCTCGAACGGATATCTACATACGACATGTTCGATTTCAGTAACTTCGTCTCGTGGTATTCGTTGAAGAAGTTCTTGACAATATTTCAAGCCAATCATTTGATTATGACTTAGTTTAGCTTTTGTTCGAAGATCGTCATACGTTCGATAGCCCTTAATCAATCGAATATTGATTTGATAGTCATAAAAAAAATAAATTTCCGATTTCACATACAAGATCAACCCATCGTTTAGCTTGTGCAGGTCCAATACCCCAGATTTGTCCGAAGAGATCCATAACAGCGATATCAGCATCAGTTTGATATTCTTCTAATTTCGTTAGACTGCCTGTTTCCATGATTTCAACGATTTTCTCAGCTAAACGAGAGCCAATGCCGGGTAACATTCGAATTTCCTTGAATAAAAAAAAAAAGAAAAATGATTCAAATCGAACAATGTCAATTCGTACTTCGTAGGTAGTCACAGATCGTTGACATTTTTTGAGTGTTGTTATCGCTTTTTGATAACCATATGCACGCCATTTATCATTGGAATTTCGATATAAATTAGCCATTTCCTAATTGAAAAGTAAATTCAAGTTCGTTCGAACGTTCGTTGATGTTTACTTGAAGTTTATCGATCACAGCTTGATTCGGATTATTGGCAGGGTCGACGGGTAGAGGCGATGATTCACAACACATCCAATTACTTTTCTAAAGATTAAAATTATCAATACTTTTGACTCACTAGCACTTAAGAACTAACCGCGAATGTTATTTCTTTCGAAACAAGTGTCTATACAAAAAATAAATACATTTTAATTTTCAGAAAATCAAAAAGACATACAACTAATCCTTCATTAGGTACGTCCATTGGTTCGTCTTCATCATAATCACTGTCTGAACTTGATCGTATTCGTGGTAAAATTGACTGTTCATGTTGTAGTTTAGTCGGTGAGATTTTCTCGGTTGTATTCGAACGATGAATAGTATCTTCTTCATTGTTTGAATTCGATTTTTCTGAATCTATTGATCGAATAAATCCGTCGATTGGTAGCAGTTTTTGTGCACGCAAAGATTCACTTAACCATCGTGTACTAATCAACGGTGGAATTGAAATAGTTCGATCTAATCGAAGAATTTTATCAATGATCACATTTGATTCTAATGTATCTTCAGCGATAATATAATCGACTGTGTTCAAATCGAACGATGGCAAATATTGAAGAGAAAATTTTGTACATGCATCACGAAATATCGTTAGACGACCTTTGCCAATTGAATTCGGCACAAGATAAATTCGACATTCGGCGGCAGCATTGGACATTTCGAATTCGATTGATTCATTGAAATCTTGTCAAAGATTTACAAGATAACGAGCATTTTAACGGTTATCGAATTCAATGTTGTTTTCAAGGTGAGAAATCGAACAAAATTTTTTTTTTCGTTATCTGTGATGTACATACATACATACATATGAACAATGATCGTTCAATGGTCTATCAACTTGTCCATTGAAATTCATCTGTAATAGTTCTACAATACAAGTAGATATTCAATTACAATAACTATTTATTGTTATTGTACTTGAAGTACAAAATATTATTTTTATACTTCAAAAACAAATTATTAGTGACATCTCTTGGCAGCGTACTCATGTTTCGAACGAAGAGAACAAGAGGGAAATTACTCAATACAAAGCCAAGAGTTGAATATAGGTACTAAATTGATAGAGAAGACTTACATAAATGCACTTCGTGTACAAATATGAAAAGAATAACGAGAAAGAGAGAACGAGAAAATGAAACCGTTTTATTGCGTAGATAGAGTACTATCTTTCTTTTTCATCCAACTATATATAAACTCGGGATTTTCGATGTGAATACATACAGTTTATTCAAATTACTACAATGCAACTCAAACGACTCCTATTTCTCTTCTCAATTGTTCTTCTTCTTTGTCTATGGCATACTCAAGCATATCCAATGCGACGAAGTATATCAAGACGATGTTCAATGGGATGTCATCTTTATTGTCCATGTGGTTATCAAGTGGATATGGCAACAGGCTGTCCTTTATGTACATGTAAAGCATCGAACACTTGCACGGGAAGACGGTATGTTCCCTATGGTCGACCATTATTTGAACGATCAAAAATTCTCTACTGATGAACAAAACTTCTCAGTGGAACATTCATTGATTTTTTTTAGTTAGCATGGTTTTTGTTTGTACATATTTGATTTTTTTTCTCTTTTTTTTTGTTTGTATATTGAAAATGATCTGTTTCAATAAATAAAAAAAGGCGAAAAGAACAGTCTGTATTTGTAAATATTATTAAAACAAAAGAATAGATAACGAGAAACATATCTGTCGATTGACCTTGGCAACTAGATACACAACTTTTTACGATATGGGTGTGGCATGTTACCAACTTTGTTCTTTTCTCATTTGTCATTTGATCTTGATTGTTACGATAAGATCGTTTAGAAGTATTGATTATTTTATTTCGTGATTAAAACAAACAACAAATAATGGAAGGTTCTTTTTTTTCTATTTTTTTCCTGGTAAAAACTTTCGTAATTTCTCTCGGAGTTGTTTGTCATCCATTGAATTGCCGACAGGATTACGCGGTGCTGAACGAGGAGTTAAACTAGCTGCTGAAACAGGTCGATCATTGTATAGACTACTACTACTACGTTCTAGTTCGTTGACTGGTCTTGCTCGTTTGAAAACATAGTGTGCAGTTAGTTGATTTGCTTCTTCAATCGTTCGAATCGGAATGTTCTTTGCTAATTGAATATTTAACGGAGAAATTGTACGATGACCAAGATAAACGAAAGCAGCCGGTGCGAGATCATAGGCTGAAAATGGTTTGCGTAGATCCGAGAGAATTGTACGAGGTGGTGTTGTGTAGAAATAAAAATCTTTATCACCAATCGATGGACAGATGAGATTTTGACGAGCAAAATCTATTAAACGAGAAATTGGTTCTTCGGGACGAAAGAATCCTTGAAGGATGTAATGTTTATCGATGACTAAACGAATAGCAATTTGTTCGTAAGTCATTGAACGAGCTGATTGAGCTCGTTCACGCATGCTTTGTGTTTCCAGTGGATTTTCTGTAGAACTAAAATCACAAGAGAAAAAAAACGATATTTTATTTTTTGGTAACAAGAAAATGAAATTGCCTTTGTTGCTGTAAAGTATGAAGAGTAGATCGAAGTTCATCGGCTGTTATTTCAAAAAAACTATCAGGTACATCTTCAATTGGTTTTTCACGTTTACTACGAGATTTAACGAGATCATAAACGATCGGACGGCGTTCGCACGGCTAGAATTCATTTGATTTTTTGATTTTTATGATAGATAAATATTTACTCGTTCGTTTTGTAAACGTTGATAATCATCTTCAGATTCATTTCGATACAGATCTTTGCCTTTCGTTGATTCAGGAAACTAGAAAATTTCGATTGTTTTCTCAACATATCGCTAAAAAATCAATTGATTTACTTTAAAATTTTGAGATTGTTGTTTTCGTGATTGAGATTCGAGATCTAAGGAAAAGTTAAGTTCAAGTTCTTCGGCAACAGATTTCGATTGTTTTTGTGACTAGATCAGACAAGCAAGAAGATCGATCTGACATGACTTCAAACTTATTATTATTATTATTACTCCGATTTTTGTTGGAAGAGAATTAGTCGTTGGTGGATCACGAAAGATCGAGTGTTCCTGATTATTTGATGGTGCAATTAAAGTCGGAGATGATTCAGTTGATGTTTGTTGTTTCGGTTTTGGCTTATGTTCTCGTTCGTATTGTTGTTGATGTCGACGAACGAGTTTTTCATCAATTTTAATATTAACTTTTCGTATTTGTTCATCACTAATAGCTCGTAGACTATATCTAAAGAACAGAACGGGACAAGTCAATGATTGATGATGATAATTGGCATGTTGCATGTTTACTACCGAATTACAGCTGTTCCACTAGTCAAACCAAGTTCGCGTAAGGTCGTATTTGACAAGGCATAATCACCGATAATCTACAGAATGAATATAAATAAATATAAGAGCAATTGTTTCTCTACTTCTTCGTTGAGATATGAACAAACTGGACAGTAATTATGATTATCAGATAGAGAAATATCCAATGCAGCGATCATACTTTAATTTTACAAAGAAAATTTCTCTAATAGAAAAGCTTTTGATGAATACCTTTCTGGTTGACATCGATACCAATCGAGCATTTCTTGAAGCGTAACCGTTGGTTCGAACCAACCGGCATATCTTGAATTATCTGGTAATTGTAATTGTACATTGATATCATCAGTTTTTCGTGCGTAATCAAGTTTATGCATTTCTAATGTTGCATTTGTTGGAATATTTAATAGACGCCATGGAATTGTTAGATCACATTTATTACGTTGATAACTTCAAAAGAAAAATAAAAATAGAAAATTTTATTTCAGAAATTAATTATTTGTCCTACATCAATTCCCATTCGAATAGATCTAAATCTTCTTGATTACAAACATCTTCTAATATCTATCAAATCAATTTTTCAAGACAAAAATCTTCGTGATATATGCGATTACTTGTAAGAGATTACTATTCGATGTTATTGGTACTTTTCGTCGATGTCCACTTGGACATAGAATATTGACGGTATATTTTGACATGATTATCACAGATCTAGAAGAGAAGAATATCATCTATTCATTCAACCTATTGACTTTTCTCTTTATTTTCAACTTTACAATATGAACAACACACACTTTCTCTCAGATACAGAAAAAAAACACTACACAATCAAATTTAATTTTCATCTGTCTTTGGTTTTTTCTTTTCTTCTTCAATTTTTTCCACTTCTTCGATCGGTCGTTTACGTCGAACTGATAATGTTAAATCTTGAACAGGTGTAGTATCTGTCGTATGACTCGTCGTTGTTGTTGTTGTTGTTGTTTCATTGGTACCATTACTTCCTGAGATAATACTTCTTGCTTGTGCAATTAAATGTTTATCAGCTATGGATGCTTGTGCATCATTTCGTCGAAGTTCAATGGCTGGTAAAAGTGCTTTTAATTCTTCACGTTCATTTTCTTTCTCGATTTCGGTCATTGATTCGATGGCTTTTCGAATTATACTCAATGATTTATCGAAACTTTCGACAGCTTCCGAATATTTATTTATTAATTCATAGATTGAACCTAATTTATAGAAACTTTCAGCTAATAAACGATCACGTTGTTGATCATTGATTGTTTCTTGTAAATCAATTGCTTGTAAAACATGTGTAAGTGCCGTTTCATGGTCACCATTTTCATTGCATATGTCAGCGAGCATGACATGTATATCACCTAAACGTGTTACGATATGTGCATTTGTCGATTCACCTTCAGCTAATTTCGAATAAATCATATGTGCACATTCGAGAATTTCAAAAGCACGTTCAAGATCATTCACATGTTCATCATCAGGAATTGATTCATCATCTTTATCATCATGATTATTATTATTATTATTATTAGTTTTATTTTCGGTTGCTTCTTCAGTTTTTTCCTCTTCTACTTGTTCTTCATCGTCATTTTCTTCTTCGTTTTCATCATTATCTTCATCTAACGAAAGAAAAACGATGAGCAAATTTGATTTCGAATTGAAAATCAATCACCTTTAACAATATCATTTCCGAATACTTGCTGTTCACTCAAACCAAGATAGAGCAGAGCTTGACCATAGTAAAAATATGGTTCAGCAAGTTCAGGTGTCGTATCACTACCACGTAATTGTACACTAAAATACAATTTTCGTGCGCATTTATTCGGATTTTCGATTCTCTTACATTCGTTCGCATGTTTTCGATAGATGATCACATGCTGATTGATAATTATTCAACAAAACATCTCGTTTACCGAGGAGAAACGATGCATTCGCTTCTTCATCTCTAGAAAATCATTTTAAAACATTGCAAAATCATATGTTTACTATGCAACTTAAAACTCGATTCTCTATTAGTCTCGCTTAATCAAACAAAGGAAGAATGAGTGTAACACTATGCTGTTTCATCTCCTATCAAACTCACTGTATTTCAATCTGACTAGCTGGTGTAGATGATGATGATGCCATCTTCAAACTAATCTAGAATGAAAACAATATTTATTTCAACGAACAAATAGATTTTCTAGTTAATATAAAATACGACATCCAAAGCGATCGACAGATTTTCTTTTTTTTGTTTTTTTTCCATGACTTATTCATATCTGAATAATAATGTGTTAGTTTATGCGACATACACATATACAAACAAACAAACAAACAGAAAAACAAAATTGACTAGTTGAAGATTTTTTTTTTGTGTCCTTTTGAGATTTCCAGAGAAACCAGAAAACAAAATGAAAATACAACAATGATTTAGACAACAGTTAGTTCTTCATTTGGGACTTTGGCACTTGCTGATGACGTTTCATCAGTTTCATCACCATTTTCTGTTGTTTCCGGATCGAGTGTTTTAATTTTTTTATTTGTTGTTGTTGAAACAGTAACCTCTTGACTATCGTCAGTTGTTTGTTGATCATTTTCATTTTCATTGCCATTCTGTTTGTCAACTTCATCAATAACTCGTTTATTATTGACTTTATCTTCATTGGTATTCTCGGTTGTTTCTAATTGGTTGTCTTGTTGGACGTCAACATGTTGTTCATTTGTTGATTTTTCATTTTCATCCGATTGTGGTACTTGTTCATCATCGTTCGTTTCACTATTTACCTTTTCGACATGATTTTCACCAGCTGTACTTGCACCATCGGATTTCTTGGCATTTTGTTCGTCAGAAATAACGGGCGTTTGTTCATCAGTTGACATGTCTTCCTCTTGTTTTTCTTTTCTCTTTTTTTTCCTTTTACACTGACAGATCGATGACTATATGCTTCGTGACAAGAAAGAAAAGAGAATGTATGCAGATGCTTGCGTTTATATATAATTCTCTCGTCTTTTTTCTCATTGGTTAATTATGAAAAACCAATTAATACTTAGCTTTCTACTTCCGTTTGTCTTTCCTTTGACTAGAATGTTTTATAAAGTAAAATAAAATATTAAAATAATAATCATAATAACAACATCAATTTTCTGATTTGCTGCTCTTTAGTGATACAAAAAAAACCAAAATAAGTCATTGAATTCTCGAAATATGTTTAATAAAAATAAATTTACCTGTCAATATAAAGTTCTTTTCAATCAATATAATCTCTCTTTCTAGTGACATCTAATCATACCTTTAAATTAAAAAAAAGAGAAAAACTTCTCTTGTCTCTCATTGACATCTTTCCCGAGTGTTATTTCTGTCTGTTCATATGCAAATAAAAAACATAATTTTATTTTTAATACGAACGTTTTTCAACGTCATACAAACGAACGTAACGAACGTCGTCAAATTGAGAATTATTATCTTCTTGATCAGCATCGATTAGAACAATACGATCGATAGATTTGTCTTTCAAACAAATATTAATAATTGCTGCATCTTCAGCTTGACGACATTCTTCTGGTGTACCATTGATTTTCGGTAGAAGATAGAGATCATTTGTCTTATCGATTCGACGTTGAATCGGTCGAATTGGTGTTGGCAAAAGATGACGTTTTAGTGGTGGTAAACGTATTTGTTTTGTTGCATTAACAAGTGATTGAGGATTTGGATGGAGATAAGTATTTGGTTGAATTAAATATTTACACATTTGACAATGATCAATATATCGACTATGACAACCATAATGACTGTAAACATGATATATAGGCCCATTGAATGGCTAGAATAGAATCAGTGAAATTTGATTTATGAAAAACACAAAATATTTCTTTTTTTTCTGTTTCATTTACATGATTCGATGTTGTTGGAGAACGAAGTATGGATGTGCTATCGTTTGGTGAATACATGACGAAATGATTACAAAAAATGCCCACATACTGCGTTTCTTATTATGTAAAAACGAAAATGAAAAGTAGTTCGATCGAATGGATTGATTCTTAGTTAAGTCATCACATCAAAGCACAGAACAAAAGTCTTGTTGTTCAAAGTATATTTATAAATTTTTTGTTTTGGTACGCATTCGCAACCATTGATCATCACACAGACAAATACACACACAAATTTATTTTCTTTTTTTTCGAAGCTTTTGTTTTTTTCTTGTTTAAGACGACAAGCAAAAGATAGATTGAAAAAAAAATGACACACAGAAAGTTAGAGAGACAAAAATAGTTCGAAATAACATTGTCTTTTGCTTCTTATTTCGCTTCTTTGCTTGAATGACTAGAGAAAGGAAAAACAAATTCAAACGCTTTTTCAATTATTCGAATCAAATCATACTATTTCTCTCGACGTTCACTACGCGATGCTGATGATGATGAAACACGATGTGACGATGAACTTCCATGTCGTTCTTCACGTGTTTCCTAAATTGCCAAGAAGTTGTTCTCTTTATTAGTTGAATTCTTTCGTCGTGCAAACAAACCTTTCGTGTCGATCGTCCATTGGAAACTGTTTCATTTGTTTTAATACGTTTTGTTGACGAACTCGATGGTGATACATCAACGATGCCCGATGTATTATTATGTTCATTTTCTTGATGTACAGGTGTTGTTGATAATGATGATTCAGCTGTTTGATTTAAACGACGCGAACTACTACTATTGCCGTTCGCTGAACGTTTGTCTGGCGTCGTTGAACGTGCACGTTTATTCGATTCCTAGATAAATGTTTTTGTTTTGGAATCATAAAATGACCTTTTAGTGAACGTACGTGTTTATGTTCACGATGTGTACGTGAACTGCCATTTCGTGATTCTTCGGTATGCGATGTTGCATTACGATCGCCCTGAAAATCGAAAGAAATCGATAATGAACAAGCTGTTGAGCGTTGTTTATTTTACCTTTGAAGATCCACCACGTGATCGTTTTTCTACAGGTGCTACAAAAAGGAAAACAAAGGAAAATAAATCAGTTAAAATGAAAATCGAAAAAATGTAAAACCATGTTCATGAGGTGATTCAGTTCGAGTAGTTTTCGAAGTAGTAGTAGTACTATTAGTCGTTCCATTAGTCGCTGTCTGATCCGAACTATAAAAATAAAAACATAAAATAATAAGAAAAACTTTCGATCAAAGCTCTACCGTCGAGTCGATTCGTCGTTGGTACTAGCGATTAATAAAGTATTACGTGTTGATATCGCTGTACGTGATGAAGTAGCACGTGAACTCGGTGATGCAGACGATTTACTTGACGATTGCTGTTGATCGATCGTTGTTGATCGTCTAAAAATAATAAAAACGAAAAATGAATTCACTTCTGATTGTGTTTCTTTCTGATTTACTTGTCGATATTTGTCGACGTATCTTTTCGAGTTGTTGGCGGACTTTCACGTGTTGTCGATACTGTTGATGTCTGAGGCGACGAATCATGACGATCGGTTCCATTATTCGACAATTTCACTGTTCTTCCACTTGACAATGTCGTTGTGATCGAATCGTTCGTCTCATTTTTACTCGGTGTCGTTGACGTCACTTGAATTTTCGTTGATGTTCCCGATGCACTACTACTACTACTACTGTGTCCAGTTCGGCTCGATTTCGTTGGTGCTGTTGTGCTGCTACTACTGTTGTTGCTGCTGCTGCTGCTGCCGGATTCAATTTTGATTTTTGTAGTTGATCGTTCTACACGTAGATAATATATAGAGATTAAATGCCAACTTGATTGAACACCGATAGGAATATGTTTGCCTCATACCAGTATTATTATTGTTGTCAGCGTTTGTTGTTGTTGTTGTTGCTGATGATGATGATTTTGCTGTTGAACCATTGGGTTGAGATGCAGGCGATGGTGATGATGATTTTCGTGTTGTTAATGCTGAATCATTGTTTGTACTTGTCACCGGTTTGTCATTCGTTGAACGTGCTAAACGAAGAATTGAGATTTTTTGTCGAAGAAAGCAAATGACGAAGTACTTGTTGTACTACTAGGATGTGAGGATTCTTTCGAAGTTGAACGAGCTGCTGATTGAGTATCTGATATTCAAAATAAGATAAACAACGAATTTGATTCATATTTTTCTTATTCATTTTCAAATCATAATGTGAAAGATGCTTTCTCTTTTTTTTTCATACCGGAATGAGTTGTATTATTATTACTTGATGATGTTGCTGCTGTTGTTGTTGTTGTTGCTGTTCGTTCGGGTACATTATGAAAACGACTTTCTTCAATCATATCTTTGTGTTTCAATGTTAACTGTCCATTATAAGATTTAGCTAATGCAGCTAGATCATGTCGACGATTTTTTTCCGCTGTACAAATATTTTTAATACGTCGTTCAAGTGCCGAATAGAATGATAGGATTTTCGGATAGATAGGCAAAAGAACAGTTAATACTCGTAAGACATTACGGATTTGTATATAATCATCGGAATCCAAACAGACAATGAAACTTTTCGCGAGTTTATAATGCCATTTATGACAAACATGACGAAAGTTATCGTAGTCGAGTTGTTCAGGTGTTTGAGTTGCACCGGCTGATTTCGATGTTGAACTACCAGCATTACGAAAAACGGTTAGAAAACCTGGATGTGTTGCACATTCCTGAACAAAAAAGTTCTATTCAAAGAAAAATTCAAATAAAAAACTGACTCTTTCGAATCGATTTCGATCAGCATGCCAACTCATCACAGTTTCTAATAATGCTTTAAGAAATCGACCATAACGAATGGCTTCGTTTTCTGAACATGATGCAAGCGAATAGGAAATGTCCGAAAACAGACGATCGTAACAGATAATTGTACTGAAATTGGGCGTGACTAAATCGTGTATAACACGAATGAAATAGGCGCAATAGAGTGCATCGATTTCACTCAATAAACAACGAGGAAATATGCATAATTGAAGAAATTCAGTGATTGTTTCAGCTTTTGTTCGATTTCCTGAAATCGATCGAAAGAATCATTTGAAAGAAGAATTTCAGCAGGATAAAATGCAAACATACGATTTTTAAACCAATGAGGACTTTCGAGTTCGAGACGTGCTCGTACACGTTCAACATGTTCTTTCTGTTTGAGTTGTTCTTCTTTGAGTTTATCGATGATGATATGAATTTTTTCTTTTTCTTTTCGTCGTTTTGTTTGAGTCTACAAAAATAAAACATCGATGATCAAAAACTAAATCGTTTCATTTCAACGAACTAAATCTTTTCGATCATCGTATTCAACAATTTCCAATTCCAATTGTTCAATACGACGTTTATATGCCGCATCAGGAACTTGTAAATCCGACATTGATAACGACCAAAATGTCAAATAAAATTGCGGTCTAATAAAATCAAATCATGTAGAAATAAAATTCACAAGACAACAAAAACAAAACCCATACGTCATTTCTTCCCATGTTCGTTGAGGATGAAGTGTTTTAACGAAATCAAGAACAGGCGACATGACAAATGTGACGGCGTCGTTGTAATTTTGATTCTAAGAATCGAGAAAAACGATCGGGATGAAGTAAATTCAAATGAGATTTGGATTTCTATTACCAGTGTAGCTTTCGTGCTTGGTTTAGGAACTGCTGCTCGAAGTTCATCGAATTTTGCCTAGAAAAGTAAACGATAGTTGTTGTTATTTTTCTTAGTTTTCGATCTACTTGAATATTTAAATTGAATAATGGTCGTGAAATTTGAAAAGCAGCATCGACTTGCAAATGAAAGCCTAAGACAAGATCATCGATCGATGGAAATTGATGATGAAAATTTTCTGTTGTTAAAACATTGGATAAATATGTAAAAAATTGAACCATCGTATCTTGACATTGATCATAGAGACTGCCGATTAATTTCAAATGTTCAATTCTTTGTTCGCCAAATTTAAACACAATGCAACTACGTTGTTGAGCAATAATTATCGACAATGGTAAATACAAATTATTGTCCAGAAGAGCTTCTTTCAAACGAATCGACGGTTTTTTAACATTTCTCGCTGCTGTAAATTGTGCAGCTTCACTTCGTAGTAATTCCCCGCCTGCTGCAGCTTCTAATTGTTCGGTTGTCACAGCCGATGTCACTTCGACACCGCTCATTGTCGTTATAATCTGTCGTAATAAATACAAATCACAGGTTGTTTCCAATCGTAATTGATCGTAGATATAATTCAAAATAGCCGTGAAATCAATTGGATATTTTCGTAGAACATTTGCTGTTAAAACGCAAAGATTTTGAAACCATTGCGATGGTGTTGCCGTTTCTCGGCTCATTTTACCATCGATATAATTCGGTAATAATGCATTTGAAACAGGCGCTGTTAACGCATGTAAAATCGTATAACAAACAATATCATAGGCTAATGGTGAAAGATATTTCAATGCGTCGTTTATAACCAAAATGAAATTATCGAATCGTTGAACTTGATCGATAATAACCGAGAGTATCACCGTGGGATTGTTATGTGTCATTTTCGCTATTTGTCGACTGTAGGTTTTAAGATTATCTTTTGTTATTCGTCGAAGTATAGCACGAGTTTTATCGGTAACATCTTGTTTAATAAAAATTAATTGCGATGTTTTACGATAGGTTTCATCGTACCATTGTTGATAGAGACCATAACGAATATCATAGGGAAATTGTTTGATTAATGACCATAATTCAATAGCTAGACAACAATTGACATCTAATAGTGAAAGACTTGGAAGAAGAACTTCATCGATTAATAGAAGAATATCTTCTTGTTGTTGTTGATCATTGTTTGTTGACAATTTTTTCATAAAATGAGTACATAAACGTGTGAGTTTCATGAATAATAAACGATCTTGACAGAAAGCACCAAGATGTAATAATAGCGGAAGAGTTTCTTCGCGAAAATCATTCCATGTTTCAACTGTTTTCAATTGACGATTTGATACGGGATTTTCTAATTCATATTGACGAAATGTCGAATGTAAATCCGAATTGGCTTTATAGAGTGGATCGACAATGTAAGCGAGAATTTTAGTTAAAAGAGTGTTGATTTCACGATAGGATGTACATGACCAACGTGGCAAATGATTGAGAATGAAAAGACCATGATCAAGATCGCCGATATCGAGTAATGAACGAAGTAAATGTAATAATTGATTATTTGATTTGATAATATTCGATTCTTTGGTTTTTGTATTCGAATCACTTGAAAGTGATGTTAAACTTTTCTTTGCTGTTCGAGCATTTTCAATTTCTTTAACATAACTCTCACCAAAATCAGTTAACAATGGATATAACTATTTAAAAACAAAAAAGAAAAACTAAAAAATCTTATTTCAAATTCTTCTTTCGTCTTACATGTGGTAATAAATCTTCGAGTTCAATTAAATTATTTGATAGTAATTGTGCAGCTAAGAGATAAAGTGCATTCGGTGTTTCATCTTGTAACTAAAAAAAACCCATTGATAAATACAAACAAAAAACCCAATGATATTTTTCTACTTGATATTGTTGAAATTTGAATCCAATTAATTGGCAAAGTGTTAGTTGATCGAAATGTAGAAGATTTAATAATTCAACATAGATCGTTGTATGTTCGAGATGATTTTCAAATGATTCAAGAACAAGATCTAAGATACGATTTGGATCAAGATCAAAATAGCCGATTAAAGCCATTAAACGATCGTATAATTGTTCGGATTTGAGATTTGTTATTGCAAAATTTTGATTTAATTCTTGAAGAACTTTGGAAAAACCTTCGCTTTCTTCGCGAAAAAGATTGAATTTCTGTTGTTTATAACTACAAATACAAAAATAGAATCAATTTTCCATACTATCATCAAATCAATTTACTAGAGACGAGTTTTAATTCGAACATATTTTTGATTGAATTGATCTCGACTCGCGATTAAATCGAGATATTCAAGTGTATCGATTTCTAAACGTTCCATCAATAATGTCGTTGGAATAATATGCTAAAAATGACGATCATTTTTTTGTTTCAAATATTTATTTCGACTTGGTCATACTTCTGAACTGTTAATCAATTGAAAAAGTCTTTGTTTATACGTTTCTTTTGTTGTACTATCATCCGATGGAAACAAATCGATATCTATTTCGAGAAAAAAAAAGCGAAATTCAAATTATTATTTTCCCCATCGAAACAAACCAAGTGTTGCGACGATATCAGCAAGAAGATCACCGATAGTGGATCGATTCGGTACAATATCCTGGCAATAAGAAAAAAATATATTGATAATGATGATTGAATGATTCATTACTTGTAGTTCAGCAAACATTCGAACAATTGTTTCAACTGATTGACTACCTTGTAAACATGATTTACATAGGAAAAGAAGTAATTGCTTTAATGCTATGAAATTCAATATAAGAAAAAAGTTTTTTTTTTTGTCAATCGAAAATTTCAATTTACCAAGTTCAGCTTCATATTTATCTTTCTGATTTTCTAATAGATTTTTACAGAATTCATGACTAAAATGGGAAAAATATTCAATAAAAAATAAATCGAATAGGAAAAAGAAAAATAACTATTTACAATTGATTTCGTCCGTCTGTTGTCCAATTGGCAATAGCTGAATTGACATTATTAGAAATCTCAATTGACCGATTAGCTTCAATATCAACCATGATTTTTTTGGGCTCAGTCAACTGAGGCTCAGAAAAAATAAATATTAGTCAATATGAAGAAAGAGGGAAAAAAAGAAGAGAAGAGAGCAAGCGTTCTTACAGTATATTATTCACCATTCGGATGTCTTATTTGCCTTTCTTTTTCCTATAGTCGAGATGTCGTTAAGGATAGGTGATCGATTTATTATCAATAGAAAAAGTTTTTATTTTAAAGAATTGAAAGAACAAAGACAGAAAAAAATCGTTTATATCAAGTTTAAAAAGCAGTTTCTTTTGCTGGTGATGATGATAGTGGCGTACTTTTCGGTTTTGTTGAACTTTTAGCTTGTGAAGTCGAGGTTTTTCCGTGACCATTGACAGTTCGTTGGCCATTTTTTATCGGTTCGTTTGTTGTTGTTGTTGTTGTTGTTGTTGTTGTTGTTGTTGTTGTCATTGGTTCGATGATAGTCGTATGAAGTACGGAATCATACGGTTGATAAGTATCTAATGAATTCGAAAAACAACAATCGATTAATGTACGTTGTTCACTATTTAACATTTGAGGAAAGAGTATATCGAATTTAACAATAAGATCACCACGTCGTGTCGGTTCTTTTGGAAACGGTAAACCTTCATTAGGAAAACGTTTTTCTGTTTGTGGCGTGATGACTTCTTGATTTGTACGTAATTGATATGGCGTTTTCGTTGAATCAAGAAATGGTATGTTAATAGTGGTGCCTAGAAGTGCTTGTTTAATCGAAAGTTTAACATGATAGATTAAATCCGAATTCGAACGTTCAAATATCGGATGTGGTTTATCACGAATTATGAAAACAATATCACCAGCCATTGTATTTGGATCGCATTCATCACCTTCACCTTCGAATGTTATCTTAGTGCCTTCTTTCCAGCCTGGTTTAATTTGTATTTCAAGTAATTTCTCATCACGTACATAGGTATTCAATTCTTGATTGAAACGTTGTCGAGTTATTTTCATTTTTCTTGTTGCACCTTTATGAATTTCTTCTAAAGTAGCATATAAATCATAGAATGTCGAAGGATCTTTATAACGTACAAAATAATTATTAAATGGATCATAAGTGTATTCACTTGATGAATCACCATTGCCATCCGAATAATGTGAACGAAAATAGGTTCGAGGATCGGTACTAAGATAATTTTTCAATTCTTCTGAACCGTATCGATCGTATAACGAACGTTTATATGCATCGGATAGGATTTCATAGGCTTCACTAATATCCATGAATTTCTTTTCGGCGTCGACATCGCCCCGATTCTTATCCGGATGATGTTTGAGCGCTTTTTGTTTATAAGCACGTTTGATTTCATCCTCACTTGCAAATTGTTGAACGCCTAATAATGCATAATAATCTTTATTGCCCATAGTTGACACACAAATATTGTTGTTGTTGTTGTTTTTCTTTTCTCTGTCTAAATAATATTAAACGACGAGTTTTTATTATAGTCTTTTCCAATCATTTTTTATTTCATATGATCGATGATATAAAGAACGAAAGGAGAGAGAGAGAGAGAGAGAGAGAGAAAAAGACGAAAGAAAAAGGTAAAAGAGACTATAGGTATTATTTTATCGTTAATAATTATTTCAAACTCGTACCGTATCGACTCTAATGTTGTTCAACAACATGCGCACGAAGTACGATACGAAGTACAAAAAAAACGAAATGAGACACTATAAAGGTATCTCGATGTGACCTATTGCGTATATTAATCAAATCTATGCAGTCATATTTCGATTTTAAATCTTGTGATGCATGTCCGTTTATATTATTCATTGAACTTAAGATATGTATATTATCGTCATATGACTTCTTCTTTTCTCTTTCTCTGTCTTTTTCTTCTCGAAATTACGACACAAATAAAAAACAATATTTCAATGTCAAATTTTTGTAATTGTCCATGAAAAAAAAAGGCACGAAACTAGTTCTCATTAGAGATCAATTTATGTGTGTTTGTTTAATCATTGTCTTGTCCTTGATAGAATATTACTATTTTGGCATTTCGAGCTAGATGTCGCTGATATACAATCGATGAATTCAGTTTCGAGAAAAAAAAACGAACAATTAAAACTTGTCGATTTTATTTTGAAGACAAAAAAAAGATTTATTTTTTTTACTAAATAATTTTGTTTCATTTGGAAAACGAAAAATCAATTGAGGGTTTCTATCAATTCCAATGATAGTTGTTTATTTATTCAACATAAGACTACTACCTGTCAGATCAACTAATCTCTCTAAAAACATTATTTATTCTATTGTTTCTATCAAATGATCTATTCATTTTCAACGTAATTATGTTCAATACTTATTCATTTCTTACTGAACATTCGTATTCATTACGACCTGAAGGTGATAATGATAATCAACGATTATTATCGAATAAAAAGAAGAAGACATCTCGTCGATCAACGTTAAATCGAACGAGTAAAGCGAAAAAAACATCTAATCGTACGATATCAATCGATCGTAGTTCGAGTGATAAAGAAAATACATCGACGCCGGTGCGTTCATCGGCACGACAAGTGACTTCGAAGAATTCAGGAAAAAAACAAGATAAGAAGATTCCAGTGAAGAAAACAACATCAGGAGGAGCAATTCAAAAGAAAAAAATTTCGACGAAATCAATTGAAACATTCGATGCACCACCGTCATTATCCATCGAAGAACGTGTTAAATTACGTCGAACAAAGACTATTCAACCGTCAATGAATCTTCTTCCGAAACAAACTTCCAAAATTCGTCAATCTCAAACATTTTCCAAGAAGAACATTTCGAAAAAGTCGACAATTAAACAGCCAATAAGCAAGAAATCGACGAAATTCTTTCTTGGCTCAGGACTTGATCTTGACAATATTGTTCTCGGCAATCGACAACGACGTTCTGTACAAACATAACATTTTTCTTCTTGTAAACTTATTTGTGCCATACAGAAGCAAACCGTTCTCTCATTTCTGTGTTTATATATATTTTTTTCTTTTCGTTTCTGGTTTAGATTTTACTTTAGAAACAAAAAAAAACAGCCACCATCGGTTCCGTTTCGTTTCTTTTTTCTGCCTTCTTCCTTTTAGTTGTTTTCTGTTAAATTGTATATAAACATTTTTTTTTCATTTTCGCTTCCGTTACCGTATTAGCATGGAACTAAACATTGAACAGAACACAAAATACATACGTACATATTGACAAATGTAACGCGTTTTGATATTGACCTAGAAACAGAAGAATCATTTTGTAGATTTAAACTTTTATCTAAAAAGAACTTTGACCATGAAAAGATATAAAGTGCTCCGTTTTCTTTTTTTGCTTTTAGTTTAGTTGATAATTTAACATATATCTGCATACGATGTCGAGCGAAGATTTTACTAAAAGTTTGTTTCAATATATTGATGAACATCAAAAAGACTATGTTCAACGATTGAGTGAAGCTGTTAGCATACCATCGGTGTCTGCGTGGCCCGAACATCGGCCCGAAGTTGTTCGAATGGTCCAATGGACGAAATCTCAAATGGAAGCTTTGGGTATTCAAGTTGAATTAGCCGATATTGGCGAACAAAAACTAGCCGATGGTTCGAAAATCAAATTGCCCGATGTTATTCTAGGAACATACGGAAATGATAAATCGAAAAAAACAGTTTTAATCTATGGACATTTAGATGTTCAGCCGGCCAGTTTATCCGATGGTTGGGATACGGAACCATTTATTTTAACAGAAAAAAACGGTAAATTATACGGACGAGGTTCAACGGACGATAAAGGTCCAGTGATAAGTTGGCTCAATGTAATTGAAGCCTATCAAAAATTGAATCAACCATTGCCAGTCAATGTTAAATTTGTCTTGGAAAGTATGGAAGAATATGGTAGCGATGGATTAGAAGATTTACTTAAATCATTGAAAGATACATTTCTTACTGGTGTTGATTATGTTGTCATTTCGGATAGTTATTGGCTAGGAAAAGAAAAGCCTTGTTTGCAATATGGCCTTCGGTAGAATAGGAAATTTTGTTGACTAAATTCTAAATTTGTTTTCTCTTCTTTTAAGAGGTATTTGCTATTTCTTTTTGGATGTTGAATGTTCAACAAAAGATCTTCATTCGGGTTGTTTCGGTGGAACAATGTATGCAAATCGAAATTTTGATTTATTTTATCTTTTTTTTTCTCTCTCTTCTGTTTCTAGTCATGAAGCAATGACAGATTTAATTGCAATTATGAATAGTTTAGTTAATAGTCAAGGCAAGATTTTAATTGATGGCGTTTACGATGAAGTTGCAGAGCTTCTTCCTGAAGAAGAAAAATTATATGAAGCCATTACATTCGATACAGTTCGTTAAACTTTTCTCTTTTTTTCTTGCAAAGACTTATTCGTAATGATGATATTTGTTTTATTTAAATAGAAAGCTTATTGCTCGGAAGCAGGCGTTGGAAAGACTATTCAAGAATCAAAAGAGCAAATTCTTATGCATCGATGGCGATATCCATCATTGTCTTTACATGGAATTCAAGGTGAATAGATCTTCTATTGATTTGATAGATTTATTTTGTTGATGTCTCCATTAGGTGCATTCGATGGTGTTGGCTGTAAAACGGTCATTCCTCGACATGTTCTTGGCAAATTTTCGATTCGTATCGTTCCGAATATGAAAATCTCGACATTAGAAAAACTTGTTGAACAACACGTTGAAAAAATTGCCAAAACACTTAATACACCGAATAAAATCTCGGTTAAATTAGAACACGGTGGCGATTATTGGATTGCCGATCCAAATAATCCACAATATGTCGCAGCACGTCGTGCAACAGTTGCTGTTCACGGCATTGAACCCGATCTTACACGTGAAGGCGGCTCAATTCCAATTACTTGTAAATAAAAGAAAAATTCTTCTTTAAATTTGAACAAATATTTTATTTCCGTTCTAGTAACATTCCAAGAGCAAACGGGTAAAAACGTTTTGTTATTACCTATCGGAGCAAGTGATGATGGCGCTCATTCACAAAATGAAAAATTCGACTTGAGCAATTATCTTAACGGCATGAAAGTCATGGGAGTTTACTTTCAAGAAATTGCAAATTTATAAACAGAATCACATTGACTTTACACGTTTTTTTTTTCGTCTTCTTTTTTGATATAATCGATTGATGATCAACTCATATGAAATAAATCTTTTAATTGCTATCTATTTTTAACTATTGTCTATTCGAGTAGAAAGTTAATTTTGGTTTTTCAGTTGAAAATATAATCAAGCAGAAATGAGTTGGTTCCGTAGAAGAAAAAGAAAACAAATAACATTAGAAATTTTTTTCTTTTTCTTCTTTCGATCAGATAGATGATTATTATCATCAGTAAAAAGACCATGTCGTCACCGAACCGCTCGACATCTATTCCATTGTCATGTGAGAATGACGAGTTTTTGCACATTGAATTTTATGAATTTACTTTCATAGTTGATCGTTTTCGAGTGAAATCAATTCAATTTCTCTCACCATTTCGTCATCCTTCACAACCTCAAATTCGTATTGAACAAACAACAGGTAAACACGAAAAATACAACAGTTACTTTTGTCGTTTCGAAAGCAAATTTCATTTCAGAACGATCATGGGCACGTAAAGTTCAAGTTCATCCAAAGAATAGTAAATCATCAAGTTCGAATCCAACCGATCGTAATCCAACGCATCTATTTCGTGCAACTGACACCAGTCGACAATTTTCAAGCAAATGTCCGCCAACACCTTGCATGATTGCATATCGATGCAATTCATTGAGAAACAACTCTATGCCGACGCGTACGACTCTTCAACGTCCGAAATCATACGATCAATTTTTAAATCAAATCAATAAAAACTAATGACTCAAGAGAGAGAGAGAAAGAGTGAAGTAAAAAAAATGTAATCTGATTTCGTTCCAATGAATGAGCATATCGAAAAAAGAAAATGCGAAGAAAAAGAACGAGTATTACGATTGAATATTGAAAAACGATGGGTGTGTGTTCAAGTTCGTCGAGTGATTCATTCGATCCCAATGATAATCTTGAAAATTTCAGTATCGTTTGGCTGAAAAATCCGTTAGCAAAAAAATTGAAACCGATCGAATCATGTCGACAGATTGTTAATTATTTGCAAAGTTTTACAAATGAAAATCAATGTCAAGAGTATTTCGATGAAATGTCATCGAATGAATTCTGTTTTCTTATAATCGATGATGAAATCAACGAAGAATTTGTCAGAAAAATTCATTCGTATTCACAGATTCTTTCGATTTATATTTATTCGAAAACGAAAACCATCGATCGACCGTGGATAAATCAATTGGATAAAGTAAAATTCCAGATTTTTTTTTGTCTTCAAATGTTTCTTTTCAAATTCTAAGATCAAATCCATTTGTATGAATCCATCAGAACTCTACAAACAAATCGAACTCGATCATGATCAATTCGATTATCTTCGAATTCCATTCGGATTCGACGTATTCGATCCCGAACAAACGAATTATCAATTTTTCTATTCACAAATTTTTATTCATGTTCTACTTGAAATGGACGCATTGTCAACCGATCGAGATCAATTAATAGGACATTGCCGAAATCAATATCGAACAAATCGAAATCATTTGAATAATCTTGAAAATTTCGAAGAGAATTATCTTTCGAATGATTCGATTCATTGGCTAAGTGAATGTCGATTTCTTGGTGAAATCTTTTCGAAAGCATGGCGAAAACAACAGTTCGATCTGATTTTTCTCTTTCGATTTTTTCTTCATGATATCGAACAACAATTAATCGAAAATCCTTGTCTAACACCGATCAAAGTTTATGCAATACAATTTCTTTCGAAAGAAGATTTTCATCTGTGTCAAAATTCTGTTCATAAATTTATTTCAATTAATACATTTTTATTTACAAATTCCGATCGAAATCTTGTTATTGAACGAGCAAAAAAATACTGTCATTGTAAAGAAAATCTTCAATCTGTTCTCTTCGAAATCAATGCTGAGTTTAAACCTAATCAAACGCATCAATTCGGAATAGTTCCATCGACAAACGAGATTTTATTCATGTTCGGTTCGATATTTTCTCTTGATTCAATTCAACAAATCGATGAACATCTTTGGACTATTGAATTGACTCGAGCCGATCAATCGAATGCATCGTTACGATCACATTTCGAAGAATATGAAACGAATTTCGAAATAAATTTACTTTCATTTGGTATTATTCTGCAAAAAATGAAACTCGATAATGAAACAGAAAATTATTATCAACGTCTATTTCGTGAATTACCCGACGATGATGAACAACTTGCCTATTGTTCATTAAATCTCGGCAATTTAGCTTTACTAAAATCGAACTATGAACTTAGTCTCGAATGGCTTTTGAAATCATTGGATATTTCACTTCGATTATTTCAATCGAACGATCCATTACTAGCATTGATCTATCGAAGTTTAAGTCAAATTTATTACGGAAAAAATCAATGGCAATCAGCTATTGAATATCTTGAAAAATCGATTATTATTTGGAAACAATCGATTGAAGAAAATTTTCTCGATGTTGCTCAATGTTTAAATCAAATAGGAGTTATTTATAAAATCAATCAAGAATATCCTGTTGCGTTAGATTATTTCAAACAAACATTACATATTCTCGAAAAATATCTCGTTAAAAATCATATTGAATTCACGAAAATCTACTCAAATCTTGCGAGTATCTATCGTTATATTCAAGATTATGATCATGCGTTAGAATATGCTCAATTGACATTGAAAATTCTTGAAGAATTCTATTCAACAAATCAATTAAATCTTGCTAAAGCAAACGGTAATCTCGGTATAATCTATGCATTGAAAGGTGACAATGAACAAGCCTTAATTCACTATAGTAAAGCATCGACTATCTATCAAGAACATTTACCATTGACACATATAAATAATCTCAAACTCGAACAATTAATACGCGATATTTCGACACCGAATCGAAAGATTTCATTTGGAATTGTCGATTAAGGAATTTTGTGTTTTTTGTTTTATTTTGAGTAAAAGAAAAAAAATTCGAATCTAAATCCAATTTGGATGAATTAAAAATGTTGAACGTATTTTTCGTTGTGTCGGCTGAAATATGGATTCCGAATAGACTTGAGTTGTTGATTGTTGTTCGAAAGGTTTGACTGTCGGACGGAGAACACGCCAACTTGATGATTCGAACATATGAGAGAATTTACTTCGAGGATGTGCAGACTTCGAACGAGTTTTATATCTAATTTGTTTTTCTTTTCAATAAAACAAAATGAACTTGAGAAAATATCAAATACTTTTTTAAACTATCTAAAATATTATTGAGGTCTTTGGATTGTGTTCGATTGATATCTTGTAAAAAATTGTAGACAACACGTTGATCTAAATAGAAACATTGATTAGTATAGATGTTTATTGTAAATCTCAGAAGAAAATTGTTCGTGTCGTCTCGTTTCTCATCTTCTTTTGTTCGAGTCATCATTATAAATAATAGAAAAACAAAAGAAACTGAAAATATTCTTTTGTTGAAATTTATGAAGTGAAAGAAACATATTTTTCTTATTTTCTCATAATAAATCGAGAAAGACACGAATTTAAAATTATTATTCCCCTAAATTTCTCAGAAGTGAAAAAGACTGTTGACTTTTTTCAAACGTTAACGATTCAGCGATTCACGTGAAAAGATTAACTCGTTTGTAAACATCTTTTTATGATTATCCACTCGTTCCTGCTTCGAAGTCATAATTCTTGATTAGATAAATTAAAAAAGAAATGAGTCCTACCGGGAGTTTTAGCTTTTTCAAACCATGTTTCTAAGGAAACAATCAAGAAAAACACAGAATGTATGATATATGATCTACTAGTTCATACCGATATTTGAATTCATATTTGTCCAATTTACCGATGGTGATTTCATTAGACGAGTTTGTTCACGTTGATCTTCATTACATTCTTGACATAAATCTGCTGTAGGATGTGCGGACTAGAACAGACAGAATTAGGTCAGAATGTTTTCGATTTATCATCGAACCATTGCGCGAGATTTAGTTGGCATATCGATATCTAAAGGAAGTTTACAGTACGAACAAGCAGAGATTTTACTCGTTGATCGTTGCAGTTGCGATAGCTTCTTCTCATTTGTTAGTGTTTGTTCGTTCATTGTTGTTGGTTTTCTTGTTTTACAACTGTTATTTCTTATTCGAATTTATATGATCTATTGTTTTGTTTGAAAAACAATGTTGAAACATTCGATGTTTTGTTTCTCTCTCTCTCTCGCTCTCTCTCTACTCAATTCGTAATTCCATTTGAATTGAAAAAACATTCCAATGCCCTTGAGAACTGTACTCATCTGTTTCTTTTCAGAAAATAAAATAACACAAAAAACTTTGAATATAGATATCGATTCGTTTGATTAAATGATTTATATCTTGTTGTGTGTTATGTGTGTGTGAGATTAAAACAACGCCACAATTGACTGTCTGACATTATAAAAAAAAGAGAAAAAGTGAAGGTGATTTGCGCAGGTTTATTTCAATGTTTTTGTTTCGGATGAATGGCAAATATGTAAAAAGTCAGAATATTCTCTTTCTACTCAATGAAATCGTTGATTTAAAATATTACGACATTTTATTTGTACGCGTTTTTTTCTTTTGTTTCGAAATGATAATAAACTAATTTTAAACTTAATCGATTTTTGATCTTTAAATTCCAATCATTACTTAGTTCGATACGCAATAATAACAGGGTACAACAACAACAAAAAAGTGAGGCGAAGAAAATTACGATTAATATATTTTCTCTCTCTCTCGCTTCCTTTCTCTTTTGTTCTTTTTCTGCTCTTCATTATTCCAGATGATATAAAGGTATGTTTTCATCTTAATGATTATAGGCAGATTGAAAAACAACAACGAAACAGTAGGTCCTATGGCTGCAATAGTCGATGATGAGAATCAATTGATTTCAGTTGGAACTGGAAAAGATCGTGTGGCGGTCAATTTAAGCAAGGAAACTAATGTACGAGTATTTGTTTCAAAGATATTTACGATTATTATCGATGATTTAGGATCCATCACAATCGCTTTTAGTCGCATCGATTTTAATCGAAGTCGGAGATTTAGAAATTCAAATCCGTCGAACAGTTAAATCAAAGGAAAATTCTCTTAGAATTCCCAAGAAATCCGCATCGTTAAATTTCCAAACTACTGAACAGGAAAAACCATCAACAGTAACGCCTATTCAGTGGGATTATTCTGCACAATATGGTAAAAATAAATATTCATTACTAAATTTACTTATTTGCCTTTTTCCAGGTCCGCATATGTGGTCTCGAATTTTTCCTCAAATTGACTTGAAAAAAAATCAATCACCAATTCGAATCTATATGGATCAATGTGAATACGAGCCGAATCTCGCTCAACGCCCATTTCAAATCGATATCGATGAAAATTGTTGTCAAACACTCGAAAATACCGGTCGTTCATTTCAAGTTTCAGGCAAAGGATACAGTCGTATGTTTTCTTGTTATTGTTATTCGATTGTAAACACGAAACATATCCTGATTTATATTGTTTAGGCATTACAGGCGGACCAGTGTCTGATGAATACCAATTCTTACAATTCCACATGCACTGGGGATCGAATGAACTCGAAGGTGCGGAGCACGTTATCGATGGTGCTCGTTTGCCAGGCGAAGTAAATCGAGATGATCTGTTGTTGTTTGGCGAAGCGCTTTTGTGAATATTTAGTTACATATTGTTACATGGAATGTGAGTCGATATCAGACACCGCTGGAAGCTGCTGCATCTGAGAAATTTGATGGATTGATGGTTTTTGGAATACTAATTAAAGTATTAAGAAAAGAATGAGTTGAAATCTTTTTTTATGAAAATTGCTCCGGTTATTTTAAGATAACAACAGTGGATAATCCTGAGTTAAATAAATTACTCAACCTACTTTCGAAAGTGCCTTTTAAAAACGATAAAGTCTCGCTTGATTTCGGAGTTGTTTCATTGAGAAGTTTATTTCCAAGTACAGAATTTTCTTTGTTTTGTATATTTTAAACAAAAACGATCTATATTTCTAGAAGAATTACAGAGTTATTATACCTATAATGGCTCATTAACAACTCCAATGTGTACAGAAAGTGTTCGTTGGATAGTCTTTCGAGAAAAAATGGGCCTGTCACGTCGTCAAGTACGATAAGTCATATTTTTATTCCTTCAAACAAAAAAACAACACGTTTCTTTTGATCTTAGTTCGATCAATTGCGTCAACTAAAATGTGGCTGTCAAAGTGACACTGCTAATGTACCCAATCTGATGACTAATTTCCGACCGGTTATGCCTCTGAATGGGCGTATCGTTCAACGTTCATTTAATTAATTAATTCAAAAACTAATAATAGTTTCATTTTATTTTATTTTTTGCACTGCAGCTATCTTTGTATATAGGGTCTTCCAAGATGATGAGTATTGATTGCTTCTAGTTGTATTTCGACAGATAAATATATATATATATATACATATTATATAGTATTTGAAAATAAATAAATACAAAATAGTTTATTCTTTTGTATGATCGACAATGAATTCGTGAGAAATTGTTTGTGATAAAAACACGTACACGAGCGACGTCTATCATAAAAATAAAAGTAAATAATTGAGAATTAATTCGAATAAAATCTCAGATAAATAAAAAATAAATGTTGAAGAATTTTTTTTCGATTTTTCAAAATTTACCTCTAATATTATCCGAATGAGTCATTGATTTCCCAAGAAATCTCGAATTTAATTCATATTCCAATGAAACATCGATTACGAATGTATTTTTATTTCCTCTTATTCAATGAAAGATAATTTAATAAATAATCTCAATCAAATCCGTACAATTCTCGATTTAAACGATGATCTACACGTTTCTACAACCAAAGAATTCTACGAAATTTTCATTGAACTCAATCGAACATTTCAACTCAAATGTTTAATCCATCAATCAACTGATTTATTAATTATTAGAAATATCGAAGATTTAAATATTCATCAACTGAGCAATTCAAAATCTTGGTTGGATGTTCGCAATTATTTCCATCGACTTATTCAACAATCAGATTCTCATACATCATTATGTTTAATCATTCGATTGATGAAAGAATATATATCGACATGCTCACGACAAAATTCTCAACAATATCAAATTGTTACGTGGAATATTTTATCAAATGAAAGTCTCGATTCATTCGAATGTTACAAATCAATTTTCAAGCAATTCGAACGTTCTCTACCGGATGTAATTTGTTTGCAGAATGTTACACAAATGTTTTTTGATTTACTTTCTGAACAAATTTGGTTTGGCGAACATCGATACATTCGAATACCTGCAGAAAATTGTCCGACCAATGGACAATTGATCTTGTTGAAAAATATTCGACCGGAATTAGTCGAAATCGATGAGAATCAATATGTTCTCGTTCGATTTCATCTAAAAAACAAGACAACAATCGATTTGATTCATGTTCATTTAAAATATTTCGATGGGAAACTTTTCGAAAAATTCCAAAATAAGAATAATAATATTCTTCTAGTCGGTGATTTCGGTTTGATTGATGATGACGATGATGATTATCAAGAGAACTTTCGTTTCATTGATCTGTGGAAAGAATTTCATGATATTGATTATGTAGGATCTTTGTTTTTGTTTGATTAATTGAGAATAACACAAAAAAAAGATGTTTATTTAGACGCCAGGTTATACGAATAGTCTTCGAGATTGTTCTCGCTCGAGTCGATATTATCTTCGTCAACATGTGGATCTGTCTTATTCAATTGAAAATCTCGAAACAATTCGTGTTCATCCGTCCGATCATTTCGGTTTACAATTATTCATTAATTTTCGAGTTCGAACAATTAGCAAACAGTCAAAATTAGCAATTCACGTCAACAATTGGATCGATTTATTCGAATCATTTTTTGATTTGAATCTAACTGAAGATGATCAAGAAAATATTCTCCTTCCATTACGACTTCAACTTTGTCAATACGAAAGATTCGATCGAAAAATTCATGAACCATTGTCATACATTGAAAATTTGCGTGAAACAATTCGACAATTGTTTGTAAATGATTTGCCAAAAAATCAATTGAATATCTCAATCGAACAAATAGCTAATGTCGAAAGTATTCAATATATTTATTTGATTAAAAAACAAACCGATCAGATTGAGATCACTCAGCAAATACCGATTGGTTGCGTGCTTGAACCGATAAATCAACAATCTTTTAATCAAAAACAAGATAAATACCAACGAATTTCGAATATTCTCGAACAACATCAACTCGATTGTTTGGACTACAAATATCTTCCATACGGAAGTTTTCGTTTGGTATGTTTTCGATGTAAAATACGGCTGAATCGAACAGTTTTGTTGTCTCGATTAGGGTTTAGATGGCGAAGATTTGGATACTGTTTTAGTTGTTTTAACTCGAACGAAATCGGATTCATTACGTTTAACAAATTATTTTCTCGAATTTCTTCAAAATAAATTGAGTAGTTCGTTTCAAAACGATCTAATCGAATGTCGAATCATTCATGCAACATATCCGATACTTTCACTTTTATTTTCCGATGAAACTAAAGTCGAAATATTTGTACAAGTGATTTCAAATGAACCAATTCATCTTTGTCGAACAATACATGGCGTAGGAAAACTTTTTTTTTCTCGATAGTTTTAAATTGGTATCTGATCTTAGATTCACGATCTCGAACGATTGATCGTCTATGTTCGTTATCCGAATATGTTTCAAAATCTTCTCACATTTATTCGCCAATGGGCACAAACTATCGGCATTTACGGGCAAGTTTACGGATATTTAGGCGGATATTCATGGGCAATTTTATGTGCAATTATTTGTCGAAAATATATTCCAGTAATTCCATTCGATGATTTACAAAGTTTAATTAGCAAATTTTTCATTTTCTATTCGAATTTCGATTGGTCGTCGAAATCACTCGGTTTGTATTCGAAACATTTTTGTAAGGATTATCGTGGTTCAATGCGTATTCTGTGTCCAACGCCACCCTATAACAATACAGCACGTTCCACAATCAATTCAACTCGTTGTCTCATCACTCAAGCATTTCGACTTGCGTGTGAGACGAATTCGTCCGAACTTCTTCAAATGTCACATCTTTTTCCTGATCAGCGAATTCAATCGATACTTCAACTAACACTCGCGAGTCAGACGCTCACTGAACTCAATCAATGGATTGGCTATATGAAATCTCGTCTAGCACATTTGCTAATCGATTGTGAAAATAATTGTGATCTATTTGTACAGACAGATACGAAATTCATTTCAGGCAAACATTCACTCGAACGAATCTATTCGATTGGTTTCGATCGAAATGAATATGTACTCAGTCGGCATAGGGAATTTTACTATAGTTTAAATCGTTTTTTTGATCAATTAAAAAATTATCCTCATCGAAAGGAAACAATGACAATTTCATACAAACTCATATCGATAAAAGATTTTGCTTTAAAATAAATCAATAATTTTTTCTTTATTTTCGATTTGAAAAACACACACACACACGCACATGTCGTCATTGATCCGACTCGTCAGACCAATTCGATTGGTACAGAATTATCAACATCAATTTCTTCGTTTGTTGGGTTCGACAGCAGCTGAAACTGCGAATGCGAATAGTCGTGAAAAGGGTGTTGTCAAACGATTTTCTAGAGAACGAGGCTACGGTTTTATATCGAAACAAAGTGACGGCACCGATTGCTTCGTTCAGTAAATAGAAAAGTCAAACGAGATTGATCATAAATGATTTTTTTTTCGTTTTAAGTTTCAAAAATATTAATTTAACTGGTTTCAAAGTACTCGAACAAGGTCAAGAAGTCGAATTTACCGTCGTACAAGGCGACAAAGGCGTTGAAGCTCGAGTAGATTTTTTTAAATTGATGATTTCTATAGCTTTTCTTTTCTTTTTTTTTCTGTCTCATTCAAAGGACGTCGAGATTCTAAGTGTGAACAAAGGACGTCAATCATTCCTTGATAATTCATCTAAACCTGGTTTCGGTCGTCGTCCGAGATCGTCAGCATTTAATTTCGGTGGTACAAAATCGACGACATATCATTCGGAAAATGATGATTCAACATTCGGAGAACGAACTTTCAATTTCAACAAAAATGTATCGAATTCATTCGAAGAAAATGAGAATGTTAACAGTGCACAGCAACCGTTGATCGGTTCAGTGAAACGATGGTCAGCTGACCGTGGTTTCGGTTTCATTCGTCGAATGAATGGCGGACCTGATGTGTTCTGTCATGTTCGAAGTTTAAACGATGGAGCCGAAGCATTAGAAGAAGTACGCAAATTCAAAATGAATGCATCTCTGTTAATGATGAATATTTTCTTCTAGGGACAAACAGTTCAATATCGACTTCGTCGAACGGATAAAGGCGAAGAAGCTTGCGATGTTTCGATTTTCAAAGACGAAAACTCGCCATTTCAACCTGCCGATCCAAACGAACGTTACACTGGAACTGTCAAACGGTTGGCATTGTCTTGTCTTTCTCATTTGTAAATTTGAATTTTTATTTTTATTTTTAGTTGGATCGAAGAGAAATCCTACGGTTTCATTCAACCGAGCAAAGGTGGATTCGATATATTTGTTCATCGACAAAATTTACCCGAAGGTGTCACATCACTCACCGAAGGACAAACCGTTCAATTCAATATAAAATCAAGTGGAAAAGGTCGAACCGCCGATAATATTACCATTGAAAATCAATCGTAGTCGTTCTTGTGTTTTTTGTTTTTCAATAAATAGAGAAAAAAATAGAGGAATTTAAAATTTGTTTTTTTTCTTCTTATAGAAAGAAAAAAGAAAAGAAAAGTTTATTATGTCATTGAAAAAAAAACGAAAATTAGTTTCACAAGCTAATAGTCTTTCGTCATCTCAACTCGCACAGTATATCGAGAATGACAACAATGCCTATCAATGGCGAATTTATCACTCTAATGAACTCAATCAACAAAATCGCGACCGTATTTTTCAACTGTTCGAAATGAATATGAAAGATTTCTACGAACAATCATCGGATGGTTATCAACGTGATGAAAAACTCGATGAATTATTTTCTCAACAAGCAAGATATTTAATTGTCCATTCATCGAATTGTTTAATTGCCTTTACACATTTTCGATTCGAAATGGATTTTAATAATCAAGTTCTCTATTTATACGAAATTCAAATCGATCGAGATTTTCAACGGCAAGGTCTAGGCCGATGGTTAATCGAACAAATGAAACAAATCTGTCGACGAACACAAATGATGAAAATCGTTCTCACTGTATATAAAAGCAATGAAAAAGCTATTGAATTCTACATGAAAAAATGTTTATTCGATTTTGATGAGACAAATCCCGACGATGAAAATGTCGATTATATTCTTCTTTCTTTTGTTCTATGAATAAAAACAACGAATCTTTTCAAATAAAAGAACAAAACATCGACGTATTATACGCTTTAGAGTAAAAGCACTCATTATTTCAGATTTGATCGGTCATGAGACGCATACATCTATTCATTATTTGTCTTATTCTATGTGTTCAATCGAATGCATTCATCGATATCATATTTACTGTCAAAAATCTTTCGACAAATGATCATTTAAAATCGAATTTTCTCACCATGATTTCATCTCTCTTTGAACATACGAATATCGATCAACTTCGTTTGCATATTATCGGCGATCGATTCAGCCATGAATATGTTAATAACACTCTACGAACACTTTCCTATTCATCAACGATCGATCTATTAAATATTGATGATCTCGCAGTAAAATATCAACAATTGATTTTACCATTGATCAAACAATTCTCATCGAATCATACGTATTATAAAGATCCATTATTTTTTTTCTCATTATTTCTACATCGAATACTTCCGAGCAATATTTCTCGAATAATTATGTTAGATATTGATTTGCGATTTGAGCATGATATTCAAGATTTATACGAACTTTTTCATGAATTTAATTCTACGCAAATTATTGGTATTGCAAGAGAAAATCAGCCTGTCTATCGACATTTACTTTGGTCATATCGACAAGAAAATCCACAGACTGATGTGGGCAGTGCACCACCTCATGGTCTACCGGGTTTGAACAGCGGTGTTCTACTACTCGATTTAGATAAACTTCGACAATCGATTCTATTCAATAGTTATCTCGAACATCCGAATTTAATCGAACGTTTAATTGAAAAATACCATTTTAAACATACACATTTAGGTGATCAAGATTTTTATACACTATTAAGTTTTGAATATCGTGATTTATTTTATTTTTTGCCGTGCTATTGGAATCGACAGCTGTGTATATGGTGGAAGAATAAAGGTTATGATGATGTTTGGAATGAATATTATAATTGCAATAATGATGAAAGTATTTATCTTTATCATGGAAACTGTCAAACAGCAATACCGAAAAAATTAATTAAGAAAAGTGCCGAACTATAGTTACAAAAAAGAAACACTTTTTTCTTCATCTTTTTTTTGTATATTTTTTTTTATTGAAAAAAAAAGGAAACTACGACACACAGACAGAGAGAGAGCGACAAAAGAAATTAAAATTCGAGCATCATATTGCTTCACAAGTGTTTGTAAGAGGCGAGAAAAAGAAAACGAGTAAATTGCCTTGCAGTTGTTGGCAACGACGAGTGTATAAGTAACAGATTCCCAAACATAATGGTAAGTATGAATTAATCGAAGAACAATATCGATGGATCAATTGTTTTAGGCAGATGAAGAAACACCACGTTATGATGATAATGAACAAGTCGATAGCGATGTCGACAATGACCAACTACGTAGGATTACGAGAAA
>Ga0209915_1000710_pt1 | contig 64059 bp, 77 predicted proteins | sample ThiBiot_750_plan_FD_183952 | JGI IMG/M metagenome (GOLD analysis project Ga0209915, IMG submission 183952) | Wastewater bioreactor microbial communities from Cape Town, South Africa - Thiocy_cont_750_plan (SPAdes) | ecosystem: Engineered > Bioreactor > Thiocyanate-remediating > Anaerobic-Aerobic... | reverse complement strand
ATGAACTAATCTCTATTCAAAATTGAAGATTTATATTTGTTGGGAAAATAGATACAAAACAAGTTTTACTTTATCTTCGAGAGCTTCATCGAGAATTGATATTGCTTCGAGAAAAACCGTTTGATTTGTGTCCTGCAATTGAGAACATAGAACAATAATACCCCATTCGCCAAATCCAACGGGATTACAACGAAGAAGAACACGTAGTAAACTTGTACTATACAAACGAAGTGCCTACAGACAAATCAGAGGAAAAACTTGTTGTTTTTTTTATTCGATTTGAATAAAATTACAGTGCAAGATGATGTTAATGTTTGAGCAAGGAAATTTCGACATGGATTATCGAAATAATAATTAAATGAAGATAAAGCTACGACTACTGATGTGGCGAATTCATCGTCCATTTTCAACATTTCTGTTAGACTGAAACAAAAAACAAATCTTTGAAAACTAAACATCGAACAATCGTTTCTACCGAATGAAGATTTCATTTTCATTCAAAGCTTCAGTTCCCATCGCCGTTTTACTCAATCGTCCAAAGAATAAATAATAATAAACACTATTCTGTGTTAATAAACTATGATCACTAATAATCGCTTTGCCAAGTCCTTCTCTCACCGCGATAATCGTCTACATACAAATTTCAATCAATCAGACAGAAGAAAAACAAACGAATTTCTATATCGATACTTTTTTCAGAGCACTGTTGATCGCTGACAGAAGTGTTCGAACAATATTACTTGCGATGAACTAATCGAAAATTGAATAGAGAAAGTGATTTTGATTTCGATGGGAAATACTTTGATCTGATTCGAACTGGATTTATGCGGATAAACAAGAAGATCGGACAGAGCTAATAAACTTCGGCAAGTTACATTCGACAGAGAATCAGTTAATAGTAAAATGTTGAAACCATCCTTTTGTTCTGGTTTGAAAAAATCATATAATTTATCCAGAAATCTGAATAGAAGATGAGTTTTTTTTTGTGATTTATTAAAGTGAAATTTTCGATTTTACCTTTCGAAAAGATCGCCTTGCATTTGATTGGCAATTTTAGGAAAATCCTAAGACGAAAATTCTTTTTTTGTGTTTTTTTTACTTCAAATCAAACTATCGTTTACTTTGATTAAAGCTAAAATAAGATCCCAATTCCATTTTCGAAAATCATCGGTATGCAATGTAAATGTATCTCGAATAGCGTTATCAATTCTCTCTGCAGCCAACTAAATACAACAACACATTTCATTCACAAGAAAAAAAAAGCTAAACTACTGGATCATCGAAACCGAACATTTGTTTTTTCCTCGATGTTTCCGTTTGAACTGGTGCAACGATATAATATTCATGCAAATGTTGTGAATGATAAATCAATTGTGATAACTGAAATGAATACGCATAACGTGTACGTTGTTTGAATTCAAAGAACGCATTGATATTCAACATGGCTTCTTTGGCAAAACTAAAGATCGTCAATTCTCAAATGAGTAAAAAACGAAAACTCGAATTAACAACAAATCAAACCTTCGTTTGACACTATTATCATCAGCTATGGCTATGTCCATTAAAAGAGGTAGTAATAGAAAACTTTGTTCTTCAGGTAAATGCTCGTTACACTAAATAGATCAATGAGAATTGAAATGTTGTTCTGCTCTGGGTGAACTTACTAGCCAGATGAAATTAGCTAAGAGAAGTGTGGCTCGAATTGATAAGAGAGTATTGTCGCTCGACGCGAGTTCTGTTATTGCCTCAAAGAAAGAATTCATTGAAATTCAGTTTCGTTCGACATGAAGAGATTGAATACTTCGAGAAAACCAGCATCGATAAATGTCAGAAGTGTCAATGCCATTTGACTATCGAGTAAATTCGGTCTGAAGAAGAAAATGAATTGTTTAGATGTGTCCGAAATCGAATTGAATATCGAACCTTGTTGAAGATAGACGAGATAGTTTAGCAGCTCCTTCACTCGCTACATAAGTGAATTTTTCTTCTGCTGTTGTTAGATTATATCGAGGATCTAAATAATCAATCAATAGACATGTTTTCTCAGACGATAAATTCGTATTTACAAGTTGATTTTAATGCTGTTTCATAGTTATCACAGATTGTTGGTGTATCAAGATTGAGCAGATCATAAAATAGATCAAGAATCACCATCTGAACAACAATAATAACAAAGACAAATGATCGAAAAAGATAGTTGAAGATTTTATTTCGAATACTTTCATCGGACCCGATTGAACCATTAAACAATTGACGAGTAAACGAATGGATGAATTCGATGATTGACAAAATGTCGTAAAACCAATCCAAGTATGCAGAATCGTTGTCAATGCAGATGAACATGCTTTCAATCGTCTTAGTTTATCAAATTCTTTGATCGTTAAATGATCATATCTAAAACCAAGATTTTCAATTCAAAAACAAAAAAATTCTTCACAATTTTCTCATACGCTGCTGGTGTCATTGCTCGTCGATCGACTGTTGTCGTATTTGCTTTTTCACACAATGGAAATATCGATACTAATTGCTACAAACAAACAAAAAACAGACGAACATCCATCATTTTGATATCAAAAACTTGATTACACTGAACATATTTCGAATAAATTGATGTCGATCTCTCATTCCTTCGTCAACGAATATCCAAGTTGGACCGTTGCTATCAATCGAATCGACAATTGTCGGTTCACTACTATCATTAATTGTAAAACGATCAATAGCATATAACAACGAATAGAGAACACTTTCAATGAGCTCATCTTGTTCGAAATCAAGCAGAAATTCAATCATCGAATTAATCGCGTTACATTCACGTAAAATATGTGGATTGCAAATCGCTGAAATCAAACAAATGATCGTCTTCTGTTTTATTTTTTCTCGTTGAGCGTATATTTACCAATCTCACATAATAATTCTAAAGAACAATTGACCATTTGATCAGATCTTAGAATTGCCGATGGATTCATAGAACGTGTGAGCGTCGATAGATAACTTGATGAAACAATCGAAACAAGAATATATACAAATGACTGAGGAAATCTCAACGGATATAACGAGAGAAACCGACGAATGAATTTAATAGCTTCTAAACGTTCGCGTCCATTTCGAAGATCGATGGCAAATGAACTGAAATCAAAACCGATTGTCAGTCGGTTTTGTTTTTGCTTTTTAAATTGAAAATTTACCGACAAATCAGATAATCCAGACGACATTCGAAAAACTTGTCGAGTATTGCATTTCGATGAATCGAATAGCGAAGTGCACGAATAGCTGCAGCTCGTACACGTTCGACATCACTCAATAACAGAATCTGTAAACTAATTCAAACAGAAAAACAGTTTTCAATCGATTCATTTGGAATTTATTCGATACCCACCCGTAGACAATCAATTCATCGTCATTATCCGTCCGTGACATGGCGACATAACGTGTCATTTCATTTAAGAAATTACCAAGAGATTTCGATGGACTATCCAGAGATGAAGTCGAAGCTGATGCGATCGCTATTTGATTGCAAAGATTGAAAAACATCGATGACATTTTCAATCTTATCTAAAAGAATAATATTTGGTTTATTTATTGCAATTGGAATAAATTCATAGAAATTCACACGATTAATAAATAACGATTTGCAGATTGGCAGTTCTTATTTGTTATGACGCAGTTTATTTAGCAAATAAAACTTCTCGCATTTTTTCTCTCCCTCTCTCTCTCTCTCTCGTTTTCTTTCTTTCTTATCTTTTATTTATTAATGTGTTCTGCTTACCAAAGACATTTTTAGATAGGAGAGACTATACACATATCTCAATATTCTTGTTCAGTATAACCACGATTTTATTTTTAAGCAAAAAAAACAGAAAGAAAGACAAAAGGATTGAGTTGTTAATCTCGTTGTTGTTTTTACTCGTTCTGTTGTCAATCCTCGTGACACGAACGAATCAATTTTCAGGATGAGTTTTCGTTTTATTTAAAAAAAGAAGAAAAAAAAACCGGACATAGAGCTAATTCTGTTTTCATAAGCTACACAAATAAGTTTGTTTAATCTATTGAAGGGCACCAGATGCTGCTTTGATAGCTGCTTCGGCACAATCGATTTCGATTTGTGCTTCGGCTTTTTGTTTTTCGTCTTTGGCCGATGCTAATCGACGTTGAGCTTCAGATAGAGCATCTTGTGCAGCTTTTGTATCTAAATTCTCTATGAGTGTTGCTTCTTCAGCTAATAATTGAACACTCGAATCGGGATGTACAGCGATTGAACCACTGCTAACTGTAAAAAAAACGCTCAAGTTTTGTTATAAAAAAAATGAAAATTTTCATTTGTTTTACCGAAAAAACGTTTTGTATTTCCATCATTTTCGAAAACCGACACAACACCAGGTTTAAGAACGCCAAGTATCGGAACATGATGAGCGAGAATGCCCATATTTCCACTCATTGTTGGCACGTCAATTTGTCGAACATTCTTTGCTTGATTATAGAAAACCTTCGAAAACACAAAGCAACTAATCAAAATCTTTGTTTCATTCGAACAAATTCTACTTCAGCTGGCGAAGCAAAAGTAAAAAGCATGTCTGCAGCTGATCCAGATGCGGGTGTGGGCGCACTCGATGTTGCTTGTGTTCGTGCTGACATTAGTCTAAAAACAGGATTACGAGTTGTAATTGTATTTCGAATTAAACCCCGAACAGCATTCATAGCCATCTGCAGTAAAAAATAAATCAAAAATAAACCTATTTGAAATCACTCAGGACAGAGACAAGAAATAAACAAACAACTACTTCCAAAGGTTTTTTCTTTAAACGAAAAAAAAACGAGACAAAATTATCGAAAGGATCAATGTTTTTATTTTAAATATTTGAAGAGTCTTGGTGACCACTGAAAATACAAAAAACAAACTAAAGTCGATATTTTCGTTCTGAAATCGAATTCGTCTTACACATTCGTCGACACAATGAAGAAAATCGAGTAGCTCTTCATTACATGTTTCTTTCGTCCATGGTTTGCTATTAACTCGATCAGTACATTGTTGCAAACGTTGTTTAAGTTTTTCACACGCATGATCTTCCGCACATAATTCTTTTAATTTCGTTAACGAATCCTAAAGAAAATCTTCAGCGTTTTTTCTCTCCCTCTCCTTCGACACATACAGTATCGCCGATTCCTTTCATTTGTTTTTCGATTTGAGCATCATTGAAATGATGTTTATGTCCTCCGATACCCATGATGTTTAACAGCAGTTATTCCAAAATCGTTGTACTAGCGAAATATATCATCCATTGACGAGTTTTGGAGGAAAGCAAACCTCGAACTATTCGACCAATCGAAACGATTCTAGATGTCAGACGAAAAGACAATTTATTGATTGGATATCGACGAAATTTCTTTATCATTTGTATCTCATTGGCAAGATCACTAATTTCCCTTTGAATGATTCATTGGGAGAAACTTCCTTTTGTTACATTCTTTTGATTTGCGTGAGAGTGGGTGTAAATATGATGTTCTCATCGTTCTACGCTATGAAAACAATCCAACAAACAAAACTATCATTGGATTTTGTTTTTCTTTCAGAGTCTTCTTTCAATCAAACGACATTTTTTTGTTTAAACTAAATGAATTCTGAACAAAATCAGTACAATCAAGGTTATCCACCTCAACAACCGAATCCTTATGGTCAAAATCAAGCACCTTTTCAACCAGTACCACCAATGGTACCACGCCCTGATTTTCCAAAAGGTTAGGATATGTTCGTAAAAATATTTTTTTCTTTGTTTCTAAAAAATCTATTCAATTCTTTGACAAGACGATAAAATAGTTTATTCACGTGTCCCACTCGATTGTAAGTTCTTCGCAGAAAGAAACGTCGATATGATTTGATTCGCTCATCAGATTCTCGAGATTTAAGCTAAATTTTAGATAAATTATAATGTACGGCTCGACTTCCATTGAGACTCCTGGTACGAGAACACTTTGCTGCGTTCCCAAAGATTTCTTTCTTGTGTTTGCTTGCGTGAAACTACTAAAAAAAACAAAAATTTTTATCTATTTTATTTAGATGATGGTAGGTTTTTCCTTTATATTTGGTAAACTATTTTATTCGGTGTTTTTTTCTTCTGCTTTACTAATTAAATCTATTGTTTGACGTTGAAACTAAACTTTATTCTATCTGATTAGACGAAGAACAAGGCGGTGCAGGCGGCGGTTGGGGAAATTTTGGAGGTCTTGACGATAAAAGAATTCGACAAGTTTTCGTTCGAAAAGTAACTCAAACATTTCAGCAAAACAAAAACGAGTCACTTAACATTTGATTTCAATAGGTTTATTTAATTCTTTCGATTCAATTATTAATAACATTTGGCATCATCGCAATATTTCATTTTCAGTGTGTAGATTCAATTGACAAAACGAACAAAACAAAAACATGTTCATGTTTGGTTTTTAGGCCGGATATTCGTACGTACGTTAAAAGTTCCAATGGTCAATGGCTTTATTTTACATCCTACGTTGTTTTTCTTGTTGTTTATTTGGCATTGGTTTGCTCAAAACGAGCAGCACGACGATTTCCATTGAACATGATCTTACTCGGCGTTTTAGTAAGTTTTTACGATGAAATCGAGCGACGAAAATCTGTTTTTGTTTTGTTTTCAGACACTTTCAATGAGCTACATGGTAAACGAATCGACTGTAAAAGTCTCTCGTGAAGTTTGTTGTTTAGATGGGAATGATTTCGGCTTATTATACAACTGATTCGGTTTTGAAAGCTGTTGGTATTACGGTTTTTGTTTGTTTGGGCATAACGTTGTTTTCCATGCAAACAAAATACGATTTTACCAATTGTTTCGGCGTTTTATTCGTCATTTCATTGGCATTAATGGGCTTCGGCATTGTTTGCATCATAACTCGATCAGCGGTGAGTCATTCAGAAAAATATTCAACGAAAAAAAACAGCAACAACAATTTGTTTTTTAGGCTTTGAGTAATATCTATGCAGGTCTTGGAGCTGTTGCCTTTTCGATCGTAAGTCAAAACGAAAAGCAAAGAGAAAATGAATATTTGTTTTTTTGTTTTCTGTTAGTTCTTGGCGGTTGATACTCAATTGATTATCGGTGGTAAACGTCATGAAATCAGTGCAGAAGATCATGTTTTCGCTTCGATTATGCTCTATCTCGATGTCGTTTATATCTTCATTTATATTCTTCAACTCTTAGGCCAACGCGAATAAAACTTCTACAATTTTCTTCTTCTTTTCCTTGTAAACAAGGTTCTAAATACATATTTAATCATGCGTGAGAACAAACGAATCTTATCTATCTTTGTATGTCTTTGTGGTGTCTCTTCTCATTGTTGTTGGCAAATAAAAATAAAAACCTTGGGATGAATCGATCGACAACGAATTTTTCATTTTATCAAAGATAAAAATCAGTTGACAATGTGTCGATCAACAAAGTAAAATCAATTTTACGGCACTCGATGACAAATAAACTTGGCAGAATATTTTGCACTTTACTAAGCGATTGTTATCTTTTTTTTCGCTTTCGCTCTTTCCTTGATCGATATAACACGTTAACCAATCATTAAAATATATTTTTATGTAACACACCCGGGTCGTAGGTAATGCAAAATGTATAAAAAAAAACGAGACGATATATCGATACAGTTGACCAAATGAAGTGAATACCGAATCGATAGAAAGGAAGGAAGAAATAAAAAAAAAGACACATGTCTCAATTACAACTGACAAACACTCGATGCTTATTTCCCGAAAAAGCAACATGAATGTGAAATTGTTATTTTATCTTCTGAAAAATGATTTGATCTATTTTTCTCGGATGCGTCTGTACGGTCGTTATCCGTTCACCGTTTGTCAATGTGCACTATTAATTATATTTGCAATATTAATCTACGTGATAATTTCCGTTGATTCGATGTATGAAAAATATCTTGATTACACGAAATTTATTCAAACATTTCCGTTTTCATCCGTTCCGTTTTGGAAAGATACACGACTTCCACGAACACGAATTCTAACGCCAATTATCAGTGTCGAACAAGTGAATCTAACGAACGCAACGATCGTCATTGCAGCTTGTTGTCGAAATGTTCGCAAATATTTAACAGGTTTTCAACGGAACATTCGTTTGATCACTTCGTTATTTGGTGACTATCGAATCTATCTCGAAGAATCCGATTCGCACGATGGAACGTTCGATTCTTTGAAAGAATGGAAATCGAATGATCCTCAACATATTCGAATTCATTCGCGAGGCAATCAAAGATATACAATCCAATCACGTATTCTCACATTTCTCTTTCAATCAATATCAATCTTTTGTTTTATTTTTATTTTCTAAGGAACTGCTCGTTTATCTTTATGTCGAAATACTCTTCTTCAATTAGCACGTGATGAAATACCTTCATTCGATTATTATCTACCGATTGATGTTGATGTTGGTTCATCATCATCGTTCGAAATCAAAGATTTCCTCTCGAATTTCATCTATCCTCCGACATCGTGGATTGCCATGACAGCAACACAACGATCGGAATATTATGATATTTGGGCATTGCGTGTCGATCCGATTCTATCGTTCGATTGTTGGGAAGTTGTCGATCGTTTGACAAGTCATATGATTCGTCGAGATTTTCTTTCTGATCATATTGTTGCTATTCATCAAGAGCCTATTCCGAAAAATCTCAGTCTAATCGAAGTACAATCGGCATTCGGTGGTGCTGCGATTTATAATGCGAAATATTTGAATCAAAATTGTTTGTACAATGGAACTATTGTCGGAGGATATTGGTCTTATATTGAACAATGTGAACACGTTCCATTTCATTATTGTCTTCAGCAATATGCACCTCACCCGAAAATTTATATTAATCCACGATTTCAAATATGTTAACCTTTGAAAATCTAGTCTGCAAATGAATTTTACATATGTCAGTAAAACAACAGCAAACATTTGATTTTTTGTGCTAAAATGTCCTTCAATTTTGTTTTTTTTTGTTCTTGTTTTTCTTGAATACAAATTTAATCATATTAAAAATAAACAACCACATCGAAATTCTTCTTTTATTTTCATTTTTTTCTAATCAATAAATACGCAATAAGCTAAAAGATTTATTTATCATAAAACGAGAGAGAGAGAGAGAAAAAAAAACGTTCGATTTTTCTCTCGAATGTCTTTGTTATTGTTTAAGTATTGGCAGCAGCGCGACTAACTAAATAAAGACACTTGAACGACATCAGCTAACGATTGAAACATAAATAATCATCACAATGCTTGTTTAACATTCCTTTTCACTAAGAAGACATTCGGATACGCAGACAAATTTTGCTCGTTTCACAATGGATTTCAATGAGAACTTCAAAAGACAAATGTCGGCCTGGCCAAAGAAGATCTCATCTGTCATGGACATTCATCGACAACGTTTCACTCAACTCAATAAAAAACTCAAACCACAATCAATGCACTATCCCGTTGTTGCTCCTCCTCCTCCTCCTCCTCCTGTTTCTTCATCACCAATGTATTCAAATCCCGTTCGACAATCAGCTCGTCCTCAACCTCGACAACAAGCTCGATCCAAAGAACAACAACCACTTTCAGCTTATCGATATCAACCATCACCGACAGCCAATCAACAATATTTGACTTTAGAAAATCTTTCGAAAGTTTTTCACGTTTTTCAAACACGTGTCAAATCAACAGCACCTAGTGACGCAGCAACAGACACGAGTACATCGACAACAACGAGTGCCAAACATCGATCGCATCAGCATTTGCAACGAACGGCAACACGATGGTGGACAATCAATCGAAATATCGAATCACCATCGATATCAAATCGAAATCCAAACGAAGAAATCTCAACGATTCGTCAACATTCAGAAGAAGCAGAAAATCTTCCGATTATTGTACGAAGAAAAACCTTCGCTCTCAACGATTGAAAATCTTTTCTTTTCTTCTATTCAGACAATTGTTTCCAATTCAAGTCAAAAAATGAATCCAAAATATGACGAATCGGAAATTACGACTGATCTTTCAAGAGGAGATTTCATTCAACCATTTAAAACACGAAATCTTCTTCCGTCAAATCGTCAAGAACCATTGATTATGCAAGCTCGTGGAATGCGTTTACCGTTCTACGATCGTCATATTTATGCTCATACCAATCATCAAATGAATTTCTTCCAACATCAACGACTCATTCGACAAACATAATCGATCGCGTAAACCTTTTTTGCTAACGATTGTCTGTCGTAGATGGCGCTTTGTTTGGTTGTTTAATAAATAATAAAAATTCGACTGACTAAAATCTTCGTTTTTTTATTGGGAGAAATAGACGATCGAATTATCATGAGGCAGAAAAGAAAATATTATCCATTTGGTTGACATGTTGATTGCTGACTGGTCCACCTATGCCGAATGAGTCATCATTTGCTAAAGAATAAAGTGTTTTCTTCGTTGTTCTATTTCTTTTTCCTCAATCTACGAAAGAGTCGACGACCATCAATCTGCTTAGCTCAAAATGTCTGTTCAAAATGACATCGGTCAATGGTATAAATCGATACCGAAAATCACTCGTGTTTGGTTTACTGCTTCGATAGTTGTACCACTATCAGCTCGTTTAGGTTTAGTTCGACCACAAACTCTCGTTCTATTTCTCAATCCTGTGATTAAACAATTTCAAGTACGAAACTAGATTTCATTCGTATTATTGAACGTTTTTTTTTTGTTCTCGTAGATATGGCGTTTAATCACTGCTGTACTTTTCTATCCGATGGGTTTTAATTTTCTGATTAATCTGTTTTTTATCTATCAATACAGTTCTCGATTAGAAACAAGTAATTCATTCGAATCAATTAGGTTTTTCTACGAGAAAATTCTGTTTTATAGGCACATTCAATGGTAAACCAGCTGATTATATCTTCTGCTTAGCATTTCTTTGGTTATGTAACGTTATTGTCGGTTCTGTACTCACATTACCTGTATGTCAATTTGTTATTGTTTAAGTAAAATTCGAAATGATTTGTTGTTATTAAAGGTTTTAATGGATGCTATGATATTAAGTGTCATGTATATTTGGTGTCAATTGAATAAGGAAACAATGATGTCATTTTGGTTCGGAATGCAATTTAAAGCCATGTACATGCCGTGGGTTATTATGTTGTTCAATTGGATTCTATCAGGATCGTATGTATTTTCATACAAAACAATAAATTGAAATACTTAACTTCTTTGTTTAGATTTCTTGTTCAATTATGTGGTATTATAGTTGGTCATTTGTACTTCTTTCTTGTTTTTAAATATCCACAAGATTTCGGTGGTCCTCGTTTATTACAAACACCAAATTTTCTGTATGTAAATTGTTGTTTATTGTTCAACAAAACTCATTGATCGTTTCTAGATATCGTTTTTTCCCAGATGAACAAACTGGTATCAGTGGTTTTGGTACAGCACCAATTCCTCGACAACGTCCGGGCACTGCCGATGAGAATGCTAATCGTGGTCGACAAGCATTTGGCGGCCATGGTCACATTCTTGGCAATCAATAGACAATCATTTATCTCGATCACCTCTCTATTCTCCCTTGGTGAATTGAAATGTTTTCTTTTTCTATCTGTTGTAAAAATAAAGCTGAATAGATGAAACCAAGATAAACACGCAACGACTTCTGATTCTGTCTACTTGACAACATATGAGAAAAATGTTCGTTTGAAAAGAAATTTTCAAATCATTTGTTTTCTTCTCACAGCAGCTGTGATGACGATTCATTTCATTCTCAATGACAAATCAAAGTTTCAGCATAAAACAAATAAATATCGAAGTCTTTTGTCTCTCCTTGAAGTTACACAGCAGGAAAATACTAATATATTTTTTCTCTGTCTATCCAATGTTGAGTATTCGTTGGACTTGTCTATCGTCATATTAAAGTTGTCCGAATTGATATATCCGTAGAAAAAAAAACTATCGAGTTTTTTCTATATTCATCTACTTAGTTAAAACAACGTTGTACATCAAAATAACAACAACAACGACGACAATACGAAGAAAAAAGAATACGAGGAGGAGGAGAAGAAAGAACAACAAACAACACTAACATCGAGTTCTTTTCGTTCTAAACTAAAATATTCTGTTTTCCTATCATCGTATGACTCCTATGGAATCTCCATACATCTCTATACGCATGTGCGTGCGTGTATATATATATAGAACATAGTAAAGACATATGAAAAGAGCAGAAAGGATAATACACATCTTTATACGCGCGTGTGCTGGATATATCTTTCTTTGGTATAAAGCGTAATTACTTTGAAAATATTCTCCTCATCGTTTCTATGTGCTGATTTACAATATACAAGAGAAGAAGAAGAAGAAGAAAAGAACAAACACATGAGGAAAGCTCTCGTCGATATAATATCAGTCGATTGTAGATTGTACAGAAAGAAAGAAAGAAAGAACGAAACGACAACAACAGTTAAGCAAGTTTTCTGAATATCAACACTTTTTTCCTATTCTTTTCTCTGCTTCTCTCTCTTTCTCTGTCCGTTTCTGTAGTCGAGAAAACGTTGACGCCTCGTCGTTTTCTTCTTTTTCTTCTATCTATACATATCTTGCGTATTTTTTCCTTCCGCTCCGTTATTCATTCTTATCTAATCATCAGCAAAAAAAGAACGAGTACCATCCAGCAAACGTAATTTTCCCCTCGTTTCACTAGCACAACACATATCCTCATGTAACATAACTCCAGATGACAAGCAATAGCAGTTCAACTAGCACTGGTCATACCTATCGAATTCGACCGAGTACTCTCACATCTTCGAATACGAATTCATCGTCAATATCAAATCCAAATGCGAATACGAATTCGTCGTATTACGGAACGTCGGCATCGAACACGACGACGCCGATCGTTGCACCGCCAACGTGGACTTACTCATCGCCCAGTCAATTAGCACGAAAATATGCGAATATCGCACCGATTTGGTGTCATATCACCAAGCCAAGACAATTGAAAAAGAAATTTGCTTCGACTTTTCATCAAGCTCAATCATTAGTCGGATTTTACAATGAAGATCGAGCGCCAAGCGAACGACGTGGTTCATTTGGTCAATCACAACAACAACAACCGCCACCATTACAACAACAACAACAATCTCAACAACAATCATCAACGAATTATGATCCATCGAATAGTTATCGTCAACAATATACATCTCATTATACACCACATGATCATATTACAGAACCATCATCAACATCGAGTTCACGATCGAAGAAGAAATATACAGGTGGCGCATTGACAACACATATTTCATCACGTTTGCAATCGCCACCACCTCCGCCAATATCACCGTTGACTCTCGAAGAAAAATTTTCAAATCCAAGCGAACGTAAAGCTCGAATTGATCAATTAAAAGATTTAGTTTTCAATACTCGCGTCAAAGATACAATGATCGGACGGACCGATTCAAAAAATCGTTCGATTACAAATCTACATAAAGCAACATCATTCAAACGTTTAGATCAAATTACAAGTCCAACCGACGAATATCAACCAACGCCGATTCCACCAACAACACCAACACGAAAAGATTCACATTATTATCATTATCATTTACCTTCGAGTACCGTTGGATCGACACTAAACGACAGTCTTAATCGACCGATTCTACCAACTTCATCAACGATGACGACAACAACAACAACTCCGTATCCAACGTATAATTATGATTATCTACGTGCTAAATCCAAAGAACACACGAGACCGACATATCATGATTCGAATTACAATAATAATTCAGCATTAGCTAATGATCTTTCAACAACACAAATTGGAGCAAATTCTTCGTCTTATGTTGGTTCAATAAGTGGAACAAATCCTTCGAATTCCTATCGTACATACGATGATTATTCGTTTATTACTAAACCAACATCAATAACAGATAAAAATTCTTCGTATTCATCGGTCACATCGTATCCCAGTTATCAAACGCCGGGTGCATCGAAACGTCGAATTAAAAAATATCTACTTGCTAAAGGCGGAACCGGTCTTTCTCATCAAACTGAACCGATTGTCAGTACATTTGAAAATATTTCCCTAGCCGATGAAGATAAAACTCGTGATGACGATCTCACAATCGTCAATACTCATGCGTTGACACCCTCGACTCCACCACCATCAAACACGAATTCATCAACTGTTGTTCCATCATTGAATTCAACACCACCGATTCCAACAATTCCAGCACTAAGTCCGCCACCATCGCCTCCACTAACATCATCGAATCATACAACAGTTGAGCCAGCTGTTTTTTCCACACCAAATGCTCAATTATCTCCAAGTCCTCCGCTTACAAATACGATTAATCACAAGATTCCTCCTGCTATATTCGCACCTTTATCCGCGTCGTTAACTTCACTCAACAAACAACAACAATCAGTCAAATCAACAGCGAATTCGCTTCTCGAACTGCTTCCAACACACGCTGGAAAAGAACAATCGCCATCGAGATCCATCGTACCATCGATTGCTGATGATGGGTGCGCATTTCTTTCAGTTATTTGTGTTGAACGTGTGTTTGTTTCGACCCCAACAGATCTCATTTGCATGAAACGACCTCTTTTTTTTTCTTCGCATGTGTTTGCAGTTTTGCCATAACGTTATTGTGCTCGATTTTCAATGAATTTGAACATCATCGTAGGCGACGAAATCACGCGTTTGACACATCGGACAATCAAACAAATGAAAACGGTACACGTGCTGACAGTATTACAAATTCAACATCGGCATCCAAACGACAGAAGAAGACAAATCATCTTACAGCACTTTCAACGAATCTCTACGAACGAACCAATCGTTCAGCATCGACGCCACATCGTCGTGTAAGTTCTTTTTTTTTAAATATATATATATTTCTATCATGCACATTGATTATTCGATCGAGATTAGGGGTTATTGACATACCAATGTCAAATATGCATGATCTCGAGTTTTCTGTTGACCTATTCACTTTATACAATTAGCAATTTATTCTACCGAGAAGATATTATTCAGTTTGTGTTTCCTCTTGTTCAATTATCTATTTAGATGGATAGAAATAGTTGTTTCAATTGAGACAGAAACTCGGAACAGAGAAAAAAAAAAGAAGAAAATAAGACTGATGAATCTATTGCCCTTTGAGTCATACACAGATGATCAGCTGGAGAGTAAGAAAAAGAAAGAAATATGTGTTGGCCGAACACTGGCCGTTTCATCGTTGAACTCTTATGAATAAATGATAAATATGAATGAGAAACGAAGAGAAGAGAAAAGAAAAAAAATAGAAAAAGAACAAGAGAAAAATAACGACGGAGAAAAAAAACGAGAGAGAGAGAGAGAGAGAGAGAGAGGGAGAGAACGAACACATTTCATATGTATATGAATATACATATTGAGATATAGAGAGAAGTGGTCATTTTGGTTGATGTGATTAATAATTTTCGAACAGGCGAACTGACATAAACGACCTTCGTTAGCAAAATTTTGTGATCAAACGAAAACGACGACAAAGATCGTCATTTATTTCTATCAATATTGATGAAATAACGATCTATTCAAAGCCATATTTGACAAATACGTATACAACATATGTATATTCAAGAAACTTTTTTTGGATTCATCACAAACGAAGAATGATCTAATTCAATCAAAGAAATCTTTCCAATGCGACTTATTCAATTTAATAGTGGTCTTTGCGTTGTTTTAAAAGATGTTGATCATCAAACCGAGCATTTACATGATTATTATCACTCAACACCCAGATCAACTCATCATTCATCAACATCATCGATTGCAACAACAAGTTCATCGATTAAATCCAATGGTTCAATTGGAATTCATCAAACCTATCATCTTCATCGACCCTTTCCTCCAACATTCTATCCAATAAATCATTATCGAGTAAAATTAAATATCAACTCATAGATAAATATCAATTTGATTTAATCATTTTTATATTACCTTTTTTGACCTTTCATTCTCTCTCTCTCTCTCTCACTCCCTTTCCTACCTTTTTTTGTCGAAAATCAATGATGCACAACTCAAGATTATTACGTAACCGATGAGCATTCTTAGCCGAGACAATAAGTGACATGTGTAGTAGATCTAGTTAGAAAAATGATCGAATCACTTCTGTCAGAGAGAATATAAATCAATTTCTGCGATGATTTATTTATTTATTTATTTATAGAATCGTCCAGACAAACCTGAAACAGGCCGTGTTAATATTCGTGATGACGATGAAGGACATTTGATCTACGTACCAGGTAAAATTATTCGATTTGGTTTTCAAAAGATTGACATCGTTTGATTTTTAGGTGATATTCTTCATCAGCAATGTAAGTTCATATTTACTTTTAATCTTCTTTTATTGTTTTTCTCGAAATCAAGATGAAATTCGTCGGACACTTGGCGAAGGTACATTCGGCAAAGTAGTTGAAGTTCGTGATCTTCGCGGGTAAATTTTAACATTCTTATCCTGTCAAAACTAATCATGTTCATTTCTGATCATTAGTGATAGTAATCCACGCATAGCATTGAAAATAATCAAGAATATTGATAAATATCGTGAAGCGGCCCGGTTAGAAGTCAACGTACTTAAAACAATCAAAGAAAAAGATCCCGATGGAGTCAAGTAACATTTTTACTCAACTCGAATCAACGCAAAATACGAAACCAATAATTTTCTTTGTTTTAGTTTATGTGTTACATTACTTGATTCATTTGATTACTACGGTCATATGTGTATCGCTTTTGATATGTTAGGCTTGAGTGTATTCGATTTTTTGAAAGAAAATAATTATATACCGTATCCAGTTGATCAAGTCCGACATATTTCATATCAATTATGTCTTGCTGTGAAATGTAAATACAAAAAAAAATTCATTCGAAAAAAAAATGTTCATTCGAATTTATTGATTTTAGTTCTTCATGAAATTGCGCTGACACATACAGATTTAAAAGTAAAACAATCAACGTTATAATCTTACAAAAAACTAAAAATTGTTGTTGTTGTTTTTCTTCGTTTAGCCGGAAAATATTCTTTTTGTTAATTCGGATTACAATGTCGTTTATAATCATCGAAAAGTATTTTTGATTGATTGAGAAAATACAAAACGAATTCGATTTGTTTTTAATTTTAGCGACGAGATGAACGTGTTGTTCGTCAAACAGATATTAAAGTTATTGATTTTGGTTCGGCAACATTCGATTGGGAACATCATTCGACTATTGTCTCAACTCGACATTATCGTGCGCCTGAAGTCATTCTCGAATTAGGATGGTCTCAACCATGTGATGTTTGGAGTGTTGGTTGTATTTTATTTGAACTGTATCTCGGATTTACATTATTTCAAGTAGATTTCAATCGATTAGCTTTTTTTAATCGAAAGAAAAACTCATTTTCTCTCGTTAGACACATGATAATAAAGAACATTTAGCAATGATGGAAAGAATACTTGGTCCAATACCATATCGAATGGCAAAACAATCAAAGTACGACGCGAAACCAATTTGTTAATATGAAAAAACTTGTTTTTTTTTGTTGTAGAAAAACGAAGTATTTTTATCACGGAAGATTAGATTGGGATGAACGAAGTTCAGCCGGTCGTTATGTTCGAGACAATTGCAAACCTTTACGCGTATGTTGAGAAAAAGAAAAAAAACAGGCAAAACACTTTTTTTGTGATTTTCGTCTTTTAGCGTTATATGATGAGTGATGAACAAGATCATCAACAATTATTTGATTTAGTTGAAAAAATGCTTGAATACGATCCGAAACGACGTATAACTCTATCGGAATCTCTTCGACATCCATTTTTCGAGCGAATTCTACCCGAACAACGTATTAAAGAGCTTTCACCAATAGGAAATTTATCATCGAAATCTTGATTCAAAATGCATAATCATCTGTCTCGTTGTCGGTTTCTTTTCTCTCTCTCTCTCTCTCTCTCTCTCTTTTTTAGCGTGTTCTCTTTCTTTTTGTTGATTTCTTCTTCGTTTTTTTCTAATGATCTATATTGAATAGGACGATGGACAACAGACACAAAAGAAATTTGACAAAAATAATTGTATCTTTTTTTACTGCTTTGTTATTTCGATATGTAATTCTATATTTCGTTTTCTTTTTTCTAATATATGATCGATTTATACGGATGAGTAAAACTATTCGATGACAACTATGTTTTTGACCTAGTTAAAGACGAAAGAACTAGGTCGTTTGTTATATGCTGAATTCATCTGCACCGAAAATGAAATGAATAAAAAAAAGTCTTACTACCTGGCCTGTTGACATAACTGTGAGATAAAAAGAAGCAAAAATACCAAAACAATGAATCAGAATTCATTTTTGCACCGATTGAAAATAGAAAATGAATCGGGAAAAAAAGGCAGACGATTGTTTCAGCAAGACAATTATCGATTTGTTTTTATTTGAAAATTTTTGTTGTTATCAGATTGACTCAAACAGCGAACGATTAGTTCGACACATGAGCCTCGATGATATTTGATTCTCATCATCGAACTAATCAAATATTAAGAGAGTACTTGTGTGAAAAGATTTATTTGATTGCTTTCATTCTCTCTTTCTCGTCTCGTATTTTGAAATATATTTGTTTAACACTCTGCGCAATTGTTATCAGGACAATCGAACATATGCTTCTTTCCCACTTCAATACACTTATTTAAAACTTAATCGAAAGAGTTTATTTTCGAAAAAAAGCACACCCCAATAACACGTTGATAAAACAAATCATTACAATGGAAACGAAAGCCAGTAAGTGAACATAGAAATAATATTTAATAATAATAGATTCATATGATCATTTGATTGTGAAATGACCTAGTTTAGAATATAGATCATTGAGTCGTCATCGTATTAAGATACTTGCACTTTATTCCTCTTATCTGCATAGTTGATCTTTAAACTTTTATCCTTTCTTTTTTTTTTGAAAACATACAGACCAACTCGAATATAAATAGATCTTGAATTTTTCTGTTTTCTTTATTTATTCAAATTATCTATCAAAAAGAGAAAGAAAAAGAAAGGAAATGTCGACATACACACCAAACGTTCATTATTGTATGTCCTTTAATTTCCAAATTGTTTTCATGTAAATCTCTCATTTCTATTAGACTGCAATTGGTTTTTGTCGTCAGCCTATTTCGCTGTCAATCTTCTTGCCTATGTCAGTCAAGCCATTGAATCCGTCATGTTTCGAATGGTAATCACTTCATTTCAAAAAAAGAAATACTCTATTCAAATTCAAATAAAAAAAACATTAGGTTCATTGGTACGATTTGTATATGTATACTCCTCTTCAATATCATCTTTCGCCTCACATGGCACGTATTCCACGATTTATTCGAATTCGTGATCAAACCGTGACTGTTTTCAATGCAAATATCGTCACCTATTCTCGAACGCTTCTCATCATGCCGATTGCTTGGTGTTTGAAGTAAATTCTTCTCGATATTCGGTTTTACGAATGAATTGTTTTGTTTGTTAGATATGATTATCCAGTAATTGCATGTTTACTTGTTCTTTTTCATGATTTTCTCGATCATGTCGATGGAATTGTTGCTAAAGTACAGAAACGTCTCTATGGAGAAAATATCGACGATCCATTATTAGGCGGATTTATGGACGCATTTTGCGATAAAATTGTCAATATTTTTTCGTTGTGGACTATTTTACAAGAGACAAATTTTGAACAAACATCACTTGTTGTTTCACTTGCTTTTGTACTTCTTTGTTATACAATTATTGGTCTTGAAACTGCGATCGGAGTTGTACGAGTACAGGACTATTTTCAAGCAGCATTTAATAAGAATAAGTCAGTGTTTCTTTTTTCGAATGAATTCTACTCAACGAAACGTCTTCTATTCGAACAATTGTAGAGATGCACCGCAAGGTTCGACAGCCGCTGCGATGGAAGGCAAATTAAAAGAAAAACTCGAATCAATGGGTTTAGCATTTCTCTGTTTATCCACAGGTCATATTCTTCCATTTTCTCATTGGTGTAAGTGTCTTCGTTCTCAGTTTGTATTTCGAAAAGACGAATCTTTTGTGTTTTTCTAGCGGGCATAGCTGGAATCGTTTGTTTTACTCTGACAATTCGTTTGGCTTACGCATCATTAATGAAAAAACTCCAAGCAAGAGATAAACTTCCGAGAAAGAAAACCGTTCGAATCGATTTAACACCTGAAACTGTTCCACTTTCGCCTGTTCAAAAAACAATTGGCGTTCTCAATGCATTCAATTTCCCCGATGAAACCAAAGTACGAGATCGATCGTTGACCATCGATTCACTAGCCGATGAGGTAGACGAATCAGTCCGTTCGAGATTAAACAAAAAATGAAAGTTTTTTAGACGAAAAAACGAGCCCGTTTAAATACTCCGCCGTCGGAAATTCAGTCGAATGGTGGTGACGAACGAAATCGAGTCGATTCTTCGGAAAGTGAAGACGAACAACGTCCGATGTTACAACGAAGTGCATCTCTACCTGCGATTTGGATCGATGGTCGAGCTGATAAAGTGTTTACAATCGGTTGTTTCGATCTGTTTCACGAAGGTCATCGTCTTCTTCTTCAACGAATGCGACAATTCGGCCGCGAAGTCATCGTCGGCGTTCACGATAGTCGAAGTATTCACAAACTCAAATCTCGTGTGCCCGTCGACGGTACCGAAACACGAATGATCAATGTCAAACGTTACGCCGATCAAGTTTATTGCGTTGCTGGCACCGATCCATCGTCGTTCGTCACGTGTATTGTACATTTACGTGAAAATGAAACAGCACTCTATGTACGTGGCGATGACATGGCCGATTTTCCATCACGACATGTCGTCGAACAATTAATGCCTGTCAAGTTTCTACCGTATACAAACGGTGTATCGAGCACGAAATTACGACAAGAACTGTTTTCACATGTTCAAGCTGATGATTTGGAATATTTAGAAAAGATTAATTAAAATGTGTCGAGAGGAGAAGAAGAAGGAGAATGGACGATTGAGGTTTTGTAGATATGAATCTCATTTACGTGAGATAATGTTCGTTGTGTGAATTCAGTTTATTCTATTTCATTATAAATAAATTTAACCCTTTGAAAAAAGAAAGAGAATTGATTTTGATTAATGATGATTTTGTAAAGAGAAGAAGAAGAAGAAGAAGAAAAAAGCGCTGAAATGATTGTATCGAATAGTTCGATGTCTCAATTAGGACGAACAACAGTGAGTATATTTCGTTTTGATCAGACAAATGCACTCGATATAACGCGAAATGATGCGAGAAAAATATGATCATTTGCAACAGCTTGTTCGAGAGAATTACTCGTCATTTTTCCTTTCTGCAACGTTTACATCGAAAAGTTGAAAGAGTCCAACACACAAAATCAATTCGTGAAATGACATTTTCGTTTTTTTCTCCCTCGTAGATCATTTGTAAATATGCCAGCAATTCGTCTATGTGGTCGTCGATTTAATTTTTCCTCTGATGATTTAACAATTCCATCATTAATTGACATTGCACTTCGTTTTCCTTTGCTCATCAGTTTTATTATCTTTCATCATAAAAATCCAAATTCATCTTCATTGAATTCGGTTTATCTCGGTTATATCTATCCAATGCTAACAACATACACTCTCATTACTATCCTTGCATCGATTATATTCTTTGTAAGTCTACGTGGTACACCAGTGAACAATATTCGACCACGTCGACATATGCCGTTGCTAATTTATATACGATTGTTGTTGGTTTTCATTGATATTAGTGTAAATATTCTTGGTTTGATTATTATCATTCGAGTTTATCGAATATGTGATGATTTTTTACGTGGAATGATGATTGTATCGATTGCTGTTAGTTGTACGGCAGCTTTGACTTTGTTTATTATTTTAGTTTTTCTAATTGATTTAACAGGAGTTGTAAGTTCAGAGAAAAAATGGGAAATGAGAATTAAATTTCTATTCTGTTGCGGAAGAAATTACAGTGGTCAATCATCGGACATACAGAATATTGTTCGAATTTTTCAATATTTATTCGATGACGAAAGATACGATCTTGTGGCGAGTGATGTTGCTGCTGGTTTAGTTCTTCTACAACAAGAAGATCTATTCGAAGAACGTTCGATCGATGCTCAACAAAGTGTCCCATTCGAACTTTTACAAGAAGGTTTCTATTACAATTCATACGCACAATCTGCATTTGGATGGTAAAAACGATGGAGAATCATTTTACTGTTAAGATTTATTTTCTCTTTTCCGTAGGTTTTCATTGGCATATCGATATCGAATGACATTCATACCAAGGATTCTTTTTGCCATGCGATTCAGGTTCATTTTCGACAACAACAACAATTATGTTTCTAATTGAAAAAAAATTTAGAACAATCGGTTTTTGCTGCAGTTGTTGCTGCTGTTGTGGTCTGTCTTTTTTTCAAAATCCAGATAGTTTATACGATCCATGTGGAAGTCAATTTAGTACATTACAATATCTCTTACGGAAAAAGAAACCTGTCATTTTATATGCGAATTTTCTCGGCGCATTTGGTCGAGGTTTGGATACACACGCACACACACATTGAATAAATCTTCGATAGTTTTTTTTTGTTTTGTAGCTCCGTTTTATATAGCTGCAGATGAGGAAAAGAGAACAATCATTGTATCGATTCGTGGAACGTTAAGTGCGACAGATATCTTAACTGACATCAACGTTGTTGAAGACGTTCTCGAAACCGAACTTTTCGGTACTGGACATTGTCACAGTGGTAAATTTCTTTTTTTTTTCTTTGAATCCAAAATAAAATTGTTCGTATTTGTAACAATTATAGGCATGCATTCAGCAGCGAATTATATTCGTGATGATATCTCCATACGTCTCGCCAATATCTTTGACAAATATCCGGATTATTCATTGGTTATCTGCGGTTATTCTCTTGGCGCTGGTATCGCTGCAATTCTGTCGGTTATATTAAAATCGAGTTATTCTCATTTGAAATGCTATGGCATTGCCATGCCCGGTTCGGTCCTCTCGGAAAATCTTGCTCATGCAACTCGTGATTTCATCTACTCGTATATTGTCGATGTTGATATGATAGCTCGTGCATCGATTCGTTCGTTAGAACATCTACGTGATCGTATCATCGACGCATTGAATCAAACAAATCGAAATAAATTACAAATTCTAACGACAACATTCGTTCGAACTCTAACAAAACGTCGACAAGTATTTCATTCAACAACATCATTGAGTCAAACAATTGAATTAGATTCAACTATTTCACAAATTGTTCAAACAAATCATTCGATCGAACGTGAACCTCTGGTTTTACCAGGCACAATTGTTCATTTATATTCAACTGATCGAGTTGGAATATTTACACGTCAAGCATCGTATCGTGCTTGTCTCAGTTCAAACAAACAATTCGATCAATTCATTGTTCATCCACGAATGTGGTTCGATCATTTTCCTGCGTCATACAGTACAGCATTCGCTGATGTTATTGAAAACATTCAACCATGAGATCTTTGTTTGTATTTTTCTATATCAATCTTTCGACAACGATCAATCAAAAAGTTGATTATTTGTAAAAAAAAAAGAACAGATTCTAGAACGGATTATTCGGTTATATAAAAAAAGAAGATGAAATCAAACAAACAGAAGCAAAAAAGACATTGTTTCAGTTGTTGTCGCTTTCGGACATTGAATTAAATGCATGTACAGTAAATCCAAATGGTAATTCGCCGACACGTTCATTTTTGAGTTTAATACATAATAAACCTTGTTGTGTGGGTATTCGAACTGTTCGATTTGAACCAGCCGGTGCTGAACTAATGCTTGCCGTCGATGAAAAACCTGCAACAGCGAAACCTTTTCGTTCGGCTGCAGGTACATCGGATGTAAAACAATATTTAAATTTGCCTTTTTTGTCTAAGATCGAAGCGAGATTTTGTTCGCAATCGAGAATAATAACATCGGTATTTGGTAGAACAGCAACGCAGCATGTTGGCTTAAGAAGACGACGAACACGACGAGAAAGTTTATTACTTTGTTCGTACATGTTTGTATTATTGTCAGTTGATGGATTTGAACCTTCGTTTTCTGTTGAAAGACAACCGTTTTCATCAATTGGCAAGGATGTTGTTGAATTACTATCATTTTTAACTAAATCTCCATTTGAAAGTGATTCGTCGGTTGTTTGTATCGATTGACTTGTTGTTTCAAGATCATCGGTTTGTGTAGAAATTGTATTAAATGTTTTTGTCTTGTTCCGGATGATTTCTTCTCCGTCTTCGTCTTCTAATTCTCCTTCACATTCATCATCATCCGTCGGCGTCATTTCACAAATACTCAATCGACCTAGATTCAATTGTCCTGGTTGAAATTTAATATGCATATTTAAATTCGTCGGTAGAGCATCTAATTCCACCGATTCTAATTCTTGAAATTTCTCGATTAATTGTTTTTTAACGAGTAATAATTCGATATCTTTGCCGTGAATAACTAATTCTGTTAACGAACAAGTATTTTTAATTTGATCGTAGAACTCATCGATTTCTTCTCGACGTTTAATAAATTCATTTGTTTCTTCGCCGTATAACTTTCGAATTTGTTCGACAAGTTCTTGTTCTTTGACACGTAATGATTTCTCAAACGTACTTGCTAATGCGTGAATACTCGCTTCGATTTGTGCGATATTCGCATCACATTGACGAATAATATTCAAATACGCTTCGAGATCGGTCATTCGTGTTCGACAATTTTCAAGACAATCGATGATATACGCTTTGTGATTCATCGCTGCCGTACGAAAATCTGTCAATTCGTGATCTCGATGATCAGCGTAGGTGCAAGCGATGCAAATGCAAGCTTCACACTGTTCGCAATAGTAACGAACGAATTCAGTTGGATGATGCTGAGAAACACAAAGAAAAAAACGAGAAAGTCAAAAATCCAAAGTGAGAACAGGGGTTATTTACTTTGCAAAGAATATCTTTTTCGATTTCTAATTCATAAATCGAATGATCACGAGTTATCGGAATATTTTGATGGGCGTGAACGCAATTACGACAGAGAAATTTTTGACATTCGAGACAACGAGATGTTGCTTCACGTTCACGATCATGAACAGCTTTGCAGATTTCACAATAAGTTAAGACTTTAACTGAACTACTCAGTCCTTTATTATCTTTTTGTATGATCATTTCCGATAAACCAGCTATGAGAAAATTATCAGGCAATTTATGTACACCACCCGATGGTATAACGGTTTTCTTTCGACAAATTGGACATGCAAAATCTCGATAATCAGTATATTTGTACGATCTAAACAGGTTCGAATTGAAAATCAATGAATTCATTTCGATTGATTGAATTACCTTTGAGCAGAAACATGATTTTCAATACATTCTTCACAAAATGTATGTAAACACGATAAACATTTCGGATCTTTAAATGCTTCCTAAAATAGACACACATGCACACACAAGAAAAGAATAAACAGATTTCGTAATCATGTTTTAGTTTGTTATTTTACCAAACATATTTTGCATGTTAGATATTGATCATTAATTTTTTCAGCTAGACGAAGTACTTGTTGTGTCATATTTTCCGATGGTGTAGGTGTTCTCTTTGATGATGACGATGAAGATGAAAGACTTTTTGGCAAATGTAAATAATGACTATCGTCACTTTTACCAGTCAAACTTCTAAATAGATCGTAAACACATGTTTTTCTTTGTTGTTTTGTTCTTCCATAGTCATCTGTAGTTTTTGCCTTTTAGAAATAAAACATCTTGCCTTTATCTCTTGTCGCTATATTTCATCATCTCATCGTGTGTTTGTCTTTCTTTGGATTTGAGCTTTAGACTTGATCCACATTTGGATGATGTCGATAGGCACTACTACTACTCTTATTTATCTGACATATAATGGGCTGAGAGTATGTCGAGAATCGTTTATAATCAACGGAGAACTCGTACATATAGATGTATGTACGTATATACTGAGTGTAAAAGAATTCATCGAGACTAAGAGGAAAGATCTTCGTTCGTCGACGTATATTGATATGCACATGCATCGTCTCAAGGTTATTTTCCTATCTTAAGTAGAAAAATATACACAACTATCGATTATTTATTTTTGCACGGAGACAAATAAGTTTCTCTCTCTCTCTCACTCTCTTGAGACGTGATCATCGAATGAAATATTCAAAAGAAAATCGATTGAATTCGACTAAACTTACGATCGATTTTGTAATTTGGTATTCGAATCAAATGAAGGCGTTGGATTGTGATTCGATTGCATAATATCTCCTGTTATTTTCTCAGATGACGACCAGCGATCTCTGCCCTTCCTCATCGTGGACATTATTATTAATAATAATTTCTATTTCCGTTCTCTTGCACTTCACATACGCATATAGAGAAAGAAATCGACATATACGTAACATCAACAACATAAGCGTTGGTTTTTTTCTTCTTCTTCTCTTTGAGATGAAAGTTTTTGTCATCGGATTCTTCGATAAACTCGAAACAAAAATATGCACCCGCATTCGAGAAAGAAATACGAAGTCTATCAGATCAATTTTCATAAGATTCTATCAGCAGTCATTTACTATTAATAGTTGTTTATGATCTCAATCTAATTCAAAGACAATCTTTTGTCGTCATTCGAACTTACCCTTCACTCATGTTGGGTATTTGTTTGATATTTCTCGGTGTATTAACCTTATTGTGCTTTATTTTATCGCGAAAAATTGCTAATTGAGAGAAGATTGTCGTTGTCGTCGAAGTTGTATTTGCATCTACTGGTTCGTTTTCTCGAATTTGATCATTATCACAAGTTGTTGTTGTTGTTGTTGTCGATAGACAACCGGTGAGTTTGCGCAGCACGTGCATTGTATATGTGCATCATCAATATTTCCTTCTAACGATTGTCACATACGTATATATGTACGTATATAACACAAAAGAAAAAAAAATCTCGACCCGAGAGAAGAAAATGTCCAATTTATCACTTATCAGCAATCTGTTTCTATCTGATCTCATTAGACAAAAAGAATATTCGACAAGGTTATACAGAGAAAATGCTTTGATTAGATTGTTTTCTGTATTCATTTATTTGTTCACTAGGATATCAATGATTGATCGACACATGTTCTCATATTATTACGTCATTTGTACAGGAAAAGAAAACGATGATTTACTAATCAAAGTTACTTAATAATATCACTTCTTCCTTTTTGCCTTCTGATTGTATTTCTGGTAATGATTAATTCTGGCTCACTGTGTTTCTTCTCTATTGAACAAATGCATTAATACCAGAAAAAAAGAAACATAATGATTAGATAAATAAATGTTTTTTTTATTCTATTTCTTTGAATTATTGATCAATGTTAAACATTTGATTCACATTTTGATTGATGTCAAAATATTTATTTTATTCTTCATTCAATAAGAAAACAAAACGCAAAGAAAAAAAGAAAACTTCTGCTATATGTCAAGTATTATATCGTGAACATGAATGTCTCGGTACTCAGTAGTTTTCTTTTTTTCTTTCATTTGAATTACTTCATACATTTTATTTGTTTTTTAATTTTAAAAAAAAAAGAAGAACGATTTGAAATTATTTACTAATTGTTCTCGATTGTTTTACGTTACCAAGGTAACTTTTCACATAAATGCTTTGAGATATATATTTATCCTTCCTTTTTTATTCTCGTTAAGAAAAAAATCAAACATACAATCGAAGTAGAAAGAAAAAAGAACTTTAATGACAAAAGTAATCGAAGAAAAATAAATTTCTACTCAAGTATTTTTGGAAAATAAAACAGAGAAATCTTTTCTTTTTCCTTTTATCATTTAATTGAACATCGACGTGAGAAGTCCAAAATGGTTATTATTAATAATAATAAAAATTTCAATGAATAGATTGTGTCAACATTGGCAAATAAAATAGGTTAGACGAATCGTCGTGAAGTTTTGAGGTAAATATCTTCGAGCAACTTGTGAATATTTATTAATTTTCTGTCAATGCGCATGTATCACAAATTCGATCTGACTTTTTTCACCGATGATTAACTAGAATTAGGCGGGTTTTTGATTAATTATAGAATATCTCGAGCTTTTTTTTTTCTCGTACGTAATACATTTTGATCGATGACATACGTAAAAACTAATCATAAACAAAAAAAATGTTCTGTTTCCATGCGTCGAACAAAAAGAAAAGCATGAATTCTTCTGGGATATATGTTCGATCGTTCATGATCCGAATGACTCTCACCTTGAACATAAAGAAATCAATTAACACCGAACAAACATAATTGTGATCATAGTTTCTCGAACTAACGGTGTCCTTAGATGATTCTCTCTGCAAAGGTGTTTCAATTCATCAAATATTCTTATTTAGCTAAGCGTAGATGTAGGCGAAGGTTTTTCTTTTCACAGAAAACACAACTGGTAAATTCTGTTGGTGGATAATGAATGATGCATTATTATTATTATTGACTTTAGGCTTTTTGTTCACTTTTTTCTTTTCTTCTTTCTGTCAATTAAATAAATATCTAAATGAATGAGAGATTTTCTTTTGAATATTTTGATTAAGATCTCCATCGATTAGAAGTCACGCATGTTTTAAATTGAAAACGATTCTTTGGCATTTCTTTTTTCTCTTTTCTTCAAATGATTTGACAAAAGCAAAGCGAAAGAACAAATTTTACTATTGGATGTTCATCATTGCGTGTGAATAAACCGACGATGTCAATACTAATGGCATTGTCAATGAGAAAAAAAACATCAACACCCCATCGATGAATGCACTTTCTTAACATATCAAGATAAGTCAATACACACTCGTCATTTATTCATTTTATTAACATACGAACAAAGAATCAACAAGATCCAACGAACTCTCATATACTTATGCATATTAAATTCTTAGGCTCAGTTTTCTTGACAAACAAGTTGGATCGGTCGATGACGAGTTCTGATTTGACTTACACATGTGTAAATGAGTTCACCGGAAATCGAATCACATCAAGTTGGCTGACGAGTTTCAACTTGAAGTTTCTAATTGAAGAATTTTGTTTATATTATTTTCCTGTGTCGTCATTCGAGATCATCAAACAATTTGATACCGAACAAAGATCTTTTCTTAGTTTTTTTTCTTTTTCTAGTTGTTTGATTTCATCGGTATGTCTATTCTTATCACGAGTATTTTACTGCTATTAAACGATGTGACACATGAAAGAAAATTCATTACTAGTAGACCTTCCTTCTTCTTTTTTTCTGAATACAATAGAGGAAAAATGAGAACGAAAGAAACAACAGAATCGAGAGAGAAAAAAATAAAGAAGCAGGAAAATAGAGACGTTCTTTATTTAAACGTCATTCATTTCATTTCTGCTTTTGCACAACATCAACCATATCGCTGGCTTAGAGACACGCACATACACGTGAATTTCAATTTTCTTTTTTTTTCTTCTTATTAACAAATTAAAAATAAATGTCTTCTATTCGATGTCCTCATGTTCTTGTTTTCCATCAGAACACAGCATGTAGTTTTGTTTTTACGAGATAGTATTTACGTTAAAAAAAAGAAGAAGGAACCCGTTTTTTTCTTTATTTTTGAATGAAAAATGTTCGGACGTCAAGTGATATTGCTAAAGTAGGAGGAATTCCCCTTTTTTCAGTTTTTTGTTTTTCTGGTTCGAAGAAAATGAATTAATTTGATGTTCAACCGAGATAAAATATTCAAATTCTCGTTTTCTTGTGCGTTCAACCGGTTGAAATAGATGACTTCTTTTTGTTTTAGTTGGACTGATTTTGAGTACATGATTAGATCTTAATCGAAGAACTCTGGCAGTCATCGTACTGATCATTGGCATTGTCGGCGGTCTTCTCATTGTTTTTTCGATTTTATCATTATGCAAATATTGTTTAAATCGAAAAAATATGAGGTAAACATTTGAACTATTTGTTTTTTTTTCTTCTTTTGTCGATTCAATGAAACAATCTATTTTTAGAGAAGCCGAACAAATGAAATATTTATATGAAACATTAAATCAAGCTTCATTAGCGGGTTCGAATCGATACTATCAATCGAAAATGGAACGAAATCTCCCGTTAGAACCTCGAAGATCAAATCCATTGGACCGATATCCTCTATCGACGTACGAAGATCAATTTTTGTTGCCAAAGAAAAAAAAAGTTTATTCTTCTTCTTTTGTGTTTAAATAGAAATTCGAAGTTAGATTATCATACATCTGATGTTCATAATCAATCGTATCTTGAAACTCGGGAGCAAAATAGTAAGAAGATTCAGCAGTTCAGTTCTTTGTTTTCATCGTCTTTTCTTTCTTTCTAGGTGTCAAACAATTAGATAAGTGAGTGTAATCTCAAGATTATCCGACATCAAAGTCACTGGTATTTCTTTTCAGTCCTGCATATGGAAATGTGTCAATTGACGATGAACCAGCTGAACATTATCTTCAAGTTGATCCTCGGTGTTATGTTCGTCAAAAATCGAACGTGTCAATCGGCAGTTACAGAAGATCGGAAACACCTCGTCTTGAAAAAGGTCTTTCGCTTAATGTCGACACGCGTTCGCCAACACCATCCTCATTGTCACCCTATCGTCAAAGTAGTTTCGATGTAGCATTAGCATACGGATCAGGCAATCAAACATCTCCAACTCCATCGCCAGCTGTTTCAACATTACAAGATATTTATTTTACTCCTCGTGGATCGAGCGTATCGGTGATGGCAGCTGTAGCAACGGGAACACCGCCTGGTTCTCAGCATTTAGCAATTCCAGTGGCGATGCCAACTCGACAGAATTCAACGCCTATCGAGAGAAAAGATCTCAGTGTCAAAGTGGCGACAACATCTGGTAAACGAAAACCAATAGAATTTTTGTTTTTCAAATCAATTGATTTGCTAATTCGTATAGGACAAACATCAACAGTTCGTACGTCGATTGTTCCACGTGAACATGAACATTCACGTTCACTTGAACATTCGACATCACCGAATAGTTCGTCTGTTGACAAACAATTTCGAAGTTTCGATGCCGTTCATCTCCTTCGACCTGTTCAAAATCGAGATGATTTGATTGTCAATCATCGAACGAATTCCGACGATGCCAGCGAAGGAGACAAACATCCATCAACATCCATCGCACCGCCACCGATTGTCATCAAAATCCCCGACATGACTCAACTCGTTCAAGCTGTACAATTATCCCAACGAGTTAGATTTTCGTTTCTCATTGAACAAGATTTCATTGTTTCGTTTTTTAGAAGGACAATTCAACGATTAAAACCAATCGTAGTTCGGATGAACTTTGGCATATACATCGATCGTATGAATACGACGGAACATCACCTGAAGAATTCTCGCCGGATTTATTAACATCAACATCGATCGATTCCGCTGGAGCAATGGCCATTGAACAAGCATCGAAAAAAGTCACGGATGACGAACCATTAAAATACGATTATCGTCGTAAGAGTTCATCAAATTTACTTGTACCGCCGCCGGAAATCCGTCGTCAAGCATTGCGACGAACCTATGAAAAACGTCGTCGTTGTATTAATCAATCGAACGCTCGACGTGAACAGGAATTACTGACGAATCAATCGGTTCAAGACGATGATACAAATCAATCATCGACTATCAAATCAACGGATTTCTCGAGTTTGTTGAATAATTTCAATACGAGAAGTGAAAATTCGAGTTTCGATCGAAGTCTCGAAACGGATTTCGATGTTCAATCAGATACGAGCAGTCGAGGACCGACCGATCATTTTACTTCAATTGAATCGTCGGTCAACGAAAATGCTCAACATGATAATAATCTCGCTCATTATCGTTTTATTAATCAAACACAAAAACAAGATGATAGTGGTTATAAATCATTAGAAAGTCAAAATAGTCAAACTCATACATTTAGTTTAGATTGGATGTCAGTTGAGACTCGAGAAAATATTAATCCGATTGAAAGAGAAGCACAACTAAATGAACAACAACAACAACGGTATAATTTCAATTGAAAAATCGAATAAAATAAGACACTTTTTTGTTTAGAATAATGAATATTAATGAAACAAATGAACAGCGAAATGTATTGTTAAAACATTCGAATAAATTACTTCCATCGTCGTCATTAAACCGAACAGCAAGTAAAAAACGTCGAGAATTCGGCAAAGATAAACGTCATGCGACGTCAAATATTATTCTTGCTCAATCAGAACAATATCAGATTTCATCAACTCCTACGCACCAAGTAAAAAGATTTCGATCAACACACTAAACAAACTCTCTAATCATGTTTCTTCTTCTTATCAAGATAACCGAAGTCAATAATAAAAAAATTTCATCATCATCAACTTTACAAGTTCGACATCCCGATCTTCGCCGATCCAAATCCGATCAAGCGGATATTCTCGAACAATCCATTGAAGTACCTAAACCAATAACTCCTCTTTCATCAAGTGCCGATCGTATTATTCACTCGCATGCCAATCAACTCCACCAAACATTCGATCATTCGCCATCGTCGATCAATCCTCAAATCGTTGCATTTCGTTCGAAACGTGGCTCAATTTCATTTGATCATCCGACATCATCGCCTTCATCAACAAGCATCACGAAACCTCGATTAAAATTCAGCATGGTCAGAGACACAACAACAACGAGTCTCGGCTCGACATCGCCGAGTTACACGATGCCTCTCGCCAAAGATTATTCACTCGACGAAAAAACCAATCAGATTATCAATGAATATCTCATGCAGGACGATTCGCCATCGAATGCCACCGCATTCAAACGTTCGCCGCAATATATTCGACAGAAAACATTCGATGAAACGATGACGTATAATTCAACACGAAAAGCTATGATCAAAGAACGACAACATAGTTTCATTCAACCAGCAACTCCATCCGTACATCTTTTCAATCCTGATAATTCGAATAAACATACAAATTATTCCAAACTATCGACACAGGTGACTAATTCGATTCGACGAGATAATGGTTTAGCAATTCCTTCCCCGTCGATCATTGTGACTGGTTACGATAGTTGAAGTTCAACGTTCTGTTTTAGTTTTCATGTCAAGAACTCTTTTATTTTATCTGTAAATAATAAAAAAAAAACATGTCAAAAGCACTCATTTACATCTCTTCGAATGACGTCTTCGATTCTATCTCCAGACAAGACTCAATTGAACTACTCGAACAGGCTTTGTTTCGGTATAATAGCTCAATGATCTCCCTGGAGACTAGATAATATTGAGTAGAACGAAATTCGATTGTTAGATAAGCAATTTATTTTATATTCAAGACAAAGATCAAAGCGTTTTTTGTTGTTGTTTTGTATATATAAATATAAATATTTATTTTCTTCCTGCTGTATAACGACTTTGAATGCGTGTTTTAACCGCTTCAAGCATTTGTTGACTGTAGGTTTCCTTTTGTGCGTCGGGTAATTCATTCCATTCGTCCATGCGTAATGTTCGTCCGATGACTTGTCGTTCGGCCATCTTCAAATCGAGTTTATGCACTCGTATATCCTGTTTTGTTTGTTCATTAAGTTCGAGACTATTTTTGCCTTCGCCATGAGCGACTTCAATGAAAAATAACAAAATAATTTCGTTCAAAGTCAAATATTTATCTTTCTTTCTTTTGTTTTACCTCGATTACATGTCTGAGAAATCTTACGAAGCAAATCATGCAATGGACTAGCTCCTAATTGACGTTTTGGTAATTCTTTTAATGGGGTCACAGGCTGAAGAAATTCAAATTGAAGACAAACAGACAATTTTCTTTTTGAATTAGAATCGTTACTCGTGAACGAGGATTGACATAACGTTCAGCAGGTGTTGGTGCTCGCATTGAATGAGTTGTTGTTGTTACTGGTACGTGGGTGTATCGAGCTTGATCGAGTTCGCGTTGCAGTTGGTCGATTCGACCTTGTAATGCTCGTTCATTGTCTTGACGTTTTGTCATTTCCTTGTAGAATTATAGAAGAAGAAAATGTTTTTCCGAAGGAATATTTTTGATTAATTACTTCGCGTAATCGTCGTTCGAGTTGAAGAGCTCTGAAAAGGAAAGTGTGAATCGAAATTGAAAATTCGATTGACTAGATTTTACTGTTCGTTTCGTTCACGTTCGGTTAATCGTTGTTCAGGTCGATTTGCAGCTTGTGGAACATGATCACGATTAAAACCTGTCCATTGTCGTCCTAAAAAGGCGATTTTATTTGTTTGTTTCGTTGAGTTTTTCGTGTCGAACCTTCAGTTGGATCGATAACAGGTCCAAAATCTGATCGTGCAATGCGATTCTTAAAATCCGGTAGGAAAAATCTGACAATCACAGATTGTAATTGCCGTGTTATGATGATGCTCGTTTTATGTTGTAAAACATTTTCCATATCTGATGTCTAAAAATAAAACGAGAATTCGAATCGGATCTTGAAAATTAGCTTTGCTCGAGTTAACAAACCGTTTTACATTTCAATAGAAAATCTCTCAGTGTGATAATTATTGCTGCAGCAATCGCTGGAATTAATTCATCGTGAAATTTCGGTACGTCACTTGTAATTAAATATTGATCCCAAACGAATAGCAACGGATCCGTTGTGAGACAACCTGAACAAACAAAAAAAGCTCAATGATAATCAATTTATCTTTTGTTTTGTCGAATGACGAACCAACGAACATGTATTTAAACCAAGGATAACAGCATTTTTTGAGAAAAATGAGTATATACGGATCATTGCCTGCTGCCATCGGAGCGTCTATGAATGCGAAAATCAATGATATTCGTTGTTTTGATAGGATGAATGAATACCTGATGGACTGAAGATTGATCTCATATGATTGTAAACAGGTCTGTCGATTTCTTTCAAATGAAATTCGACTTTAAGAAACCAAGGCTCAAGTTCATGTGTCGACGACTGAAAAATACATGTGTTCGTCTTTTTTTATATTCAAAATGAAAACACTCGAGATTTAATTACATTTAAATAAACATCCCGTAAAATCGGCGGCATTGTATCGAGAAACATTCGATACATTTCAATTAATAACGAAAGAGACTTTTCGTATGGTTTTTCTGTTCTAATTAAAATAAATAAATAAATAAATAAAAAAATTGAATTTTTTCTATGGGTTGATGAAATATTCAAACCTCGACAAAGGTGGATTGTGTGAAAGAACAATCGGAATGGCGTAATAATATTCCGAATCGGCTAGATCACGTTTATTCGCAAATAAAGAATGATAATACGAAAGCATGGCTTTCATCGCACTCATATTTCCTTTCGATTCGTTCATATCACTAGCTAATGGTAAAGTTTTCACTAAACTATCACAATTCCGTTGGATATCACCGTCCATTGGCGAGAGAACATTTCGAGGATTGTTTGCGAGATCATTTATAAACTTCTGTCGATCTAAACAAATAAAAAACAAATTGTAAATTCGTCGTAGTCGAGCAATTAAATCTACGATTCATATTGGCTAAATAAAGATTCCAACCAACAAAACGTAACGGTTGTGGTAATGGTTGATTGAGAAAAGCATGTAGTTTATATTTTTGATCAGGCCATTTACGTAGAAGTCCAACGATGCCTTCGCAAACTTGACTTAAAATCAAATCAGTTTTGGTTTCTAACGGATCGTCTTTTAATAATGATCGTGAAACGTCATTATTCACACTTTTATCAAGATTATCCGAAACTCGTTTATTCAGATTGTCATATGGCGTTGCTAAACGAAGAAAAGAATTCGAATATTAGAAATTGTTGAAAACTGAGAGCATAATTACGTCCGCCATTGGTTGTTGATTTCAAACTTCGTGCAGCTCGTTCGAGAACGAGACTTTTCTCTGCATCAGATAAATCGGTAAAATATTGAACATGACTTTGTGCTAAATGTTGATCGACAGCATCGTAAATATTCGTTGTTAGATTATGCCATTCCTTCACAAATCAAATTCGTTAGATTCTATTCACAAGAGAAAAAAATCAATGAAAAACCTGTGTTTTCAACGTATTTTCTCGAGCTTCAACTAGCCACGATGGTAGATTAGCCATGTCGTTTTTCTCTTTTGTTACGTTTGAATGTAACAATAAAAATAATTTATTGTATTCTTTTTCTTTTTCTTTGTGTCGTTGCTTAGTTATCAACACGTCAACCTCACAGTATTCCTATCAGAGTCCTCTATTGACAAGCAAACAGAAGAAAAAAAAACGTTACAATATATGTCAATGAAAGAACGATAGAGAGGTTTTTCTGCGTGAAATAATTCTTAGGCAAGATTTTCACATTGATTTTTGAAATAATCGATTTTAAATATATACGCTAAATCAACTCGACCGATATGAATTAATGCCGATGTGATTTTATCAATGATTTCCTTCAATTGAAAAGCATTTTGACGTTTAAACCATTTTAATAATGTTTCATTTTCTTGAGAGATTAATGTTTCATCTTTGGTTAGAGTTGTCTTCGAATTCTCGTGCGATTGAGAAAGTAATGAATTCATCAAAGCTGGATGAATGTGAAGTGCTTGTGCAAATTCATGTTTGCCTTCAGTTAAACTTTCCATAACATTCTATTCGAATTCAAAACAATAAAATTAAATCTTAGTTTGATTATTTACTGTAAAATAATCCGGAACAGTCATTGAGATTCGGTTTGATTGAATCGATGGTAGATTGCAGATAGATTTAGGTAAACGAATACGAATCGAACAGATGAGATCGATTTCATTGAAATCACGAGTTGTGAATCGGCCAATGGCTGCTGATGTATTATGAAGTGATTCAGGTCCACTGATCGACGTTCGACCCGATGTATTTCCGATAAAACCATCGGACAGATCTAAATCTTTCGAACCCGATGATGTTCTCGATGAAATTGCAGCTGCTGTCTAAGCAAGAATAACGTTTCGATAAAATCAAATCGATATTCTCAAATGAAAATCATTTTTACTAATGAACTACTTGTTGATCCGATTGCGTTAGTTTGCGTATTGATTGGATAGATATTAAGTGAACCAATAAAATCTTCATCAGTCTTCTGTCGATAGACATCAATTGGATAAATATCAAATTCAATAACATACGGATGTTGAGCATATAATCGAAAATTCAAATCAACTAAATTTTATTAAATCGGATTAATTCTCTCGTTTTCTTTGTTGTTCTACCTTTTTCATGAATATCGATATTTCCTTTTGGCACAATTCTCATCTAAATTTGTGTTTTTAAAATGAAACTTCAAATCGAAAATCTTACGTAAGTTCCTTCTGACAAACAGAATTGCACATATTGATTTGTCTGTTCAAACGACGATCTATTTTTGAAAGCATGTTGTGATTGATATGAATTGATTTGATTCGTTTCTGTTTCAGTCGGAATCTGTTCGTTATAAATCAATTCTGTGAAATTTCTTTTTCTCAAAAGTTCTTCAGCAAAATTTTGTTTTTGTATCGGAACAATGACAAGAGCATAGCGAGCAAGTGTTTGAATCGACGATGGATCTCGAGCGAGAACGCACGAAAAGATTTTCATTGATGTTAACAAACAGAGATTCTCGGCGAATCGATCGAATTTACCGTCGTTTGCCGTTTCTGACCAACAACGAATGAGAATCAGTCGATCGAATAGATTCGTCTGAAAACGAAAAACTCGTCAACTAAAAAAAAACCAAAGAGAACTCATACTAAATGAACGACATAAGTATCTTTTTCGTTCGATGGAACGATTCTCGAGAAATTATTACAATTTTTCCATTTTCGATTTTTATATCCAAGTAAAATAATCGGCGCATGAGCATTGTCGAATCTTTCAAAATTCCATTTCATCAATGTTTTCATCGATTGTGATTGATGATTCAAATGAAACTTCGTTCGAGACTCTCGTTGACCGAGAATTGCAGCTATACTCGGCAAATGTGACATTACTGTCGGAGATGTCAGCGGATAGTTCGATGTTGTTGGAGTAGCTGCTAGTGAACCGCCGGCTTCATCGTATTTCTCTTGTTCGAATCTTTCACGTTGTGATAAAAGTTTTTCTATTCTTTTCGAATTACAAACAAAACTCTCGTTTTTTTTTCTAACTTTGAGCTTTTCGTTGTCGTTTTTGCAGATCTTCATTCGATTGATGATTGAAATTAAAAAATCGAGTCAATTGAATTGTCAACGAAAGATTTCCTTCGATTATATTTTCTTTATACGAATCGAATTCAATCAAATCCGAACAAGCTATTAGCTGTTCATCTCGTTGCAAAACTTCAAATACCAAAAAACAAAATTTTAAAAAAGAAAAAAAACAAACAATTAGCTTATCAACCATTCATACAACGAATCAGTTCGCTATTCAATGGAATTATTCGAATACGTGGCGAACGAAGAAAATAGTTATGCGGTGTTTCGAGTCGAAATATTGGAATCGAATCATTTGTATAAATCGTTGATTGATCTGCGAATAAATCATAGAAAGTCAAAATTTGAACTGAAAATCTATAGAGAATTTTGTTTGAGTACGAATCGAACGGAAACTAGGGAATGTTTTTTATTGAAATTGACGTCTGCAATCAAACATTGTGATTATGATGTCTGCAGAAAAAGAACAAAGAAATTAATTGACAAGTTGATGTTGTCATCTGCTTATTGTTTAGGGATTGATTTATTTTGCATTCAGTTTTCTTAGTACTGAAGTCAAGATTTTCGTAAGTAATTCGTTTTTTTTCTTACCGTGATTTGTTTGTTGTAAAATTTCGAATGGATAATCGAAAACTGCTTCGACAGAAATCGAACTTAACGTATGTGTAAGACGAAAGACTGCGTAAGAAATGTCGCCGTATGTTTCAATCAAAGCTGGAATGTGAATCAATGGATCCATCATACGTTCTATTTAAACGAGTGATTTCAGTGAAAATATTTTTGTTTTTCAAACGAAATTGTTCTACTGCATCGAATCGAGATTTGTTTCATTTGAGAATCTGTCGAATTGTCCGTTGATAATGAAAAACACGGAAGTGCAATTGTTAATTGATCGATCGATGTAATCACTCGTTTAAAAGCAAAATCATAGATAAACGAATATTTCTGCGATGAATTATAATTGATTTGTGCGAGAATATGTTTCACATTTTCGATTAATAAAATCTCGATATCGTTTTGTTTCAATTGTCCTTTTCGACATCGAACATAAACCTTTTGTTGATTGATTTCGTAGAGAAATCGATCGTAGAGAGAATCGATTTGTTCGTCCGATGAAAACATCGGTGTTGTCGGTAAACGTAGTGAATATTCAATTTCGTCTAAACGTTCATTTTTCGGTAGAACCGATTTCGTTAGAAGATCGTTGAGAGCCGCGATTTGTGACCGAAATTGATTTATTTGCTTGAGAAGATTCATAATGATTCGAGCGTATTCTAATCGTTGTTGATAAGTTTCAATGAGATTTTCATTTTGTGACTCGAATGAATGAGCAAGTAGAGCCTCGGCTATTTCCTGAGTTATTGTTTCGGAATTTGGCGAATACAAAGTCAACATTTCTAATTCATTTGAAGTTAGATAATCGAAATTTTGATTGAGATTTAAGAGAAAAACAATTAACGAACGACAAATGTGTGTAAAACGAGCGAAATTCTTCTCGAGATTTTTAACGGATATTAATTGACTAAAGTTATAGAGTTGAAAAGAGATTTGTACTTTGAGAAAAATGTGGATTACTTTTGAAATTGAGTGGTAATTCGTTGTGTTTTGTCGGTTTGTTCGATTAGGATCGAATGAAATTTAGTTAGATTTTGAATAATCGAGTCGAGAGAATTCTTTTTCGGAGAAAATTCATCGAAAGAATATTCTTGTTCGTGATTTTCGATAATATTGTTCATTGTATGAGGATTTGTTTGTGAAGTTTCGAATTTAAAATTCGAATAGAATTCTTCGGCAACATCGTTCAATGGTTGATCTTGTTTTGACGACGAAAACGGATCGGTAAATTCATCATTGACAATCGTTTTTGGTTCGACAAAGCCTCGATGTTCATCAGGTTCCGAGTCCATACCGATTACTGTCAATTATTTTCAATTTTCTAATTGATAAATTACAAGAAAAACAAAAAACAGCGCTATTTTTGTGTCAATTTGTTTTTAATTGCTATTCGCTTTATCTCGTCTCTACTTGAATCTTCCGTTTTAGAATGAAATTTTTCTTCTTCATGTTAATAGAAAAACAAAAAATAGATAAGATTTCTTGCTTTAGTAATACGATATTCAGATAGAACTGGCATTTAATAGCGAGAAGTTAAATGTGTCTTTAATGTAAGTAGAAAATTTATTTTTGAGAGTAAAATTAAACTTTGTTATTGTGTTGATTTGATGGATCATTCGAAAGTTTGTATCCTTGATAACGAAGTTGTTTTCGTCGAAAATGAATTACTAATAAACCGATAGTTAATGCTGTAAGACCAATGATTGATGAAAAAAGAAAAATCTTTAATAAAAGTCGATCTCGATCTTCGAAGAGAAAATTTATAAATTTTCAAAAATAAATTTCAACAATCAGTTATACTTAGTTTAGCTTGACCTTGACGAATATTTTCTGCTGAGCCCTCTAGTACAGGTTCATGTTCCATCGATTGAGTTGTTTCACGTTTCGTCGTTAAATTTAAAGCACTACGGGTAGGACCAAGTATTTCGATTGTTGAATGTTCGTAATCAGCATCGTCGCCTTCTTCTTCTTCCTCCTCTTCTTCTTCTTCTGATATTTCCTCGCTGTCAGGATATATTTCTGATCGATCGTCATAATCTCCTTCTGTTGTTTCTTTTTGAGTATGAAGTTGAGGTGTTGTGATTTCGTTGATATTCTTCAAATGATCAGCAGCGGAAATGGTGCTTTTCTTATTGCTATACGGAAATTCATAGTCTTCATGCACATCATCGGTTTCATCGTAGTATTCACTTTGACTTGAATAAATCAAGCCTGAAAAAAGCGCTAAAAATAAAGAAATAGAAACTGTAAGAATGAATTCTAGCTTACTAAATATTAAGAAAATGTATAGATGCATTAATTGATTGAAGTCTATTGAAAAAGATCGATGTATTCCAATGAAATGGCAACGATACTACAAGATCATATATATTTATACGTAAAAAGTGTGATAAGAATTGCCGGATCATATTTCGATTACACATTTAAAAAAATACCCATTGAATCCCACACAAATATCGTTTTCAGTTATTTCCCCCCATAATAACAATGATGAATTAAGTCAACTATTCAATAATCACGAAGGAAAGATTAATTATTTGCAGCTGATCGTTTCATAGAATTTCTTTTTTAGACCTTCAATCATTGTATATACGTTCACACGATGTCTTCTCAACGGCATTTGAGTGCCATGTCATTGCCAGTCAAAGGTAAACCATCGTTAAGTTTTGAAAATATTGTTTGTACACAATTGGAATTACAACGTCGTGCAACATCGTTTACTCATCGTCGAAGTACAATGTGTCGACATGCTTCACAATATCGTCTTTCATTAACATCGAATAATGCAGCAGCACAATTTGTCACAGTTCAACCATCGAATTTATCCGTGTTGTCACGGGAATTTAAACGAACTAATGCGGCTAACAAAAAAGTATTTTAACAAAAAAAAAAAGAAAATAAAAAACAAAGAATTTTTTTTTCTAATGAATAGAATGGATCACAATGGAGTCTAGATTTTCATAAATCAACACCGATCTATTCGAGTTTACGAGCACGTTTATTAGAAGAATATGCTGAATCGGAATCGTTACTTGAATTTGCCAAGAAAACGATCTTTGTTCTAATGAAAACAAGTATTTATTCATTGATTTCTTTTCGACAAAAATGTACTTTTCGTTCGTTCGTTCGTTCTGCAGAAGAAGCAACTGCATTTCTCTGTCTGATTCTTATCTTTCCCATTATCATGATGGGAATTGGTAAGTGAATATAAATCGACGAAACGTATTTGAAATCTATTCGATAGGAGTAAGTCATCTCGATGATTGTCCTCGTCAAACCAATTTGCCGATTTATCTGTTCGTCGGTGGGATTGTTTGGACAACAAAACTTCTTCAAAATATCTGGGATAAATATCGTTTAGAACAAAAATGTCTCACCGAAGAAGAACCATCAACGGATCCCAATGATGGTCATGTGTTTATCGATATTTTATTGACGTTATTTTTACTAATTTGGTTTTTCATTGGTCATTATTGGTTAATCACGATCGGTTATCCGCCGTATTTCGAACAGCCGATCGAAAATCCTGACATTTGGTGTCACAAAACCGTCGTCTATTGTTCGTTGACATCGATTATTTTGACTTATTTTCTTTTCGTACTTTTTCTTAGTATAATTTTGTTCTTAGTTTTTTTCACTCGATATACAGTCATGAAACGAGCATCGACACGATGATCGAGAAGAGAAAAAAAAGAAAAGAAAAAAAGAAAAAAACTCGTTCTTCTTCCTCAAATGTGTCATCGCATTTGGACATGTCCAAATAAAGAAATGATTCTTTTTTTTTGTTGAAAATCATGGATCTATATTCTTCAATTTCATTTTTGTTCTGTAAGAAAGAAAAACAGAACGTCATTTTTTTGCGTCACGACTACCTGTGCCTACGATGCAGACGAATGCAATGGGTTTATTCCAAATCATTATCAGTTACTTGCATAAAAGTAACGAAAATGAAAACATTTTCTCTTCCCACCATAACAAAAAAACAGACAGAAAATCATTGTTATTACTCAAGTACACAACAGTTTTTCTATTTAATTGATAAATGAAATGATGCAAACTTCGTGATAAATAGTTCTTCATGATAAATTCGACAAGCATAATTCTTGACAACAGTGCAGCCGTCTATGGACATCGAAAACATACAAGATGAAAACGGTTTGTTGTTTTGTTTCGTTTTTAGTGTTGAATCAAAGAGATTTTCGATTTGTTTAGATTATCGCAGGTGTATCGAACAGGCGAAGACAATTCAATCGGAGGAGAAAAGTCTGTTCTGTCAAAATTTCTATTTCGTTTTCTATGCCGAATTAGAACTAAATCTGAATCGGTATTTCAGTGAAAGTTCTCGTGAATGTTGGTCTCTTCTATTTGTTGATTATGATTTCATGCCTCCAGTTCCTCTAAATTCTTCATTGCCCATTCAGATGTTCTATTGGAATCAAAACGTGTTAATGATTCAGCATAATGCTAAAGTCAAATATTGTTGTCGTGATTGTTCGTATGAATGGACGTCGGCTCGTGGTCGAGCGATTTTTCAAGCTGAAATTCCCGAAGAAAACAAACACAACGTTCTGTTTGCGTATTTATTTCATCAGCAATGTCAAAAATGCTTTCGAGATACTGAACCATGTTGGTATGTTGACGAAGCAACACGTGTTATGAAAAATATCTCGCGAATTTTGATTGAAAAGTTCTATTCCGATCGTGATTTCCCTTTCGACGATGATTTTCAAACGGATTTACATCAACGAGAAAGTGATATGCGGCATCATCACAATCGAAATCTATGTTCAGCTTGTCAACATCGATCCTGTTACGACTAAGTCACATAAATAATCATTATGATATCAGGGATTTATTTCTCTTCAAACCAAAACACAAAAACAAAATTCGGAAGACGTGATCTTCACTTTTTACGTGTATATAGTTCTTTTCCAATGAGTCATGGAGAAACATCAGCTGCGGTTATATTGCAACGTGTGGTTGTATCATTCTGCCACGTCATTCGACAGAATGAGACAAAAAGTATTTTGCGTCGACAATCAATCGTTGTAACGAAAGTCGGTTGTTTCGCTTCGGTTTTGACAAAAAACTGATCAAATAAAATTAAATATTGTTAATTATTTAAAGTTTCTCTCGTTTTTTAAATATATTTTCTGTTTTGTTTCTATCATAATCAAATGAGTCATTGCTTTATTCGCGAAGATTCCAAGGCCAATGTGATGTGAATCATCGAATTCTTGCGCAAGCGATTCCCAATTTTTTTTAGTAAGAACGAAAAAAAAAGAAAAAACCCAGCATCTATGTTTCTCTCTCTCTCTGAATCTCAATGAGAATTTGTTTTGTGTATAAATACTCTCGCAACGAGTTTGTATTGCATATCTATTCATTCATAAACAGCAAATCGTTTGAAGAAAAAGGAAAGAAAACGTTTGTTGTTGTCGTTTGCTTAATAATTTCATCATCATTGATACACTTACGCCATCGATTGCAATTATGAAACACAGAGTGTCATAAGAACAATAAATCATATTTATATATTGTGAGATGAAAATATTTTCAAAAATTTTAATTTATCTGTTTAATGGAAAAGATTTTCCCCAACGAAACGCACATGATGTTGCTCGGCAGTTGTGTTGGATGGATTTTTCTTTCTTCCTTTTGTTACACGTCGTAGGAAAAAATCTTTTTTTCCCGAGATTACTCATCAGTGCTTCGTCGCGTATAAAAGGCCGGCTAAACATTCATTCGTATTCATTTTTCAGATAATCGAACACATTTTTAGCTGAAATGACTGGTTCACTTCATCGTCAACTTAGTTCAAATACTGAACAAGGAAATGAAACACCAACGACAGATTTACATCCGACCAAACGTACGGTTTGTATTAGTGAGGCGGATTCAGGCAATGAAGTCGAAGACGCTGAACTTCAATTCGAACAATTAACCATTACAACTAACGATGAAGTATTAACTCCATCGAATAGTCCGGTATCGGATCATGGTTATTCGGAAAGAGAACAGGAATGGCACGAAATGGACAACGAAGGTATGTCAATCGTCATCATGACGAAGCAAAAATCAAAAGATGACGCAATGTTTTTTTTCTCTTCTTCTTCTCTTCTAGTTCAATTAGCAAATACCGTCCCTGATGAAACGAAAAAAGATTTTTGCAATGATACAATGGTGGCTTTTCACGGCGAATTCGCTCGGTTAATTTCGGTTCCATTGTCATTACATTACAATGCTCGATACTTCCTCGTTTCTGAAGACGAAATGGGCGAAAATCTTCAACATTTGCCAATCATATGGAACAAACTTGACAATGCTAAAGCACAATTTCAATGTCCAAATAGTCGTTGCAAACATATCTGGACATCAATGCGGGGTCGTATCTCATTTTCAGTTGCTCATACTCAACTTGGTTGTATCATCGTCTTAAAAATCTTCGGACAAACCTGTGAAAATTGTGCAACACATACTGATGCATTGTGGTATGTCGACGAAGTCTGTCGAGTTATGAAAAATCTAGCAGAATGTATATTCAAATGTTATTATCCTGATATGTTGGGAATAGTTGATTTGACAATTCAAACAACAGATCAAAACATCTCGCGACCGGTTCGTCATATGAATCATGATCGAAATCAACGTCAAGGCAGAATGTTGGCTCCTCATAAAAGAGAATTCTGCGAAGCATGTCAACGTGGAATGTGCTTCTCACTATAAAAAAAAAAGACAATTTTCTGTTCATTTTCTAGTTTTACAACAATTTAATCCTTGTAGTTTACTTTCTTTTTCGTGCGTTTATGTATTTGTAAATTGTTGTGTTTTTATGACATAGTTTTAAAAAATAGACAAAAAAAAAGTGTTCATTCAAAATTTGGGAATTTCTATTGGCGAGATCATGAGAATTGAGAGTCCGATCATGATGAGAGGAGAAACAAATGAGAAAAAAGCGAGAAGAGCTATGATTATACCCGCAATTGCCATTGGCAAACCGAGAAGATAATCATGAGTTCGATTGACATTCGTTTGTGCGAGTCGCCAAGCGCCAGCCATTCTACAATTACAAACAAAATAAACATTCATTTTCTTCGGAAATTTCGTCGTTTTTTTCTTCATACGGAAAACTAATAAAAGCAATAATCAAAAGAATCGACCAGAATTTAATCGAATGTACAACAATAATCGGCGCTATACCAAATGAGATCATATTTGCTAGAGAATGTAATTGTATGTTGATATCTGATCGTCGAACATTTCTTCCATCGAAAAAATCACAAATTGCAGAACTGAGTATGAACAACGAGGATAAACGATAGAATCCATTGATTGACAACATCAATGAGAGAACACCGAGTATTAAATTGGAAAATGTTAAAATATGCGCATTTTTCTGGCGAAGCTTTTCTACGTATTCATCAGCTAATTTCAAATAAATGTTTATTGGTTTTAGAAATTCGTCTCGTTCTCGATTGGAATTTGACATTGTTTTTCTTTTCGAACTGAAAAAAAATCTGTCTAATTATTGAGAAACATTGATCTAACTTCATTCGACTATTGGCACAATCTGTAAGCCAATAAATTTCGTTTGATTTTGACAAATTGAGTTCGATGAAATGAGATTTTAAAATGAACTGATTTTTATTTGAAAAAAAAATTGAAATTACGAAAAAAAAACAAACGAATTTGTGCCCGACATCTATCATCACGGCGTGAGTAATGCAATTATTTGTCTATTCCTCGATCGTTTGATGATAGACAGAACACATTCGGTACTCACTTCAAATCCGTTCCGAAACATCCTAAAATGAGCAATCAAAAGTCGGCTAATCCGCCGATAAATTCCAAGAAATCCTCGAAGAAAATGCCTCCGCCACCTCTACGTCTTCCAGACTCAAATCCAAACATTGACGAAGAGAAATTTTCCCATGCAAATAAACAAGTATCAAATGCTCACTGTTGCTCGTCATCAAAAGAATGTTCACATCAATCGACTTCCTATGTTCGTTATTTAACTTTTTTTGCTTGGAAAAATAAATTTTCTTTTCCATTAGACACTTCCCGTCTGTCAACGGTCGAGAATTCTTGACACTCTAGTCGATTCGTCATCAAGGTTATTGGTGTCATCGTCGACGGCAGCTGAAACACGACAGAGAAAATCCAACTTCACTCTCAATTCGCAACAAATTAATTTTTTAAAGTAAAAAACTAACGATCTGTCCAGGCGTTATGTCGTTACGCTTGGATAGACGAACGAGAAACTGTAATTTGACTGATTTTGTTCGAACATAGGCAATTACAAGCAACACGACAAAATGCAATTCCTGATTCTGAATGGTTGGATTTCCTTCGGTTACTTTTGCAGAAATCATTCGAAGATGAACTCATCGATTTACTCGATAAATACAAACAAGTAAATCAGCCAAAAACAAACGTTTTTTTTGTTTCTTTTAAGAATTTTTTTGTTTAAATTAGACTTATTTCGATCGAGTCAATTCTCCGAACACGACTGATGAAAAAATTCGTGCTACACTTTGTGAAATGGTCTCTCAGGTACCTATCGAGAACAATGACTTAATTGCTTGCAAGCGGAGAAAAATATCAGCTAAACATGAAAGTTTTGCCTATTTAATATGTACGTCCTCCTTTGTTATTTGTTGCGTGCGAATATGTTAGTGACGAGGAAAGAAGGAAAAAAAAGAGAGAGAACGAGCACGAGTAGTAGAACGGAACAAAATGTGTAGACACCCGCGCCGGGACTCGAACCCGGACTCTTCGGATGGCTCTGTGTTTAAAATCAACGTAGGAGTCCGATGCCTTAATCCATTAGGCCACGCGGGCTTGTTCATAATCATTTGACGAGTATATATTTTGTGCAGACTCTTACAACTTACTCAGACAAGTCAATTGAACAAACTTCATCGTGTCTTTCGACGGACAATTCTTCGCCGAACAAAACCGTCAAGTAAATCGAATCATTTTCGATTAAAAATTATTGCCGATGATTTAGACGCAAACGAGCTGATTCAAGTACAATTAGTTGTGAACAAACAACGACAACAGCCATTCTAACGAATCAAACGAAATTTCTTATTAGTTACATCATTCCGGATCAAAATTTCAAACAAAATAGTAATCAAAAAGCAACTAATCAACAACGGTTGAAACAATTTCAAAAGAGATTCTCTCATCTATTCAAAGTATATTTAGTGTTTCTTTGCCAGTGAATAGACTTGAAAGTAATCACACTTGTCATTTAGTATATTCCAACAACAGACGAACAATTAGTTTTGAAAGAACAAGGTTATTTAAAATCGTCGAATGAACATCAAATTTGTTTAATGTTATACGATGAAATTATTGTCTACATGGATGAATCGGATCTTGAAATCAGGTAGAAAACTGTTTTCAATTCGAATGTTGTTTTGTTGAATCGATTTTTTCTTTCCAGTGGAATATCAATCGAGAATTCATTCACATTGGATGAATCGTTTCTTGAACATATGAAATCTACTTTTTCCTAATACAAAAAAACTTTGTTTTCTTTATATAAATAATAAAAATTTCTGTGCTTTATTATTGATAATTCTGAATCTTTTTTTACTTGATTTTAGATAAGCTAAAGAGAAATGACTTGGTTAAATGATTGGTTGATTGAGCATCTATTTTTGTATAAACATGCGTTGAATCAAGCTGATCCTCGAACAGAAAATTGGTTTTTATTATGGAAAGATCCGATTCCGACATTGACATTAACGAGTCTCTATTTTCTGATTGTTGGCATCGGTCCACGTCTCATGCAATCGGCTAAACCAATTCAAATACCAATAAGCATTCTCTTTAGTTATAATATCATCTTGGCAATTCTGTCGGTTTATATCGTCGAGGAAGTAGAGAGATTTACATCTAATCGATCGGTTTGAAATCTATTTTCGTTTTCAGTTGATTGTTGGCGTCTATCTGAGTAATTATAATCTGATGTGCGAACGGGTGACTGTGTCGTTTGATGAAAACGAAATGAAGATTCCTCGAGCGTTATGGTTTTATTATATATCGAAAGCGGTCGAGTTTTTTGATACATTTTTTATGATTCTTCGAAAACGTTCGAATCAAATAACGTTTCTTCATGTTTTTCATCATTCGTCGATGTTTGTAATTTGGTGGATAGTTCTTACATGGGCGCCTGTTTGAATTCAAAAGTTCATCTTTCTTGATCAATCGAAATTTGCGTTTTTGTTTTCAGAGTGGACAAGCATGGTTTGGACCAATTTTAAATTCTATTGTTCATGTTTTCATGTACTCTTACTATGGTCTCTCGGTTATTCCCGCTTTAAAAGATAAACTCTGGTGGAAAAAATATTTGACCATGCTTCAACTGGTAAATCAACTGAAAAACGATGTTGAGTTTAGTCGTTTCTTTTTAGATTCAATTCGTTCTCGTCTTTTGTCATACGACATTCGGATTGGTATCAGGTTGCGATTATCCATTATGGTAAAAATCAAATCTTTTGAAGAAAAAAAACGATAGTTTATTTGTCTGTTAGGGGTCAATGGTTGTTGAGCATCTATATGATAATTATGCTGGTTCTTTTTCGTAATTATTACGTCCATGAATATGTAACAAAGAGCAATAATCTCAAACGTTCAAAAGAATTCTAGTCAATCAAGATCCGTCAATTATTATATCTGTGATAAATATAATTTGACCCGTCACATTTTTAGTCATGTGAATCCTTTCATAAGTATATTAGGAAGTGTTTTCGTATACGTGCGTGTTTGATGTGTTTATTCATCAGTTTTGTTAGAGAATAAAAAATAAATTAATAGGGCCGATATCGAGAATGTGGTTGAAATCGAACTCTTCTCGGAATGAATTCTTGTCGATCATTTAATTCAATTCTGTACCAAGGAAAATTTCTTGTCATCGAATCAGTTGATGAAAGATTGTGATTGTAGTAACATCGATGGCCGAATCGACAGTAATGATGCCGTAATAAACGTTGACATGGAACAGTTTTTAGACGTTGTTTGTGCCATTCGATAAGCGAGTTTTTATCTTCAGTTGTTGTAAAACAACGCCAACTACGCGCGATAAAAGTCGATCGAACACGACATAATGGACATTGGCCAGCAGTTTCTTTGTCAATGATTGAACTCTAATCAAAAAAGAAAAGAAAAAGATTGAATCGAATCAAGAAAATCGATTTTTATTATCGTGTACAGTTCGTCTCCAAGTGACTAAGCAATCGAAACAAAAGAAATGATCGCAATTATTTTGTAAACCGAATTGTTTATTTGTTTGAGAAATATTTTCTAAGCAAATGTAACAAGTCATACTACGAACAGATCGAAGTTCGTTCGAGAGATTTTCTTCATTGATCGAACTCATTCCATTTCGTTTTTCAGTAAACAAGAATACACAAACAAAGAACGAAAAAAACAAAAGACTTGACAGGAAATTGAACAGGAAAATTTGAAGAGAAACGAAATGAACTTATGCAAAGACAAGAAGAATTTTTGTTTTCAAATAAAATGCGCGAATGATTTCCACGGTTATGCTAAAAAATGTCAAAGTTAATTTAGACCAAATAAGAGCAAATTAATCCTCCGATTCTGAATGTTCGGAGACGGATTCAGGAGCATCTTGACGCGCTAATACACGCAATCCGCTTGTAAGATCTTTACCACCATGTGAACTTTTATCTAAAGCACTTGTCGAACTATATTGTTGAACTAAATTCGAAACTGCTCCTGTCGTTGTCGTTGTTGTTGTTGCCGTTGTGTCTCGAAGATTATTCAAAGCAGGTGCACTTGTACTTCGTTGCGATGGATTCAATTGATAGAACGGTGCAGCCGTTCGAAATTCCTTTCAAAATAATAAATCATATAAAAAACGAACAATCAAAGGTCAAAATCTACTTGTAAATCATGTTCGATGTCAATAGTCTTCAACTGTTGTTGCGCTTTCGTGTACATTTCTATGGCACGTGCATGATATGCCAAATGAATTAACGTGTAATCCGTAAAATATTTCTAAATATTTAAAAAATTTCTTAATTTCAACACTCGAGAAATAAAATTTTACTTTGAGATCAGTTAATTTCATTTCTTCGAATTTATCCATTTCGTCTTCGAGAACAGTCGTTGCTCGTGATGCTTCAGTTTGAGCGTATTCAGCTGTCACTTGCATGGCAACGATTGCATCGCGATTGTTCGGATCTCGAGCTGATGTTTGTTGCAATTTTCGTTGCCGTTCAGTGCCTTTATCACGAGCACTAATCGCTTTTTGTACGGCGTGCTAAAACAAACGAATTTTATGTTCTTATTCAAACGGAAAAGTGAATTCACTCGTTTAATTTTGAGAACTTCACCATATTTAGCTAGAGGTTCGAGTATTTGATTTTCAATTCGTGTAATCTTTAGATAGAAAATAGAAAATGAATTTGCTTTTATCAATCTACCAGAGTATTATGATAATCTTCGACTGCAGATAGATAAGATGCGTAATTTTGTAAACCTTGTCGTAATGTTGTATTGATACGCTCTCGATCGGCAAATTCGAAGATATTATTCACGAATTGATCATTACATTCACGTAATGCTGCTTCTTTACGACAAACTTTGCCAAATTGAGTACAAAAAGTTCCAAGATATTGTTCGGTTTTGTTAATACGTCCTAAGATAAATTTTGCACCTGATGGATCACTAAATAGAAGTGACACACAAACAATATTCGTGTCAATTTCAAATGAATCTTTTAATTGAATTACTCGAATAAAGACGACGACATTGATCAAATCTTCGAAACAAAATGAAAACGAAAACGAAAACGAAAAGACAGTTCGTAAATTACCATTCTTTTCAATCGAGCGATGGTTACTACTAAGCAACAGTTGCATTGATACTGTTAAATATTCATGTGTGAGAAGAGCTCTTCGAAATGAAATATTCATTTTCATGCGATCGATTTCAAGTAGTTCTTTTTTTGTGATAAGTTTCGATCGGATTCGAACGTATCGGTAGATGTCATTACGCTACAGACACAAAACGGAGAGATAACAAAAAGCATATTCGAAACTTGATTAGTAATAGTCAATAAACCGTATCATACTCAAAACACAAATTGCGTTTCATTTGATTAATAAGATGAACTCGAATAATCGATGGCAATACAATCCTTATAATAAAAATCAACCGTTGAAACCAGTTATTCAACCGACAGTTTGTAGAAAGCAAATGTTTGTTTTATTTGTTTAAATTGAATTTTTCAGAGAATTCCATCTGATCGAGTTTGCAAAGATGTTCCATATCCGATCGTACACAAACTTCGTATCGATGAATTATTCGATTTTCGAAATCGAGAATTGCCCAACATCGATCTCTTAGCACATCACTTCAAAAACGAAGGCATCGTTTTTTTTCAAATTCTCGATCTTTAATATCTTTCATCTCAGGTCGTCTTGCTGAACCCACTTGGCGTCATCTTTTCTCTCAAGCTAAATCACTTTTTCGTCAAGAACCTAACATTATCTCTCTTCCACGTGGTTGTACGATCGTAGGTGATATTCACGGGCAATTCTATGATCTCATGACAATCTTCGAATCAGGTGGTCGACTCGGTGAACAACCGTATGTTTTTCTCGGTGATTATGTCGATCGTGGTTCGTTTTCTTGTGAATGTCTGTTTCTTCTTCTCGCTCTCAAATTAGTTCATCCTCGTTCTCTAATTCTTCTTCGTGGAAATCACGAATCTCGACAAATGACTCAAATGTTTACATTTAAAAAAGAATGTCAAGTCAAATATTCTCTCGATCTCTGGTACGAATCCATGATTCTATTCGATTCATTGCCAATTTGTGCGTTGATCGATCAACGATTTTTATGTATGCATGGCGGAATTTCTCCTTACATCAAAACACTCAACGATATCGCCAAAATCAATCGTTTTCAAGAACTTCCATCCGAAGGTCCATTCTGTGATCTCATGTGGTCGGATCCGCATCGACAATTCGCTGAACACGATACACCACCATGGATATTCAATAAAACACGAAATTGCTCGTTCTTTTTTAATTACAAAGCATGCGAACAGTTTCTCATCGAGAATCGACTGCTATCAATTATTCGTGCACATGAAGTCGTACCCAACGGTTTACTTCTTTATAATCAAGGCTCACTATCGAAATTTCCCGTTCTTATTAGCGTTTTTTCCGCTCCTAATTATTGCGATGTCTATAATAATACAGCAGCAATCATCGTCTATGATTATCAACGTCATTTTCGTCCCATTCATTTTCAACATCGGCCACATCCATTCGTCTTGCCGAACCATGAAAATGGCTTCGAATTAGGTCATCGTTTGATGAAAACCTATGTACAAGAAATCATTCTAGCTTTGATTCAAGATTACACACGAACTGCTGATCCATCGACGACTGATCATGTGACCAAACAATTGAAAAACAAAGAACAAATGTTAAATGAACATACGCATAAATGTCGACGATTGAATCGTTTGAATATACAATTAGGTAATTTAACACCGTCGGAACAATTTCAAGAGAAAGCTTTGAATAATCAAAATCTTTTCGAACAAGAAACTGAGCTACTATCGACAGACAAGAATTCATCGACAATATTCGATGCAGCATCGAAAATCGATGCTTTATATGAAGAACGAATCTATTGAGAGATTTCGAACTTGATGTCGTTTATTCTGGATTTGATTTATTAATAAAATAATTATAATATTATCAATCCTAAAGGGCTTTTCTTTTTTAAATGAGGATAATCGAGAAGAAGAAAAAAAAAACTACGGAGCAAAAAAAAAAACGAAATGTTTCATTTTAAGTCTTTATTTGTTGTGAATTCTGTTGGTTTCATTGTCGTTTCAATAGTAACCTAAATAAAAACATTCGAACAACTAAGTGCAAAAAAAAAGATTGATGATTTACGGTAATATGGATAAATAATCACGGGACTTGTTGGACGTGATCGTCGAACTGGACTAACCGATCGACTACGAACCGGACTTGAATATTCTCGTCGAGTTGGACTCGATGCTCGAGAACGACTCTACATAAAAACAAACAATTTTCATTCATCAAAATCCGCTTATATTCTAAATTGACGGCATCATACCAATGAGGCACCACCTCGTTTTGTGCATGCTTCACCCTTCAGACAGAAAAACGAAGAAGAAGATTACATTCGAATAAGTGTCAACTCGTACTTTAACTAAAACACGTGCACCTTGTACTAAGGCGGGCCAAACATGATGATCGACTATTGGATTTGAGTATTCCGAATCATAACTTCGTCGATATCTAAATCGATTTGTGTGATTTTAGTTGAATTCAAAAAACGAGAAAAGAAATTTTACTTCGCATCATCAAAAACTTCCGAATCAGTACCAAATGAGATGTCAATTGGATAGGCGAGACATGCCATATGCCAAGCAACGCGTGCAACTTCACGAATAAATGTATTTAAAATTGAATAACTAACACCAAGTGGAAGAACTAATGATGGTCGTCGATATAGATTATCGATGATTTCCTAAATTTTATTGATTTTTTTTTTCAAAATCCTGATTTGAAATGTCACTCACTGCAACCACAGCTGATAATTCGAAATAATCAAGATTATGATTAATATAATCTTGAACATAGTCTTCAAGTGTAGCCGGTCCTGTATGTGAAACAACTAATTGTGAACGAAGACGTAATTTCCATTCACTGAAACGTCGTTTTGTAACTGAAAATGCTTCCTAAAACATGTTTCAATTCCTCTCAATGTCAATTTTGAATTTTTCTCTCTCTCTCTACTTGAACAACAGCATAGCAAATACGTTGATTCATATCGTAGTCTGTCGAGACAGTTCGAAGAATGTCCATTGCATTGAGACGATCACGTGAATAGAGTTCGTTGAAACGTTGAATCAATGTGTCTTCTCGGACTTTTTGCAATGTACTATCGGTTGAAACTAAGGCTCGAACTGGTGAAAATGAGCGAACTGGTGAAAATGAACGAACTGGCGATGACGAACGAACTGGTGAAACAGAACGTCGACGAACATAACTTGAAAGAAATGTCGACAATGTGAGAAACAATTTGTTGAAATCGATTGTTATTCGGTTTTTTTACCTTGACACAGGCGAAGGTGAACGAGTTCGAGCTCGTGAACGTCTTTGAACAAATTCAATATCATCACGTAAACGACGAATTTCTCGTTCGTATTCACCGACAATAGTCGATCGTGGTTTATATCGTTCGAGTGACAGACGAAATTCTGCATCACTCAATCTACACAAACAGTCATTCGATTCTCAATCAAACTCGATCGTTTTACCGTGTTCGTAAATTAGACAATTCTGCTTCGATAAGCACTTTTTCTCCTGTTGATTTTGCTCGTTCATCAATTAATTCGGCTCGTGTTTCTTCTAGTCTAGAATATGTTAATCTCGATGTTAGATTGGCAAACAAACAACTCTATTGTACTCTGCTTCGAGTCGAGCATTATCAACATTGGCATGACGTAAATCCAAGTCAAGTTCGCTTAAGTTTCTGTCGTATTCATCAGCTAATGATTGAAATTCGGATTCAGTTCGAAGATGAGCATATGGATAACGCCACCAAGCTAATGGATACAAATCCGAACCTGTATTACTCAACAGACCGTTGAGATACGATGCTTCGACATTAAGAAATGGCAAAAGACGTGCTCGAATCGTTGATGCACCACCATAAACACCACCTAGTCAATAGAAAACGTGTTGAAATCAAAATGAAAGAAAAAAAACTAGTAAAATTTGTTGTTATTCCCCGCCGACAGAAGCTGATATCACCTGGTGCTTGTATTTATGAAAAACGTCGAACAATGCACGAAGTGTATCAGCCGTTTCGCGCAAGATAGTATCTTTAGTTGACATACGGCAAAAGAAAGAAGAAGACCGAAGGAAAAAAAACTGAACGTTTCCATCATCTTCAATTGTCGTACGCGCAGAAAAACCGTGTGAGTGAATGCGCGAACGAGAAAGAAAGAGAGAATACATAATAATAAGAGAAAACGAGAGACAGAGAGCGAGAGAAGAAAAAAAAGAAAAAGAGTCCCGATGCCCGGAAGAAAGTATTTTCATTTGACGAGTAGAGAAAAAAAATGAGACCGACCTTTTTTTCTTCTTCTTTTGCGTTCTTTTTCTATATCACGCACTCACACATCATCATCATCATCCATGATGGTTGAACAATCATGATGAGATTTTTTTTCTCTACTCTTATATAGAGAAAAGCTCGATCGAGCTTTAGTGAGTTTCAATTAGGGATGTAAGGATAGCGGAAAGGAAAAAAAATAAAAGATGGGTTAGAAACGATGAAAGGAAGGAACGAAGAAAAGAAAAGAATATTGCCTCTGACATACAATATAAAGAGAGGAGAAAAAAAGGTGTTCACAACAGCGAAAAATGAGCTTCTTATTATAAATCTCTAATCTTGAACTTGTATTTTACTTAATAAGAAAAAAAATGTCTAATTGAGCATTAATGTTAACATATTCATCTAACTTTTTGCAAATGTCAAAAAGAAGAAAGCATCTGGCAATTAATAATCTTCGTGTAATATTCCATTTCATTTTATTTTAATAAAAGAAGAAAAAAAAAGTTGCTATTGAATGCTCTCAATTGCTCAATTTCTTTTGTTGAGAAATATTAGTAACGAAAGAAAATGAGGAAAAAAAGAATTCTATTTACGCATCAAAGAATAACGATAGAATTAGTCATGTATAGCAAACTCAAACATATTCTTCTTTGTCTTTTCTTAATAAAAATCTGTTGTTTATGTTAAACATGGTCTGAACGAGTCGAATAAAAAGAAACGTAATTTTACTCGTCCTTCCTTTCTTTTTCCTCTTCTTGATAATTCTTAGTACGAAGTCTTAAGGAAGGAAATATGCACGGGAGCGAGAATGAAGTGAAGAGGAAAAGAATAAATAAGAACGAATATGTGTTCTTAGATTAGTAGAGAAGCAAAAGAAGATGACTGACTATGCCGAACAGATTCAATGTAAGCGTGCATCGCACAAAATTGTCTTCTTTGCTTAATTATAGATGATGAAAAATGAAATAAGATAAAAGACAAGGACAGAAACGAGCAAGAAAGAAAATGACATGCTTTACCAATCCCTAATGGTTATATAAGATGATGTTCAGAAAAATGTCGACTCAAAAACTATTATGACTGAAAAGACACACACACACATGAAACTAGACAGATAGTGCGTGAGACTGAATCTAAACTCTTCAATTGAACAGAAATTTCAAGCGTGACATGCTACTATTCATTTGGGATTGCATGAGAAAATGTTTGATCAATTTTCTATTCGAAATTTCTATCTGTCAATGTGTTTTGACCTGTGGATGCAATTAATAATAAAATAGTGTCATAGAAACTATCATCGAACAACTTACTTCTATATTAAACGATTTTATCTTCTCTCACAGGAAATCGAACGAGCTGAAAAACACGTTTGGTAATTATTGTCAATAGGTTTTATGTTGCTGTTGTTTGAGAGACAAAGAAAAGCAACGAATATCCTTCGATTTATCCTAAGTGGCTAAATTCAACCTTGAAAATGTTTGTCATGATCTTGTTATTTGAAAATAGAAAAGAAAAATACGAAACAAGAATTTGAATTTCTATTTTTCTTTTTCGTTTCCTAGTGCTTCTTATCGATGAACATACAACTCGAAGGTCTTCTTTCTCATGACTCAATATACAAATCGAATGTCGACATTTTTCCATTCGTAATCAAACAAAATAAACTTCACTTGCCTTCCGCCGAAACGAGATTGAGCAATTTGAAAAGTTCTCGTTGAACACGTGCATTCAATTCAATAATATCAATACATCGAGATACATTCGTATCACATGAATTCGACTAAATTAATAAAAAAGAAAAACAACAAAATGACCATTGACCTCAATCGAATTGACAAAAGAATTTACTAAATAAGTATCATTCAAACGAGAAAGTTTATCCTGAAGTGTATTAAATGTAGACAGATCTGTCAATCGTCGAAGGAAGATTTTTGCCGACATAATGCAGAATGTTGTTGTTGTGTGTGTGTGTTTGCGGTTGATGTTCTCTTTAAAAATGAATGTATTTAGAATGAATGATGAAGACAAACAAAATGAAATAACGAGTAGAAAAAGAGAATTTTTTCGTTTCTTCTTTTCAATCCACAAAAATCAAACAGAAAAGAACATTTTAAATAAACTAGACAAAGAAGAAAAAGAGAGGCAACGGCAGAGAGTGATTGATTGCGAAATTTCTGTATTTTTTTTCGTTTTTGATTCAAAAGAAAACATAGAAATGTAAAGTGAAGTGCTACTGGTGTCGAACATCGTATAACAATCAATAACAACAAATGAATCGATCAACGAGAGCGAGAGCGAAGCGAAGACGCAGAGAGAGAGAGAGAGAGAAATTCAAATTTCGAGATGCTGTTGTTGCGGCTTTGATGAGTTTGTTAAGAATGGAGAGAGAGAGAGAAAAACATTAACGAGACCGATTTTAAACAATTTTTTTCTTTTTTTCTTTTTGGATTCATAAGTAGTAACAAAGAAAAAACGAAAAGAATTTGTCTTTGAAAAGTTTAAACAATTGGTACAATTTTTCCGAAACCACTTGAAATCGCTTTACTCGGTTGTTTTCCTGGGGAAAGTCGATAGAAAACAGTCGAAACACCTGTTGCGTCAATTTGAATGTCATCCGTTGCCGCAACTCGAACAATACTAATGCCAGTTACTCGTACAGTCGTTCGTTTACTCGACAAAGTAAACGCATTGATATCCCCAGCTCCTTTCCCATCGAAAATCGCTTGTTCTCGTACTTGACCCCAAAATCGACTGTTACCCGAGCCGGTAAAATGAACTTCGAATGTGTTCACATTGATTCCCATTGCAATATTTGCAACGCCACGATTGTCGAGAATAAATCGATCGTTATTTGTATTTGAAATGCCCGTGTCATCGGTGAGAGTATTGCCCGTGCCTTTAATTGTATAACGATGAAGAGGAGAATCGAATCGAATCGATGCGTAGATGTTTTTCTCCGATTGAAATGAATTCGAAAGACGAATCGAAAGAATATGATGATCGATGATTTCGACAATGACATGACGTTGTGCATCGACTGTTGTTTCGATTTCAACACTTGGCATCGAACTTTTATTCACAATTTGACTGAGATAAACATCGAATGTACCATCGATGTGAATTTCATCGAATGATGAAAGTAATGTTCGTGCTTGACGAACAATTGTCGAATTGACTTGACCATTTGTCAATGAGAAACAGATTACAATCACAATCGTACAGACTAACATCGTAAAATACTTCGAAATGAACAAATCTGATACTCAATAGAAATCTTATATATGAGAGAAAAGTGATTCTATACTTCAAATAGTTGCATTGAAATTTGAATCTCTGTTTAGTTTTTTGTTCAACACAAGAAAAAAAATATGCGAATAAATCAACGACAGACATAGAGTTGAGTGTTATCGCCACACCAATTTCGATCGTCGCAATTAAATAAATTCGATATACAATAAGTATTTCGACATCGATAGAGATTATCCGCACGTGAACATGTTGCAACGGCTAAAAAAGAAGAAAAAAAAACAAATTATTCTTTCGTCTTTTTTCTTTAGTTACGAAAATTAAGTGCAACATTGAGAACGAAACCACCACCAACGAGACCATCATTATTCGAAATAAAATTAATAATAACCGTATTCGACGATACTGTCTATAGAATATTCAAATTCTCGTAGTTTGATTGGATTTTCAATTAACTTTTTACTTTAACATAATATTTTTTAGTTCCACATTGTAACGATTCATTTGGATTTAGAATTGAATTGGTTTCTTTTTTTCCATCGTAAATAATAAGTTTATCACCGTGACACGAAATATCGATTTTATCAATAACAACAATAATACGTTGATTCGTTGTTGAACCTTTGATTGTTAATGTACAATCAACATTCGGTGCATAATTACTCGATGAAAAACTGAAATAGACTCCTGGTAATTTATCACCATTGAGTACAATTGTTGAGCCACAGTTAATATTCATATCTAAATGAATTCTATTTGAATATTCGTGAAAAGATATTGATTTACTTGAATAACTGTATGGGGAACTCGTTCCACGACTCAATGAAAACATTGGAAAACATATTAAACCAACGAGTACGAGAATATGAAAATACGACATATTTTCTTTCGTTGTAGTGATATAGAATAAAAATAACTCAAGTATATAAAATGAATAAATAAAAGCAATCATTAGCAGGACTATTTTTTCTTCTTTTTACATTCAAAGTTCATGAAGCACAACTTCATATTAGGAAATAATGATGATTGATGACGAAAATGATTTTTTTTCTCCTTTATTTTCAAAGAAAAACGACAAAACGAACGAATAATGATCGGTCTATGTGAATATTATTTAGAAATAAATATAAAGTTTAACATTGTTCGAAGATACGAATACCTTGTACACCAAGATCAAGTATAACAACGTCAGGTTTAGTGTCGGCATTAAAATCGGACACTCCTCCAGATATTGCAACGGAACCAGCTGGATAACTAGTTTGATTATAAAAGGTACCATCGCCGGTATTGAGATAGATCGTGAAGAGAGATGTTCCTTGACTACAAACGATAATATCTGGTTTATTATCGTTGTTCATATCACTCAATATTAACACTTTTGGGCTTGAATCCGTTGAATAATTGCCCCAATAATAAAAACTACCATCGCCTACGCCTAAGAGAACAACGAATGTCGCCGAATTAGCGTTCATAACGATGACATCCTGTTCGGTATCATTGTTGACATCAGTGACTATCAATGAACTTGGCACAGGACCATAACTTGAATAGGTACTTTGAGAAGGAAAATTGCCATTGCCTGTATTCAAACGAACACCAATATTATCACCCCATTGATGTGTATATAGAAGATCATATAAATTATCATTATTTACGTCAACGATTACTATTGAACTCGGTCTTAAAGCCGTAGGATAAATAGTTCCATTTCCAAAAGTTCCATCGCCTTGATTAAAAAACACAAAGATATTATTCGCACCCGTCGCTGTAAGAACAAGATCATTGTGATCGTCATTATTTAGATCAACGATACCGAATGAAGTTGCGCCTGAATTTATTGGATATGCAATTTGTGGCAAGAAAGTACCATTTCCTGTATTGATAAAAACACTGAAACTGTCTGCACCTTGATGTCCCACGATAATATCCGACACATTATCGCCATTGATATCGCCAATAGCCAAAGAAATCGGATAAGTTTGAGCTGTATAACGAACTTCTGAAAGAAATGTTCCATCGCCAGCATTTTGAAGAACGCTGATATCGTTCGACATAAAATTTGCCACAACAACATCCGGTTTACCATCGTTATTTATATCACCAACGGCTAATGAAGATGGACTTGAACCAGCTCCATAAGCAACCGAATCAAGAAACGTCTTATTACACCCTAGAATAATAATCAATCGTTGATTCGAACAGTTCATTAACATGCGACTTACTTGTTATTGGAGGTCGGTCGACACTATTAGCTATCAATGTTTGAATATTTTCCTGGGCTATTAAGCTACCGAATTGACTTGGAAAAGTTGAAAAGATTTCACATTCGTTACTCGTCTGATCGAATGTGATCGTACGACAGTTAGAATTCGATAAACATGCTGTTTCACAGCGTCTTACATTACTAACAGTAATGATTTGCGAAGATGAGCATTGTGTACCAATACATTGATATTTCATATTGTTTATTCGAGTTAATCGTAAATGATGAATCTCCTGTGCAAATGGTTTTATCACCAATACACAGAACAACAGCAGAATTTGATGCATCGTATATTTATTTTAAACTTAAAATTCCGTTTTTGAAAGAAAACGCTCGCTTTTATATGACACACGTCATTTTTAGAAGTGCTCTAGATTTATTTTCCATTAAGATGAAAAAAGAAAATTGAAACATCTTTTTTTTATTGTTATTAAAAATAGATGAGTATGCGAACTTGTTTAAAGCATATAGACGAATCATATTTTATTCAACAAAATGAAAGAAACGCTGATGTCAATGATGATACGTTTGGACAAAGTAGAGAACGAACACCTGTTTGAAACATAACAATGAGACGATGTATTTTTGTGCAATTAAAGAAAAAGATTACTGAAGAAGGTTTTATCGAACATAGTTATATAGAAAAAAGAAGAAAATTAAAATCGATTTAGTTGAATATAACTGGTGAGGAAATTAGTTTCTCGATTTTCTTGAGTTTTTTCAATCCTTCTTCTTCGCACATATGGTTTACACGGAGTCGTTATTAATATTGCTGGTTTTCCGTGCATAGGCAAACGTCTTGTTGATTCTACTTGAACTTTGCCCGATGCAATGCGATATTGACCTGCAAATGGAAGAAACCAAAACCAATTGTCATCTCGTAATGCAGCACATATAAAATAACAAGCTCCAATAAAATACACAATATCTCCGTAAGTATACAACCAATTAGTATTATATTGCAGAGGATCGACATTGATTTGTACATAATACACTAGATAAATAATTGAACTTATGACTGTTGTTAGCCAAGCCATTGTATCTGGATCATCGAAAGTAAAACCACGACCGATAGTACGAACATAAGTCATATGCCAAGATATGATCCTAAATATGTACCAATCGACGAGGAAGAATATTCTCAATCGAAAACTAGAACTTACCATCCAACTGAAGCGAATAATTCGATAATAGCAGCCGTTAATTCTATTTTATGTACAGCTAATGTATAATAACTGCCTAATGTATCTTCTCTCGAATACCAAATAGCTGACCAAAGATATAATCCACCTTCAATATGATTCAAATATTCGGGAATCATGATAATATCAAGCCACGATCGATCTTTCCATGACCACCAATACAGAAAAGCTGTTATCAAGTGAATAATAGCAAAAACTTGAATAAAATCATATATGTTTATTCTTTTAAATTGTTTTTTTTTTCAATTTTTAAACATGAACTTACCAACAAATAGATGATTTGCTAATGGAACATTTCCAACTGGTTCATCAAGACCGAGATCGATCGTACTATTGGAATTATCATCATTTGCTGTTCCGTTTAAATATGGATGAAAATCAACAATTAAAATTCCAATCGTATAAACAAGATAAATTACATTAGCTAACATATATCGACTGCGTAGTGTTTTTTTCATGCATATTGGTACTCTTGTATGTATCTGTTTCCATTGTAATGCTTGCCAGATTGAATCAAATGCTTCATATTCATAAAATGGAGCTGTTAAATCATCTTCATCATCACTATTTTGATCCGTACATATTTCGACATTTTCGTTATTCATAGTATACTTTCAACGTAACAACACAGTCACATATGCACACGTTTTTCATGCATAATTAGTTTCACGGCATGGTTATATGGTATAAACGTTTCTTTTCCTCTTCTTTTTTTTATTCATTGAAAACAAATCTAAACACCCAGATGATTCACGTTTTTTTTATTCAATGAAGAGAAGGTCTTATCAATTGATTTATATCGTATTTCACACAGCAGAAAATTAACGATATAAAAAGAAATTAGATTTGTTTTTTTTTTCAAAATGATTTTTTCAATTATTTTACTTCTATTTTTGCAAATCTATTCTCTAAATGGAGCTCGATTGATCAGTAATGAAATTGAAACATGGTGGCACGATCATTTCGAATATAATGACAATTCTCCTGTTCAAGATAATTCTGTTCGAGCATCGACAAACTATAACATTCGAATAAAATCAACCAATCGAAATGATACAAATATCTATAATTCATTTGTCTATATGAGTATTCCTCGTGGTGGAAGACAAAAATGGGAATACGAGGATTTTGACGGCGCTGACTTTGCTAATCGATCTCGATTGACAATGAGTTGGTCGACATTTCTCTATCGAACTGATGTTTGGATTTATATTGAATTACGTAATTTATCAAATTTCATCTCATCAATCGATGACGTTGTCGTTCGACCAACGTATCTCAATTTTCAAAAAGAATTCATTAATAACAAAACAATTGCTATTTTAGTTCCATATCAATCGATTGGTTACAGGTTTTGAATT
>Ga0209915_1000707_pt1 | contig 64512 bp, 48 predicted proteins | sample ThiBiot_750_plan_FD_183952 | JGI IMG/M metagenome (GOLD analysis project Ga0209915, IMG submission 183952) | Wastewater bioreactor microbial communities from Cape Town, South Africa - Thiocy_cont_750_plan (SPAdes) | ecosystem: Engineered > Bioreactor > Thiocyanate-remediating > Anaerobic-Aerobic... | reverse complement strand
ATTCACGTCTGTTGTTGTTGTAGTAGTTCCATTGACGGCTGTAGTGGTATCTGAAGTTATTATTGTTCCATTCGCATTTGTGGTAGTGATTGATGGTGTGATCGTTCCGTTTACATATGTGGTCGTTGTTGTTTCATTTATACCTGTAGTAGTTTTCGATGATGTTGCTGTTGTTTCATTCACATCTGTCGTGGTGACTGATGTTGTGGTCGTTCCGTTTCCATATGTGGTTGTTGTTGTTGTTCCATTCACGTCTGCAGTAGTAGCTGTTGTTGTTGTTGTAGTTCCATTGACTGCTGTGGTGGTATCTGAACTAATTGTTGTTTCGTTCACATTTGCGGTAGTGACTGATGTTGTGGTCGTTCCATTTACATTTGTGATTGGTGTGGTTTCATTTATATCTGCGGTACTGTTCGATGATGCTGTTGTTGTTGTTGTTGTTGTTCCATTTATAATTGTAGTACTGTATGATGTTGTTGTAATTGTTGTTTCGTTGACATCTGTGGTTGTCCCCGATGCTGTTGTTATATTGATAACGGTCGCTGTGCTCGTTGTTGTTGTTTCATTGACAGAAGAAGTTGTGTCTGTTGTTGTTGTTTCGTTATCATCTGTTCTAGTGTGAGATGTTGTGATCGTAGTTGCCTCAATGCTTGTAATTGTGTCAACATTTGTTAGTGTTGTCGTTGTGTCTGTATCAAGGGTTGTGTCGGTAAATGCTGTGATGGTAGTGCTACTTGTTGCTGATATCGTTGTATCCGTACTTGAACCTGTTTCTACTGGTGTTGTTACACTGGTGGTAACTGTTGTAACTAATGTTGATGTGTTCATGATTGTGGTTGAGGTTGTAGTTGTTCTTATAGGAATTGAAATAGTTCTTCGAACTATAGTACTACCAGTTGAAGTTGTGGTTGTTGACTTATTTGTTGTCTGTGTAGATGAGTGAGTTGAGTCATTTGTTAAATGAGTTGTCGATGATGCTTTAGAATTTATAGTAGATGTTGGAGATATAGTGAATAATGACGAAGTAATTATTATTGTTGTTGAACCATTAGTATTTGAAGTACTTTTCGTAGAAGTTATGCTGTTTGTTGTAAATAATTCAGTGGTTGTTGAAGATGGTATTGTGGTGTCCGTTTCTATGGACTGAGTAGTTACAAAAACATCTGTTATTGATGAAATACCCGTTGATGTTGACAATGATGAAGGTATTGTTGTATCAACTTTCTCTGTACCATCAGTTACTGTATTCACAATAGTTGTTGATGTTGATTCCGAAGTGGTTGTCTGAATGCTATCAGTAATATCGATGTTAGTCGTTGTAGTTATTGTAGTCATAATGTTAGTGATGGTAGTGGTAGTAGTAGTGACAGTTGCCGTTGTTGTTGCTGTTGTTGTGGCTTCACTAACAGTTGTTGTAGTAGTAGTGGTCGTCGTGGCAGTAGCAGTTGTTAATGTTGTTGTAGTCTCAGTAACAGACGATTCATTAGGAGTTGCAGTATCGCCATCAGCTGTTTCAGTACTGGTTGTAGTATCGCCGTCAGCTGGTTCTGTAATGGTTGTAGCTTCAATAGCAGGCGATTCAGTAGTAGTCGTAGTATCACCACTGCCAGTTGTTTCAGTAGTGCTTGTAGTCTCAATAACAGGTGATTCAGTAGTAGTCGTAGTATCGCCACTGCCAGTTGTTTCCGTAGTACTTGTGGTATCACTGCCAACGGTTTCAGTAATAGTTGTAGCTTCAATTATAGGTGATTCAGTAGTACTTGTAGTTTCAATAACAGGTGATTCAGTAGTAGTTGTGGTATCACTGCCAATTATTTCAGTAATAGTTGTAGCTTCAATTACAGGTGATTCAGTAGTACTTGTAGCTTCAATAACAGGTGATTCAGTATTAGTTGTGGTATCACTGCCAATTATTTCAGTAATAGTTGTAGCTTCAATTGCAGGTGATTTAGTAGTAGTTGTGGTATCACTGCCAATTATTTCGGTAGGACCGATGGTTGTTCGTACTGTCGGCGCAACAGTGATTGTACTAGTAGTAGACGTCGTATTATATGTGAATGTTGTTAAATTAGCTCTTGCAACAATAGTCGTAGTTGTACGAATACCACTTGTCGTAGATGTAATAACTGTCGATGTTACAGTAGTAGTAAGTACTGTGGTTGTAGCCGTTGGATCTAGAATTCAAGAAAATACTAAATAAATGCGATTTCACTCAACTCTGATCGAAGTATATGATTTTGTTTGTAAATCTTTTTTTATGACCGGAGGAATGAACTTTCACTCACCGTAATTTTCTGTAAGAGATAGAAGAATGACCTCAAGTGTTAAAATTTCTCCATCTTCAAGAGGTATATCAAGAGAAAACTTCCCCAAACTTTTTAACTTGTCGATTACTGCGCTTCGAAACTGTTTTTGACATGTAACAATACCAGCACATTCTACTGGATATACAAGTTGAACCAACATATTAAGCGTCGATGAAGATCTTAAAAAAGATCAATAGAATATTACGATGAATAAAATAAATAAATAAAACTATCTATTTTACTGTCGATAATAACGAATTTCACTCGAACGAATACTTCTTGATGCTATAAAATAAGCATCTGATATAATAATTGTTCCATTACCCACACCAATAGTTTTACTCATCTATATTCGAATTAAATTCATTTACATTACAAACCATTTAGTTTCTCACTTACTGCAGTAGCTAATCCTGTTCTTGAGATTGCTGCTAGTGCTCGTTTTTCTCCTGGTTGATAATTTGTTGCATATTGTAATATCATAATATCACTGACTAAAATAATATAAGAATATAATTACATGATTTCTCTCTATTGACACAATGAAAATCAATGTATACATACCATTTTGATCCGATCGAATGGGATCATTTTTAGATAAATATAATGGTAACAATGCCAATACTATTGCACAAGCAACACCGAATACTACTCCGGTAATTATTATTGTTAATTTTCTACCGAAAAATCGGTGACTCCTAGAATGATTATTCAAGTATAAAGATATACAAAGACAAGAGAGAGAGAGAGAGAGTATTTTAATGTTAGTCGTCTGTTTTTATAAGATGAACGTATGCAGATTCGAATAGAGTGATTACACTTACTCATCAGGCTGATCAACATCAGCATCAGCATCAACATAGTCGAACTGTTCATCATTTACGTCCATGATATACGTAAAATATCTAAACTTGAAAAGAATTTGATTGTTTAATACGATTTTCGATAATAAGCTTCAATCGAATAAGCAAAAATATTATTGAGATAAAAAGGACGAGCCTTTTCATTTCAACGCAGTGTATATATATGTACGGAAAATATACAGGTGAATAACGTTTTTTAGTACACGTTTCTCTTTCGAAAGAAAATTGTAACCGATGATTTAAGTCTTCAGCTATTTGTTCTTATCATCGAAGAATGAATATCAACTGATCTTGATACGAAAATGATCGTCATTTAAGAAACATTTTAGCTTGGATATTATGATTGTGAAAAAAAAATAAATAAGCAGTTTTTCTATCCTTTCGCTTGTCATAAATGATCATCATTTTTTTCTATATGTATCCAAAATGACAGGTATATCTTATTGGATGAAAAATTCACCTGATCCATTTTTCTTAATGATACTAAATGCACTTATACGCATCAATAAAATTTATTTATTTCGTTTCTGATGTATACGAACGGGGTGTTGTTCGTAAAATGCATTTTAATATGATTGCTGTCTTTTTTTTCTTCTACATGATCGGCTATCGATTATGCTATTTATTTGCATAGTTCAGAAAAAAAAAGTACGAAGCTTATAAGTAAACAAAAATATACAGCATATTAAAATGAATGGAAAGTGAAAGAAACGAATAATCATGCTTGTCATGTAATATATAAATGCGAAATTTCTTGAGAGTGAGTCACTCCATTTGATTTTCGAGCGAAAAATCGAAGCATGATAGACTACAATGACGAATGTACGGGAAGTTAGTGGCGGATTTGATTTGTTTCAAAAAACATTCACTGGAGCATTTCGATAATATGTACATGCAGTTTTAATGTTGTAAAAATTATAATCAAGTTGGTACAACACATGTCTCTCTACATGGTCGAACCACAACTAACTAACTAACTCATACTTCTGATTGTATTTCACTCAAATTTTTTGTCCATACACTATCTAGTCTTGAAAAGAATATTCTCACTTTATAAGCATCAATGCCCACTTTTTTCTTCTAAAAAAAAGTAGCAAAGTCTACATTCTCTACAGTAACAAATTACATTTTTTAATTAAAAAAATGAACTCGAAATTTATTACCAACAAATATCATTTCGCCGACAACTTATATCTATGTCAAAAATCGTCTGTAAACGATCAAATTCGTGATGGGAACGACTAATTTAATCGAAAAATTTCTTGTTGATTTTATATTATAAATCAACAGTTCTTTCATGAATAAATATTCACTCGGATTCTACGCTTCAAGATGCAATATTTTTCTGCTTTTTTTGTTGTTCATTCTTTGGACTCTGCACTGAGCATGTTCTTATTAATTTTTTGTTAAGGGTTTTCTTACAAAGACATAACATGCAGCTTTATTGCCTTAATATTGATAATAAGATTGTCAACGGAAGCATACACAAAAGATATAGTTTAATTAATCAAAATACTTCCCTTTACTGTCTCTATAATAATAAATGGTTTTTACTTATTTCTGTATCATAATTTTATCGTTTCTTTTTAACTGAATTTAGTTTCAGCTCAACTAAGCATCACGCAAATGTTAACAAATACAAATAAAACGTCGGGATTCATTTTAACTTTAACTGAATTATGTCTCAACCTACTTGCATGTGTAGTATCACTTGTCATCTTAATTCTATTGTTCTACAATATTTATACAAAGAAAATAAAACGAGAAGATCGAATGGGAATTAAACTTTGTGCTCATATTTATTTTGCCATACTACTTTGTTCTTCTTTGTTAATATCAACCAATGTTCAAACAATATTAGGTGATTTGTATGGTATGAATTTTAACACATTATCATGCATAGTGTCAGGTTATATCGCATTCATTTTTATCTACTTTTTCTATATGACATTTATCAATCAAGTAAGAAATATAGTTTATTTATAATATAGTTTTATCTGATTGTCATTGAAGGCATTCTATCGATTTATTCGAATTGTTTACTTTCATAATCGTTGGATCGAAAATTATTCACTACAAGTAGTACTCGTCATCATTGAAATCATTGTTTGTTGTATTTTATTATCGCCTGAAATCAATTGGAATGGGATTATTTATTTGGAAAACTATTACTTTTGCTACGCATCATTTTCAAATATCCTCGGTGTCCTTTGGGTAGCAGCTGTTGTCTATATAGTCCCATTTATGATCTTACTTTTGATCTATGTCTTTATAACAAAATATTTAAGAAAACGACGAAACAATTTAGGATTATTGATTCAATTAAGTCAAAATCGAGATTTTATTGTTATTCGACGTGTATTATTAATTGTATGTTTGCTACTTGTTCTTGGTATTCCAGCTATGGGTATGATTGCGTATGTGTTAGTAGTAGGAGAAGAACATCCGCTTGCAATACGTATCGGATTTTTGCCTGTATCAATATCAGTATCAAGTTTAAGTGTATCACTGATGGTTATGATTCCTCAATTGAAAACAATGATCGAGAAATTCTATCGAGCAACTCAAGTGATAAATAGCGTTCATGCTGCGTCACATCAAAATGGAGTTTATGTAACGACTGTAGTTTGATATATAATGTTGTAATTTTGAATAAAAATAAAGCTGTTTTTCCGTCCAATATAATTGACTTTCATTCAATAGAAATGCATTAAAAGTAAATCAAATGACGTTAGAGATCGTGCAGCAGAATTATTGAATTCTAACTGCCTCGATCGTTGTACTCTAGTCGGACTTAATTAAAACTGGCAGTATCATCTACCACATTTCTTGTGTGTTCTATATTTAAAATAAGAAAGGTATAAAGTGCAACATTTAATTAATTCATAAATGGATACCTACAGAAGGATGCAAAAATCTTTGATTTGCCTTCAGTATTTCATTTATTTATTATGAAATGAACGACGAAGAAAAAAACTAAATATACCCACTGATGAGGCAGGGTTCAATATAAGAAAGTATCAAAATTAATAATTAATTCTCTGAGATTTGTCAGTTTTCACTTTCCGACATGCCATCTGATTACCGACGAAAGGTTTTCCACTGAATTAACGGCCGGGCTATGCTCAGATCAATTTATAACTTTTGGTACTTCATATGACCAGAAGTTTTGACCCATTCGACTTCTATGCTTTGGATCATCGTTCATCTGTAGTGTCCAATGTGTACCAAACTGCCTTCTGACATTAGGAACAACGTGATTTTGTAGAATTCAAATGAAATAGGGACCATCCATAATATTTCGAAACGAATAATAAGATGATCGAACCTTTAGTTTTCATACAGTTCCGAATCCATTGTTGAGTCATTTTTATTTAAACGAAAGGATGTTTCCAACAAATATCGTCATATACAGATATGTGTATATGTACACCTATATGCAAGAACATCCCCACAAAATCCCCTCGAAAAACTTTTCGCGATAGATTCTTAACAAGTTTATCTATGTATAAGGCAAAGACTTTTGCACCCCACTGTAATTGTAGCATGTGTTTTCTTTTGTCAAAACGATAGCCCATCGATCTCCTATACGATTTTTGTCACCAGGTTGATTTCTCCATTGAGTACTAATGAGTTTATTGACTTCTCGTTCGAGAGCAGCGTCGAGTGTCATAATAACCATCATAAGAAATATACATGTTGGCTTTTTCTTTTACACATGAAGATAAATTATTTAAGAAGATAAACATGGAAAGCAAGAGATGAGTCTTCGAAATGTTTGTCGATACTGTTGAATACCTTTTTTAAATTCATCAAAATATAATTTCGTTGGCAAAACGAAAAGGACAACTAGAATTCCACTCGAGACAAAACCGAGTAGATGAGGCGGCTGACTGCAATTCCCTAATGTGCAAGAGTTAAAACAAATAGAGTTAGAATATCAGTCAAAATCTTTGACTCAAAGACATACGTTGTGCTTTTTTCTAATCTCATTGATCACTTGAAGAATAAGTTTTACAATTTATATTCAAATAATTCATGATGGATCGGTTCGTGAACAATAGTACCAATGATGAAAATAGGCAAGATTAAAATAATCCATCGAGCTGCATGTATACTTCGTTTTTTGTCAAATTGAACTCCCTTTGATACATTGACACTTCTTTCAAAGGCAACACAAGCATTTAACCAACCATCTAAGTACAAACATAGTTTTAAGACAGGACCAAGAAATGCACAATCAATTCGAAGAATTGATGAACGAATAGTTGAATGAAGTTGAATAAGAACGGTAAACCAAAATTTAATTGCAAATGTAGTAATTGTTAGTAGAGATGTAATTGAAGATGCTAACAAATATAATCCACAGCCGACTTTTCTTAATTCTTTATTTTGAAATGTTATCAAAGATAAGATACCATTAATGAAACCAATCAAAAACATAATCATGGTAATACCAGCGGTTGCTTGTATCAATGCTGATTGTTTCGTAAACGATATGATTGGGTGAATCTGATTGCGTAAAATATCATTGATAGTCAAACCAATACCCTTTGTATGCAAATGGCATTGATCACCAACAATACAGCTGCTATGTTTTTTGTCTATTCGATTGAGAGTGACATTATGTGGACCAGTGACAAATATAATGTAAAAGATCCTCTCTCATTTGGATTTAATGTTGTTATCATTAGAATATACACTTTATTCGTTTCAAGATAACTTCCAAATTGAAAACGATATTCATAACAACTGAAATTGCTTTGTGTCATAATGAAAGAGCTAAAAAAAATACAAATCAAATATTAAAACAAACGAATTCTTTCTTCTGATAAAAATTACTAATGATGTTTTTAATAGGAAGAAATCCTATGCAAATTCGAATAGACATATTCAAACAATAGAATGACTAAAAAAGATGTTTATTACAACAAAGAAAATAATTTCACGTAGGACGTTTTATTTATCAAATAGAAATCTGATCATTTTTCAACAATTATTCATTTACAGTCACAAAAAAAAGATTAAAATAAATATAAAATTATTCTTTTCCTTTCACCGTTTTGCATACATGTCATACGTGACAGTTGAATTCAAATATTTAATTATTTAACATAAGTAACGGGTAGCTCATAAAGAACCGACCTTGTATGTATTTTTAAGATTTCTCCTCTCTTATCTGTGGGATTACAATTTTCTTTTTTATTAAAAGATAGCGCTTGAAAATCTGCACAACGCGGTCTAACTTTATTTAACAAATATAATTTCCTTAATTTTTTTGAATTAAACGTGATCGTACAGTAAAATCAAGTAAAAATGTAAAATTTTTCTTTTTCAATTTTTTTGACAGAACGTTTTATTTCATCTATCATTGTTGCCTTTGTTACTATGTTCTTCCAGTCGATAGATTCAGCTAGTTCATTCTATAAACTGTAATTTTTCACCAACGATCCTTCGAAATAAAATCAAGAAAATGATCAGCACACCATTTTTGAGTTAAGTGATGTGTATGAGGTTTGACACTATCTTGTTGAGAACACTAATTGATTCCCAACATTTTCTTGCCGGATTTCACAGCAATGGGACAAACGTCGTTGATATATCTTTGCGAATCCATTGTTCTCTTCTCCATAATCACTGGTACACTCAGACCTTCAGCATATGCGCCGAACCACACCCTCACCTTCGTTCAAACGGAACGTGGACAATTGGGAGAATGTGATATCGATAGATCCTGTTTTGTTGAGCATTTCAATCTATGATTTAATCGTTGTTAATGAAACTGATCCAGAGAAATTAAGATATATTTTTGTTGAATCATCACCATTTTCACATTTTCTTCTATAGTTAAAGTAACTTTAAAGTTGAATCATGTTCATCCTCGTAGAGAATTTTAAGCGTTTTCTTTTCATAAAAAAGAAAATTGTAATCCCACAGATTAGAGAGGAGAAATCTTGAAAATACATAGAGGTCGGTTATTTATGGGCCACTCGTTAGATTTTTAAGAGCTGGAATTCTCAACTGTATAGTGGTTTGTGTACTTAAGAATGTGCCACGTGCTCTTATTTTCAAACGAAACTTAATTTTCTGCACACAGTAGCAGTCAAAGTTATTCGTCTACTCTTATGATGTTACTTTACCGTCTGTGTTATTAAAGAAAGATAAATATTAAAGATCACATTTCCACTTATGATATAGTCCATGATATCGAATCTATGCGTAAATTTTTTCAGACTTCCCTTTGCATTTGTCTGATATTGATTTCAAATAAACATAATATGGATTTTGTTTTGTATTTCAAAATTATTCATTCAGATTAAAAGAAAACTGTATTTTTAGTTTATAGGCGCTATAATCCTTTCCAGACAGCTACCAGAATAGAAAGAATAAAAAAATCTTTTTCTGAATTTTTATTAATTCTTATTAATGAAGATAAGAAAATTTCACTTTTCGAAACTAAGTGTTGCTTTCTACACAGAATGCAGTGATGTATCCATTTGGATACACCCGGTCACTATGAATCCAAATTTAACAGTTTATTTTTCATTTTTATCTATCATAGTGCAATATTTTATGATTTTTTTCATTTATTCATCAAACTTATGTAAAAAGAAAAAAAAGAATGGAAGTATCTAATCTATGCATGCACCAATCCCAAAAGTCTTGGTTTTGATGGTTTTGGTTTTGGTGTGGTCTTGGTTTTGAAAAAGTTTTGGTTTTGGCTTGTGGCGATGATTGAATTTTATTTATAACAACATTTTCCTCCAGTACTCTACTAAATATCAGATTTCTTCGATAAACTCCTTTTACTCTTGACCCTTGGCTATAACGACAATGTACTCAGTAACCTTTGAAGTGGTTGACATAGCACTAAGTATATAACATGATGATAGTTATGACTTTTCTCTTATAATGTCAAAACCAAAATTGGTATCGTCAAAACCAAAACTTTTTCAAAACCAAAACCAATACCACCAAATCTATTTCAAAACCAAAACCAATACCATCAAAACCGAAATTTCAAAACTGATTTTGGTATTGGTGCATGCATAATCTAATCAAACACTAGAAGAACTAAGTTTTATGACATTGCAACATGCAATAACTCTTTTTTTTTTCGTTTTTTAAGCACACAATAAAACATGATTACGGAAGAGATTTTTCATACGTTGCACATTTCTTTTTTCATTTCTTGGAGTATCAAAAATCATTTTATCCTTGATTATTCTCCAGATTTTTTTACAGTGTACTTATTAGCAAACGTAAGTTAGACAAACTTAGTGGATACTTAAGGTTAATTTCAGCATTTATTGGATTTAATGATGAGCAATCTCGTTCTATCAGCCGTAGTGCTTAAAGTATGCCAAATTTGAGTAAGCATTCCGCTGTAGTAATACGAAATATTAAAAAAAACATCAGATTTTTTTGTGAGACTTCAATTTTGAAATGATGATAGTGAGAGACAGAAACCGATCATTTACTATTGATGGATCAATAAGTTGAAAGATAAAATGTACAAATGATGTTCGTTATACTTAATGACAAATATTTCGGCTAAAAAATGATGACACTCATCATTTAACATAATACAAAAGAAAAACAATTTCGGATTCTTTTACCTTATATGACTGGATGTATTCAAATGGATACATCCGACTGGAAAGGGTTAAAGAACTAGATAGTATGCTTAAGTTGAAATAAGGTAATAGAATAGGTAATAAAAATCTATATTTTGCTATACAATATAGAGTCGGTTGGGAGATTTCTGATTAGAATCCCCCCCCCCCCCAAACGGACTCTGCCGTACAGATAGTATTCAATAGTCTAAGTAAAAGTTGTCTTTTTTGAAAATTGATATGATCTCTTATGAATATCATTCGATATCAATATCATGAAGTATACGATGATGGAAATGTGATCTCTTTAATATTTCTCTTCCTCCAATGACATAGAAGGTAAAGTGATGCAGTAAGAGTGGATGAATAATTTTGTCAGTCATTTTATTGCAAAATTGCGAACAATATTTCCTTAGTTACTAGTGAGAAATAAATATGTTCTTGAACCGTGTTGTCATAGAGTTCCAGGTTTCCAGATTCTCAAGAAGGAAACCAAGAACTGATACTCCTATACATCCCTGATTAGAAGGACATCATTTAATATTTTTGGTTTTTTTTTACGTTATTAGTATTTTGTTTGGCCCATCAATAAAAATCCTGCCCATTTCGCCCGCCGTTTTTTTTTTTCTGACACCGGCGTACTTTGCCCATTTTATCAAAAATTTCTGATTGTGTTACTGCTGTCAAGGAGGAAAAAAGTTTTTAATATGTCTGATTCAGTAAAATAAAAGTATAAAGGCCATAATCGTAGAGAAAATTCTCCATTAGAAAATAATTACGTTTCAAGAACGATAAGGAAGCAAAAAAAAGGAAATAAAAGTTATCAAGATAATTATATCGGTGAAAAGATGTGACAATTCTCTTTTTAGAATAGAAGGAAAAAAAATGTAGACGGTATATAAATAAATAATTGATATGAAGTTAACATGACCGCGCTGTCACGCTGAAACGGAAGTTCATAAAAAAAGAATAATTTTTCAGTTTTTGATTTGTTTGAATTTGAAAGACGACGACTATGAAGGTTATTCTCTTATGTGGTGGAAGTGGAACACGTTTTGAAAATATCTATCCGAAACCATTGAATTATGTACTGGGACGTCCACTTATCGAGTATGTAATCGATGAATTGAAAAGTGTATTAAAGGTATTAACAGTCTTTTATTATTATGAATTGGAAAATTATGGTTTAAAAGAATTCTTAATTAATTCATATAAAGATATTACTTTTGAATTCATTGAAATCGGTTTTCGTACTCGAGGTCCAGTTGAAACATGTTTTCTTGGATTGAAAAAATTAAACGTATCCAATGATGAACAAATACTCTTTTTGGATAATGATAATATTTACGCAGGTTTTCCATCATTGAACGATTTGCCTACTGGTAATTTTTTATTAATAAACAAAAATCCTACCAATCTTTTGCACTACAGTTTCGTGCAAACAGATAATAATAATAATATTTTAAAAATTCAAGAACGTCAAATGATATCGGATCATATTTGTATGGGAGGATATGGATTTCAAAATTATGATACATGTTTACATTATTTAAAAGAAATTATGGAAACAACTGAAGATGAACCATTTTTATCTTATGTATTTAAAAAAATGTTAACAAATAATATTCAAATTAAATCTTATCCATTATCAAAATCATTTAGTCTTGGTACACCAAAAGATATTCTACTTAATATCGAAAAAATTACGAAGAAAAAACTTCGAATTGTCGTTGATTTAGACAATACTATTTTTTCATATCCAACTAAATATAAAGATTATTCAACTGTTAAACCAATTGAACATATAAAACATTTATTACAATTATTAAAATCTCAAGGACATGATATTATTATCTATACAGCAAGAAAAATGGTTACTTGCAATGATAATATTGGCAAAGTAATTAAAGTTGTTGGTCAAACAACATTAGAAACATTAAATCAATTCGAAATTCCATTCGATGAATTATATTTTGGAAAACCTTGGGCCGATATTTATATTGATGATAAAGCATTCAATACGTTTGATAAGAATCTATTCGAACAAATTGGTTTTTTCGATAATTCAATATCAGTTTATGATTATCGAGCAAATAAATATAATAAAGTAAGACGAATTAATAAAGCAAGAATTATGAAAGAAGGACCGTCATTACTCGGAGAAATTTGGTTTTATAATCATATTCAATTTTCATCGTTGAATAAATATTTTCCTACATTGATTAGTATCGAAAATGATAATCGATTCTTACTTGAATTTATCGATGGAACATTATTAAGTAAAATATATAACGAAGGACTCTTACAAGATTTTCTTCTTGTTAAACTTTTGAATACTGTGAAAATTATTCATTCAACATCACTTGATGATGGAGTTCAAATCGAACAAGAAGATCTTCGTTTACATTATCAAAATAAATTTGAAGAGCGAAGTCAATGTCGGCATAATTATCCATTCGAAAATTTTGATACAATTTACAATAACATTAAGATATTCTTAAATGAGTATCTTTCGAAATTGGTTCCTATCAACGATGTCATTCATGGAGATTTATGGTTTTCGAATATTTTATTTCATAAAAGTGAATTCAAATTTATTGATATGAGAGGAAAAATACATGATAAATTTACGATCAAAGGTGATCGATTTTATGATTATGCCAAAATCTATCAATCAATTATTGGTCTTGATTATATATTAGAATTTGGTGAACATATTCCTCATTCAATATTCACTAAAATTGATCAATTATTTTGGGCGTATTTAATCGATCAACAGATTATCTCTTCACCTAATGATGATCGTATCGTTAAACTAGCTGGTTATCTAATTTATAATACTTTTCATAGTTATCCAGATAATTTTGATCATCGAAAAAAGAATCTCATCTGGAATTTAGTTGAGAACATTTTCTTGCCTAAATAAAGGTAGACATTCAATATTTTATTATTGCTATTAGTTCCTTTCTTTTATTTTATATTCGTAATAAAAATATATATATATATATATATCGTCTATTATTTATAGATTATATTTTGTCTCATTTTTAAAACATGTACACTATACCAATACAATTCGATAGCAAACATCTTCGGGGAATTATATTGATTAGCCTTATTTTCTGTGTATTTTACTTTTATCATTCTAATGAAAAACAACGACTACAACATTTTACCTCAGTCGATAATAACCAATTAGTATCACCTTTTCGGAATACTCTTGGTTTTATCAGATGGAATTCAGCACATAACGAAAGAATACCTGTTATGGAGAAATATCGGCCTTTCTTTGCACAACTACATTATTCTATACCAAATAAATCTTCGAACCTTACTTTAACTGGTGATGGATGGGAAGATGGACCGACTGAATACAAAGCTATAGCAGATACCATGCATATTTTATTGCAAAATCATTCAACTATAGAAGGTTTATTATATTTTCATTTTGATGTAAGTCATTATATACTATAAATTACATTCAAAGATATCTTCTATTGTTGAATTTGAGGCATGGATAAATCCTTTCAAATTTGATAATTTGAATTTTCATCATATTTGGTTTCCCGATTCACCTTTACCGCCATTTCGATGTGTACAAAACACATCAGGTTGGGATTGGTGGGCATGGAATAACGGGTATCATCGTGTCGCACTCAATGCTACAGAAATGGTCGCAAAAAAATATCCGAAGCGTTTTGTAACTGATGCACGTACTTTCTGTGGAGGGTAATGTAATATACGTATTTGAATATAAAAACGAAAAGACAAAATTCTATGATTATAGATGGTCTGATATCTATTATATACCGAGATGTTTCTTTCAAGATTTTATTGATTTATCAAATGTGTTCTATGAAGTTAAAAATTTCCATGAAATTGCGATACCTACGATGGTAAATATTATCGATCTTACTCGTCGTGAAACACCATTTCACTCGATTATCACTCGACTTTATGATTGTTGGGGAGATTGTTGTGCAGGTGGTTCAACATCAGAGAATATCAAACAAAAACGATGTGGTCATCGAATAGACCTATCTAAAGATGATATCAGACAGACATTGATTGAAATTTTAGAATCTGAAGCAGTCTATCTTACTAGAAAAAATAGCACTATTTGATAATTGAATTCTTTTTTTTCTTTTTAGATATACAAAATGATTTTTGATACAAAAATCTTAGCTTTTTTAGTACTTCTATTAGTACAAGTACTTGTTTCGATTGTTTATAAATTCTCGCAAACAAAAGGAAAATATACGTATTCACCATTATCAGCTATAGCATCAGCTGAATTCATCAAATTATGTATAAGTTTAACTTTTATCTGGTTATCTGTATCGATAGATGATTCGTCATCGAATAATAAAATTTATAATAGATTTTTAGCATGTTATGCATGGTTTCGAAAAGAAGTACAAAGCATTTTCATTGCTTATACTTTTGGTTTAGCATTATTATATGTTATCAATAATCAATTAGCATTTGTACTCTATTTATATGTAGATATGGCATCGATTTCTATGTTCAAATCTTTCTCATCAATTCTATCAGCCATTCTGCTATGGTTATTTTGTGAACGTACGCTTGTGCGAGAACAATGGGCTTCAATTATTTTACAAGTTGTCGGTTTAGTTATCGTTCAATATGATTCATGTCGAGATGTACCATTTCTAGCTATTAAAGATTATATTACTTTAATTGTTAGCACTTTAATAACAGCAATTTGTTCAGTTTGGAATGAACGTCTTATTAAAACATATTCTGTTAATATGCATATACAAAATGCCGTACTCTATACATTTGGATTGACACTTAATTTGACATTATTCTTCTTTTTCCCGGATTTATTTGTTAAAAATGAAACAAGAAAACAATTTTTTGAAGGATATTCATTAATGGTAATAGCTATTATTCTATGTAATTCTGTCTTAGGTATTGTCATTACATTTGTTTATAAATATGCCGATGTTATTGTGAAAACATTCAGTACGGCGTGTGCTACTGGTGTTCTTTTATATATCAATGTGGCAGTATTTAAAATCAAAGCAAATTTAACTATTTTCTTAGGAGCCATCGTGATTTTTATCTCGTCATATTTATTTCTATTAGTAAAACCTGTTTCAACAGATGTTGATTTAATGAATGTTCCTGATGAAAACAAAGAATCGAAAAAGACACAAACCGTTAAGTTTATGTTGAAATATTGTCTTGTTATTTTTCTAATAGCAAGTTTGTTAATTTATTTCATAAAACCTTTATCATCATTCAATAAACTTTGGAGAATCTGAAGTTAAGAGATAAAAAGATATTTTCGATATACGGATGATAATCAAATCTCACACAAATCTCAACAACAATACAATCGAATTGATCTTCAATTAAACCTCATCACACTATCTCTCTCTCTTGCTCTATATATATATTGTTGTATATCTATTATTTCTTCACTCAATATGCTCACGGGATATAATTTCCTGTTACAGATACTTTATACAGGAAGCAAAAAATACTATCGGTAAGAAACATTACAAATAATATTTCTTTATTAATAACACCAAAGTTCAGAAATATATGAAGGAATATATAATTACACTTGAACGTTTTTTTTATTCCAAAACTTACATATTTAGTTTAATTATATGACCGACTTCTAAAATGTTATCATCCAGAAATAGAACAATTGGATTTATTATAACTTCAACAGAATTTAGTTTGAATATCTTTGCATCTTTATTATCATTCGTTGTTCTAATTATATTGCTCTATAATATTTATAGGAAAAAAATCAGACGAAAAGATCGAACGAGTATTAAACTTTGTGCTAATATTTATTTTACTATATTCGTTTATTCATGTCTTTTAATATCATCGAATATTCAAACAATATTAGGTGATATCTATGAAAAAGATTTCCATTCATCATTATGCATAATATCTGGATATTTAATGATTCTTGTTATCTACATACTGTACATGACATTTATCAATCAGGCACTCTATCGTTTAATGCGAATTGTTTATTATCAAAAAGCTTGGGTTGAGAAACTATGGCTACAAGTATTGCTTATTGTAGTTGAATTTATTCTTGGATGTATTTTATTAACTCCTTTAATCCCATGGAATGCTGTTGTTTATCTTGAATATGATCACTTTTGTTATGCATCATTTACAAATTTGTTAGGTATATTATGGGGAGCATTTGTCGGTTACATTGTTCCATTTTCAATACTATTTATGATTTATATTTTTATTACAAAATATTTGCACAATCATCGAGCTAATTTAGCAATGGTAATTCTTTTGCAACAAAATCGAGATTTTATCGTGATTCAACGCATACTAGTTATTGTTTGTTTGCTATTAATTCTTGGTATTCCTGGCATGATTATGATATTGTTGTATATTATAAGTGGTAAAGAAAATGTATTAACAGTACGAATTTCCTTCTTTCCAGTATCTGTTTCAGTATCAGGCTTAACTATATCATTAATATTTACAATTCCTCAGTTGAAAATTATTGCCATGAAATTTTATCGAAGAAATCGAATCGCAACTGTTGCTAGTACAATTCCAAATCAACAAAGAATTGCTACCAGTGGTAACTCTTAAACACCAAATGTCATGTTGGTATTCATAAAAGAATAAAACGAGGAAATTTTAAAGAAACGTGCATTCATATAAAATGCTAAGTATACAAATTGAATGATGGGACCCATTTAAACTTTGATTGTAAAGTCAACTTAATGTTAATAAGTTCAATTTTGTATCTTTCTATTATTCTGCAATGTCACCTTAACAGCCCGAGATAATACTTTGCTTTAAGAAATGCTGATTGTTCTCACCTATGTAATTGACAAACATAAAAAAAATTAATAAAATCTGTTCTCTTTACGTCAGCTTTCTGTGAAGATCCTGTCCATATAATTATTCACTTTTCCAACCATCCATTTGACGCTTTGAATGAGGTGAAAGAACATATGTTTAAAATAAAGAGATGCTCAAAATAGAAAGGTGTATTTCCAGTAAAAATCGTTTCGATTGAACTACGGGTTATATCGTTATTATTTACAATTTCTTAATTTAAAATAAACTACTCGACGATTACACTGAGCTATTTATTCCTATGCCGTTGATTTACGTAATTGTAATTTGATGTCAATGAGTTTACAAATTTTTGGGGGGTATAATCTTTTATGTTCTATATTAAAACGATATAAAGAAGGCAATTTAATAAAACACACAGTTTGTTCTACATTTAACAATATAATTAAATCTAAGTAAAGTAACCATACAAAAATTTGAAATTATATTCCATCAGCTCTATACTCAATATATTTTATACAAAAAAATGTTATCAGATACAATGAAGACGAGTGGATTCATTTTAACTTTAACTGAATTAACTGCAAACATATTTGCATGTATCATGTCACTTATTATTTTAATCATATTGATATACAATATTTATACAAGGAAAATAAAACAAGAAGATCAAATGGGAATTAGACTTTGTGCTCATATTTATTTTGTTATATTACTTTATTCTTGTTTGTTAATATCGACCAATGTTCAAACAATATTAGGTGATTTGTATGGTATGAATTTTAACACATTATCATGCATAGTGTCAGGCTATCTCGCACTCATTTTTCTCTACATTTTCTATATGACATTTATCAATCAAGTAAGAAATATAGTTTATTTATAATATAGTTTTATCTGATTGTCATTGAAGGCATTCTATCGATTTATTCGAATTGTTTACTTTCATAATCGTTGGATCGAAAATTATTCACTACAAGTAGTACTCGTCATCATTGAAATCATTGTTTGTTGTATTTTATTATCACCTGAAATCAATTGGAATGGTGTTATTTATTTGAAAAATGACCACTTTTGTTATGCATCAATTTTAAATATTTTAAGTGTCGTTTGGGCAGCTTCTGTTGCTTATATTGTGCCATTCCTCGCTTTATTATCGATCTATATCTTTATAACAAACTATTTAAGAAAACAACGAAGTAATCTTACAATGGCAATTCTTCTTCAACAAAATCGAGATTTTATTGTTATTCAAAGAATATTAATCATTGTTTGTTTACTACTGATTCTTGGCATTCCAGCTATGGGTATGATTGTGTATGTGGCTGTAGTAGGAGAAGAACATCCACTCACAATGCGTATTGCATTTTTGCCCGTATCAATATCAGTATCAAGTTTAACTGTAACATTAATTTGTACAATTCCTCAATTAAAAACAATGGCTCAAAAATTGTTTCAATCAGATCAAATAAGACCTAGCATCATTGGATTGCACAATCGACATACAACTGGAACAAGGACTCATCCTTACTTGTAAAATACTTATTCGAATTAGTTATGAGGAAAGATATAAAAAAAATTAATAGATTAGTCCGTATTGTCTCATTGCTATGTAAACACTGCGTATGTTTGCATGAGATCGAAATAAATCTGGATGATTTGCTGGAAGCATTCGTTGTTGAATTGCCAATGCTTTTTGATAATACGATAATGCTTTTGGAAAATTTCTCATGTCAACATAAATTATGCCTATATTATTATAGGTGCCTGCTAAATCCACTGGATTTACAGACGATGATGATTGTTGAATTGCAAGAGCGTGTTCCAAATATTTTAATGCTTGTGAATAATTTTTCATACTTAAATACACCATACCGATGTGTTCATAAGAAGTAGCTATCGCATGATGTTTATCAGGCAGTGAACTTTGTCGAATAGTTAATGCTTTTTGAAAATGTTCTAACGCTCTCGAATGATCATGTAAATCACTGTACGCTTCACCGATACTATCGAATGTGTTAGCTAAGTCGGGATGAGTTGGCGGCAGGTTTTGCTGTCGAATGTGAAGCGCTTTTTGAAGATATGATAATGATCTTGAATGATTCTCCATGTCACCGTAAATGATACCAATATTGTAATGGTATCCCGCTATTTCAAGATAATCTAGAGGTGATTTTTTCTCACTTATTTCCAAAGCTTTCTGAAAATATGCTAGTGCTTGTTGATAATTATGCAACTCACAATGGACAGTGCCAATATTGTTATAGAAATCAGCGAACCGTGGATGATTCTCTGGAAGTCTTTTTTTGAAAAATTTTAATGATTTCGTATAATATCCAAGAGCACTTTGATATTGTCCTTGCGCTTGTTTCGTCGTTCCTAAATCATGATAGATAATGTGTCTTGTTTCATCATGAGTTTCTTGTTCTAATAAAATTTTATAAATTTGTTCAGCTTGTTTATATTCACCCATTTCTTTTAAAATGAAAGCCATTTGAGCCCATCCGGAATGACTTTCTGCTGCGTATTGTTTTCGTAAGAGATTCGTGAGTTGTTGAATATCTTTATCAGTGTCAGATGTAAGTGACAGTTCGACTTGATACGTATTCTGATGTTCAGTCATTGGAATAACATTATGAATACGAAAGATTGAATGCATTGAAAAGAGTACTTCTTTTTCGTTTGGATAATCACTAAGATGTGCAATTGATGCAAATGGTGTCGTCGATTGACTTGGATCGACAGTTAAAACAAAGAGAATACCAACGGAATCCGATTCTGAACTGTTTGGTTTAGCAAAATTCATTGACACTTCATGTCTCTCACTAGTCGATAAGAAATCATTGAATGCAACTAAGCCACCTTTATTTTGTTGAAAGGCTATCAATTGTTTTGTTGATACAGATATTCCACGATATAATTTGGATATTTCATGATGTTTCTTGTTTCGAGGATATTGTTCTTGATGTAATCGAATAAGATGTCGATGAAGATCACCAATGAAAAAACCTAATTTAATCATCATGTTAACATTCATCTCGCGTAAAGTCTTATTAACCAAGGAATATAGAAAACTTTCATGTGAATACCACCAAACAGGTGAATAATTCAAATATTCTTTCTCGATTTTGTCAACATCAAGTAACTTTTGAGGTTCATCATCCTTAGCGAATAATCGACGACATTCGTTTGCGAATTCTTTGATATGCTGACGATTGAAATCGATACCAACAATAATCTCTTTCAAAACCATTGTATACATAAATGATGGATCTAGTTTATTTATTTTTTCTTGTGAAATACCACCGGTTGTAGGCACAATCGTAAATCGTAATGTATTTTGTTCATGCATTCGAGCTTTTTTTGTTAAACTATTCGCAATCGAATCGACCGATGTGTAAACACCTTGAACTTTCGACCATGTTTTCCATTGTGCATCATGATTTCCATTTTTTTGACAAATAAATATCCTCTCAACATTCGTCATTGAATGAATTCGTTGTAGAAAATATCGAGCCAATGAATCAGAAATAATCATACAAACTTTAGAATTATGAATCGTCGTCTTGAGAAAACGAACACATTCTTCATCGTTGGTAAAGGCATAGACTCGATTTATTGCTTGTCGTAGTTGGCTGAATGATTTTTTGTAGCCAGCACTGTTTTTATCGATGGTATTATCCAACCATATGAGTATAACATGCTGAACTTCATTATTTTTATCTTTCGATTGTTCTTGATAGTGACCGTACATCGTTTGTTTTAGCGAAGAAAAAAAAACTATTTTTTATAAATATATGAATCGTAAATAATAATAATTAATTAAAAACAAAAAAGGAAGCAATTATTCATGCAGAAAAAACAATATTATGGCCATAGAATTTCATATTTATTTCGTAGTTCACGTAGTAATGTATGATTAAACGAACATTTAATTGTTTTTCCCTTTTCACGATAGCCATCGATCGACCATTGACGATATTCATGTACAAAATCTTCTAACCATAAATGTACACAAATAAACGGAAAATTTGACGTTCTTGTCGTTACCATCGAACAAAATTCTCTATCTCGTTGACACATTTCAATGAATAATTTTCCGTCGACAGCTAAATTCTCATACGGATCAACAGGCAAATCGAATCCATTGATGATCATTTGAGCAGCTTGTTGAATCAAACGAATAACTTCAGTTTTTTCTATTCCTTTTGCTCGTTCATTCATTGGATAATAAAGACCTTTGATATACGGTGTACCACTTGTGACATACTGTTCCATATAAGATGTATATGACGCATTTTTGTCTCCTCGAAGTCCGCCAATATTGATATGCACAGCTCCATCGGACAAAAATGTTTGATACATTTGACCTGTTCCCGGTCCACTGATATGTATGTCCATTTGTTGAATAAGTTTTAATTGTGCAATGAAATTATTATCGATGAATTCAGGTAGAGAAGTTACATTCGATGTTTGTGCTTCGATTCGATCATAATAGATATAAGTTACATTAATCAATGGAAATTTCGATTGATTGATTTCTTTCATTGCTTCTTCAATAGCTTTTGTATCGGTTTTAGTGAATCGTTTGTTATGAATAATTAAAGCATTGAGAGTTCGATTTCTCGATCGATGTTGAACAATCGATGGAATTAATCCATGTTGACGATACATTCGATCTCGAAATAATCTCGATCCATTCAATGCAATGCCACCATATAGTTGAAAATTTGGTTGAGTACATCGTTGACAAAGTGTTCCACTGCCCATAACTAATTCATCGAATAGAAACCATTGATTTCGTGACATTTTTTTGAAAATATTGAATTTTATCAATCCAAGACCAGCAAAACGACGATAGACATCTTCACTCCAGCAATTCTTACATTCGGCTAGATCACCTAAGATTCGAAATGGTTGAAGATGTCGCGGTGCAAATCGTATCAATGCAACAAATGCTGGATAGAGACCATCGAATAGAGCATGACCGATATTATAATGCCAATATTGACCAAAGAAAACTGTCAACGATGGAATTATTTTCGGTCGAGCAATTTGACGAACAAAATTTTCAAGATCAACATAATTTTTGAATTCATGTTTTTTGGGCTTTGTTGAAGAAAAAGCAAATGCATTTGTTCGAACATCGTAGAATGAAGGCCATTCTGTATCATTAACAGTCAAAATCATAAATGTTTCATTAACAAAATAAAGATTTCTATATAAACATGATTGATGATATGATTCACCTATACATTCAATCGTTGTTTGAAATAAACGATTCGATTTAATTTCGAATATACGTCTATATGCCGTATTTATATGTCGATTTTGAAAGTAGGTAATAACCGTTAATATTCCAAGAAAAATCACAATGCAACATCGAAATAATGAAACATTTCTTTTTATCAACGAAACCATCATACTCCTTTCTTTCTTGCATGCGACAACATGTGTCTTGTTTTACAACAATGATAAAACTCATGGCTCTATGAAATTAAAGCCATATGTCAAAAAATCTTTTACTTTACGACTTTTGTCATTCACTTCATTTTTTAATGAAAAGACGGCCTTAAAGATTTATTTTTAATGTGTTATGTTTGCAAGTATCAAGCGTACTTTTCTCCTTCCTGCTATCACCAACTTATTTTGATGAGGATATTCTGTCTGCTCTGTCGAATTACCCTAGAAAAGAAAAAAAAGGAGAAAGGAAAAAAAAAAGAAATATTCCTATTCGCCCATTATAGTTGTATATAAACGTGCATATATGTGAATATAATTATTCGACGACTAACTAGCACAGCAGAGCATTATACACACACAAAGTTTATTTTTCTTCTCATGTCGAACGAATCGGGTCATTCGAATTTAACACATCCGTTGGTTAAATCTGTTCCAATTGTTCTGGCAAGTTTAGTCGGTATTTCAACGATTGGATGGTTAGTACAAACAATACGCATACGTTTTCAACCACGTCGACTCACCACTCTTGTTCTTCTTTCTCATTTATCTTTGTTTATCGAACTTGTACTTCGAGCCGTCTATTTTAATGATGCAAGTCGAACACGAACGATCTATACAGTTTCGGGAATGTTACTTGCTATTACTCATCGTGCATTAACTCTCAGTAATTATGAATTTATTCTTCAATTAAGTGAATTTACAGCATGTCTGTCTCGAACGATTAATATCTCAGCCGTTATATGTTGTGTATCATCGGCAGTCATCATGAGTATATCATCACGGATGTTATACAACACCAGAAATCTCGAACTAGCATTTGTATTACGACAAACGGCATGTGCGATGATTTTCGCAGTAGCACTACTTTTCTATTCAATCTGGTTTGCAACTAAACCGTTTATCAACAAATCCAAACAGGCAATGATTCTTTTGATTACATCGAGTTTATCATGTTTAGTCATAAGTATTTATCTTATCGTAACATCAGTTCCATATTATTATTATCAATCAAATGAAATTAAATTTGGGTTTTATCTTTTTCAAATAATTCCACAGATTATTGCCTTGTTTACGTGGACTATCTGTCATCCAGGACGACATCAATTTACCCATACAACTGCCGTACCTGTAGAATGTGACGATTAGTAAATTAACAAATGAAATTTAGTCCTCTCTTTTTTTTATTATATAGATGGCGAACTAGAGCGTAGAATTTAAATAAATATTGTCGAAGTAGAAATAGAAAAGAAAATGTTACATTTGATTTGCGGGCGTGATTGGGTTTTTTCGAATGAAACCCAGCAAATACAGACATATTTTTATTGCTGGATGGCATACGAGACGAAGAACAATAGTTAATCCTCCAAAAAGACCAATAATAGTTGTTATGACATAGAGAATGTCTGCTCGTTGAGTATAAGTATATGTACATGTTGGTACTTCACAAATTTGAAAATATGCGTCATAATTATATTGTCGAAACCGATTTTCAATGAATAATTCATTGAAAAGCGAACCGATGGATGTATTCATTGAAAAATGAGTTGACATGTTGATAGCTGTCGGCATGTTGATGTTGTTATCAAATAAAACATTGTGTAATCTATCGAGACAGGTTTGATTGTACAAACATTGAAGATTCGATTGAAGTAAAACTGTTGATGGTAAACAACCGATAGCTAAACCGTCAAAATGCTGATTTTGAATGATCATTGGTAATGAACAGTGCGAATGACTAGCACACGAACAATTGCCATACCAAACAGGTCTCGTACGAATAGTCGAACGACCGGACAATGTTGAATTTTGATCGAATCGCCAATTACTAACATAACTTGACATAATCGTATTTCCATGAAGAATTGAATGAAAATAATCGAGTGAATGTTGAAGTGAAAGAGACATATCGAGAAGTAATTGATTGACAGTTGTCGTAATTTGTTCACCAAATTGCTCAACTGTCAAAGCTTGACCCGTGATTAATTTCTGACGAAGAAAGACCGTCAACGAGTCGTTGACTGTTGTTCTACTCAATGAACAATAATTAGCAAGTAGAGAAAGTTGACCAGCAAGAAATTGTCGTTGAAATGACATCGATTCAGGTACGACAAGTGGATCATGGTTCAGCAATGTTCGAAGATAATCTGTTGACAAAAATGAACTTGAACAAATCGGATGATAATCAACGACCTTTAGAAAAAAAAACAACAGAATTTTATCATCTTTTAAAAATTTGCAAATACTTCGAGAGTAAGAAACGTGGAATAGGTTATTGATGTTTTCATGCATGGGCAAGACAATGTCATTGGATATTTTTTCTGCAATTGACTGAGTTGATTTGATGATGGAAATTCGACGGTTTTTGTACGAGTATGTTCTTCGAACAGTAAATAAACAAATAAAAATCCGGTTATCAATATCAATAAAATCACATAGAGACGTGTTGCAAGACGTTCACGATATTGAACATACTCATGAGGAGAATCCGAATCAAAGAGATTCATTGACAATATCAATTGTTGAACTCGAGATATAAAACTAGTGCGGATAATTGTCGAGTCGTCATTTTGTTTTCGACGACAATTGAAAAATATTTTGACTATCAACGGACAAAGTATTCGAAGAGCTACACATAATCCTCCAAAAACCGATGTTAGAACTGTCAATGTATAAATCCAATGAAATCGTTGATAAGACGTATATGAACATGCCGATGGTTTGCATATATCATAATAGATTTGATAATCAGTCGTATATATCCATTGTTCAATCATTAAATTATCGATTATCTCAGCTAGTTTTGTATTCGGTGAATAATGAATCAACATATTCGGATTCAATACTGTGAAATTATGTTGAGATATAGTACCAGGTGCGTCATAGGACAGCATCATTCGAATACAACTTTCATTGAACAAACATTCGAATGTTGATACTCGAAGACCATCTAATGGATAACGTGCTCCGTACAATCCAGGAATTTCTTCATTCAAAACAAATATATTCTCATCATCGGTTTGATTAAATAAACCTAACGGTGGATTACATCCATTAAGTAGACATGAATACGACGCGAATGTGCTATTGATCGATGATTGTACACCGAGATAAGTTTGAATTTGAATACGAATCAATTGATTGCTATTATCGAACAGTCCGTTAAAGAACAAAGTTGACAATCGACTCGTAAGCAGTTGATTGCCTTGATTAGTTTGTCGTGCTAGATCGTAGATTTGTTTGAATGTTTTTATTATTTTCAATTGAAAATCCGTGATCAATATTTGTGCTTGTTCGTCGAATTGTTGACGTGGTAATACATGCGTACTAACCCAATCGATACCGAGAAAATTTCTTGTTGCATTACCAATAGTATAATCAGCTAATGAACAGAATGATTCAATGATTGGAAACATATCTAATGCATACGAACGAATATCGAGATAGTAAAATGACGATCGAGTATAGATTGACCAAGCTAAATAATGCATCCAAATGTCAGAAACAAATACACTTGAACACACTTGATGAAAGGTTGGAATCAAAGAAATAAATTTCGAACGTTGAATAGCTATTTGAGAACATGGACATGAATGATTGATTTTTCCACTACGATAAAGATCTTCGAATTGAGTTATATTCGGTGTTCGTACAATGGTTGTTATTAATCGTTGATCAAATATGGTAGCTATGACAAGAATTAATGTAAGAACAATTAAAGCACTAACATAAAATCGTGTAGCAATGATTTGTTGTCGAATATCATCGACTTCACTATTTCGACGTTCGAAAAGATTCAGCGTGAGTAAAATATGACGTATTTTTCCGAATAAATTGACTTGTTCATTGTCAGATGAAACTTTTTGAACATGATTTGTTCGCTTAGTAAAAATGCATTTTTTCATTCGATAAAATAGATTTATCAATTGTGGACAAACAAAACGAAGCACTGCTGTAAGTCCACCAAAAAGTCCAAGAAGAGTTGTGATAATGTAGAGAATGTTCATTCGTTTCGTATAACTATATGAACAAGATAATGGTTTACATGTATTAAAATAAAGAGAATAATTGATTTGTGTTGACCATTGTTCAATCATAAGTTTATTCGCTAATGTTTCAATAGTTGTCTTCGGATTGGATCCGTTATTGAAATTATTATTCATTCGAAGAATTTCAAACGAACTGTTGCTTGTCGGTAAAGAAATCAGAATTGCATTGAAACAAGTTTCATTATAATAACATTCGAGTGTTGATTTAAGCAATGATTTGAGCGGCATACAGCCCGATTTAAAACCACTGATAACTGTCGGACATATTCTTGGCGTAGCATAAGTTGAAAGCAATTGATAATAATCTTTTTGATACACTGAACTCTCACAAACGCCAACTTGTGAGTAACAAGCATAGCCCATATCGCAAAGACAAGTAACAACACCGGTAACACCGAAACCACCGGATGATTGACCAAAAAATGTTTCATAATATTGAGACATTTCCATCTTCAAACTTAACGAGCTGGTATCGATCACCGGAATAGCAGATGTTTCCAATGCAGTTACGAGAAAATTCTGATCGATAAATGTGGTTAATAAAGAATGTCGGCGTTGTTGTTCACTGACAATATTATTAATGAAGTCATTAGCAAATGCATCGACTTCAGTACGAACTAAATTCGATTGTAATAAAGCTCCACGAGCATTGACAAGTGTTGCCGAAGTGAATGTTGATTGAAAAGCATTGTCAATAGCTTTTTTTGATGATTGGCAAAGAGTACGTATGAGTTGAAAATGAGTATTACCAATAGATCGAAGATCGACTGCAAGATAGAAACTTGCATCATCATTATAGAGATATTCGAGCCATTTATCAGATACAAAATCACTTGAACATACCGAATGATATTGAGGCGTAAGACTCATAAAATTCGAATATGGAATTGAAAATTGTGCGCATGGGCACGATAATGTATCCGGATAGATATTCATTAGTTGTTGATAACGATCCAGAGTTGGATTGTTTATTGTTACCGAGTAAAATAGTTCCTTTTGTGCTGAATAAATAATGAGTAGAGTTAGTATAGTTGGTAGAAGAATGAGATAAATACGAGTAGCAAGAATTTCACGTCGAATTTGTTCTTCATCTGTTCCATATGTATTGAAAAAATTCAATCGTTTAAGATAACCAAAAAGAAAATTCATTGTTCGCCTGAAAGCAGTCATTTTACATACTAATACATAAAACAAATTGTTTTTTCAATTAATATAATAGACAGAAAAATCTCATTATAGTCTACGCATACTTTAAAATGAACAAGTGCTGGAATGTTGCTATAGAAATGCTTTATTTCGACAGACATCTTCTACTGCAGTCTGTTAAATCATGAAAAACCTGACTTTCTCGGAAAGAAAAATATTTCTTTTTTACTTGTTATAATCGTTGAACTCGAAACTAGCCGACCAGAACTTCATCATATATCTTGCCACTTTAACTTCAACAAAAAATTGTTTAGTCTCATAGTTAAACATCGTTAGATAGCATAGAAAAAAATAATTTGTTATTACTGTTGCTAATTCAATATCTTTTTTGCTGTTCAATTAGTGAGTTTCAACATTCTCCTATGCGTTTGGTATCACATAAATAGGAGGGACATTAGATTTTCAAAATTGAAATGAGCCATTTCTCTATTAAACAAGATATTACTGATCTATAGTTTATTCGATTGTCTCTTTCATATACTTCCTGACATCACTTGTTCAATATATTGAGACATCAGACGGTTGAAATGACTTCATTCTATTTGTGTTATACTTATATGGCGTGTTATATTATTTTGATATTCCAGTAATTGTACTTTATTCATACATTTATCAAATACCACGAAGTGCATCCTGATATACACGTGTCATACTACTAGTGTACTGATAGCTCATCAAATTTTATTTTACTTTTACTTCTCCACACAAACAAAATAACTAACTCTTCTTTCTCACTATTTCAATAGATTTCTTTATAGTTTTGATATTCGAATGATTCGATACTAATGACTTTTCCATAATAGCCAAAGCTAGTTCGAGATATTCAAGTGCTCTTTTGTAATCTTTCTTGTAATAATAGATCAGCCCAATGTTGTTGTAAGAAGTAGCTAGATCTGGATGATCTGCAGGAAGACTTTTTTTCACAATTTCGAGAGATTTTTGGTGATATTCAAGTGCTTGTGAGTACTCGCCCATTTTTTCATATACCATTCCAATGTTGTTGTAAGAAGTAGCCAGATCTGGATGATCTGCAGGAAGACTTTTTTTCATAATTTCGAGGGATTTTTGGTGATATTGAAATGCTTGCGAATAGTCGTTCATACTGTCATAGATCAACCCAATGTTGTTGTAGGAAGCAGCCAGATCTGGATGATCTGCAGAAAGACTTTTTTTCATAATTTCGAGGGATTTTTGGAGATATTGAAGTGCTTGTGAGTACTCGCCCATTTTTTCATATACCATTCCAATGTTGTTGTAAGAAGTAGCCAGAGTTGGATGATCTGCAGGAAGACTTTGTTTCCTAATTTCGAGGGATTTTCGTGAATATTGAAGTGCTTGTGAATACTCGCCCATTTTTTCATAGATCACCCCGATGTTATTGTAACAAGTAGCCAGATCTGGATGATCTACAGGAAGACTTTGTTTCATAATTTCGACTGATTTTTGGTGATATTCAAGTGCTTGTGAGTACTCGCCCATTTTTTCATATGCCATTCCAATGTTGTTGTAGGAAGCAGCTAGATCTGGATGATCTGCAGGAAGACTTTTTTTCATAATTTCGAGGAATTTTCGTGAATATTCAAGTACTTGTGAATACTCGCCCATTTTTTCATAGATCACCCCGATGTTATTGTAACAAGTAGCCAGAGTTGGATGATCTGCAGGAAGACTTTTTTTCATAATTTCGAGGGATTTTTGGTGATATTGAAGTGCTTGCGAATAGTCGTTCATACTGTCATAGATCAACCCAATGTTGTTGTAGGAAGCAGCCAGATCTGGATGATCTGCAGAAAGACTTTTTTTCATAATTTCGAGGGATTTTTGGAGATATTGAAGTGCTTGTGAGTACTCGCCCATTTTTTCATATGCCATTCCAATGTTGTTGTAAGAAGTAGCCAGAGTTGGATGATCTGCAGGAAGACTTTGTTTCATAATTTCGAGTGATTTTCGTGAATATTCAAGTGCTTCGTCGTATTTACCATGAAGAGCACGAATGAGTCCGAATTGATGAAATATAACTGCTCTTTCATTGGGAGTTTTTGTTTGTGTTAGCAAAGATTGATAGAATTCTTCTGCTTTATCAAATCTTCCTATGGTGATCATCAATTGGGCTAGTCGATACAATCCTGGTAACCCTGCTGTTTGTTTTCTCACATTATCAGTTAATACGTGCAAGTCAGGATCGTTCTCACCTGTGAACACTAATTCTACTTCCCAAATTCTATTGTCACTATGTAGTTTCTTTGTTGCTCCAATTCGAAAGACAGAATGCATGGAAAAGAGAACTTCTTCTTCTCTCTTTATTGCACTAACATCTACAACATTAGCAAATGGTGTTCGCCGAATTGAAGAATCAATGTGCATCACAAAAAGTATAGGCACCGGACTAGTTTTAATGACAGTTCGATTAATAAAGTTTAGCGAAACTTGCCGATTTTTACTTGTTGATAGAAAATTATTAAATGCCAGTAATCTATCTCTGCTCTTTCTTATTTGATCAAAATCTACCTGAGATAAACCTTGACCACGATAGACGGTAAATAAACCAGAAGAAGTATCTTGCTCAAATTGTTCTGCGTGTAAATCGGCGATATTTTTATGTAAATCACAAATGAAAAAGCCCATTTTGAGAATGTTATCAATGTCCATGAGACGAAGAGCTTTGTTAACCATCGAATATAAAAAGCTTTGACGAGTGTACCACCAAATAGGTTTATGCTGATAATATTCATTTTGTATTTTATCGACATTTCGTAATTCTTTATTGTCATTGGCAAGTTCATCCCGACAGAATTTCAAAAACTCTTCGAAATATTTTTGATTGAAATCGATGGTAAGCAAAATTTCCTTGAGTATTTGCGTATACATAAAAGTACAATCGAGAACATTCTTGTTAGTATCTGAAGTTTCATCTTCAGATTTAGAGACACTGATTGAAACTTCGTTGTGTTCATCATCTTTCAAAGTTTGTTTAATAGCCTCAGAAATCGATACGATGTCTGTGAAGCCAGTAAATATTTTTGAGCATTCAGTACTCCAGTTTGCTTGTGTCTTGTTGCCTTGACAGAAAATATAAATTGATTTGAGTTGCGAAATATCTTTGGCAACTGGAAGAAGTTGTTGGATATATTTGTTTGAAGTTATCATAAAAGCAGTCTTGTTCGGTCGATCGGTAATAAAGTCAATACATTCATCAATATCGACAAATATATCGACATTATTTATTAGTTGTTTCAATTCGATAATAGACTTACGATAATTTTCGTGATTTTCGTCGAGCCAAACCACATAAAAATCCTGGAAGAAACGTCGCGTTTGTAATGTACACGACATATTACTTGTTGAATAGTTATGAAAATGCATCTCTTCTCTTCGATCGATATATTAAAAACAGACCCCACAACACTGCTGACAGAATGGAAAGAAAAAATCGGCGAAAAGTATGATTGTGAAGTATTTTATTTCTTTTTTATGTTGGAAAAAAGAACACTTCAACTAGAATGAATTGACTGTATAAACAAATCTAATCCTTTTTCAAAACATAAAAAATATACAAAAAAACAAAACACACAAAAGAAAAAAAGTGAAATATCAAAATAAAAGAAAAACCAAAAGAAATATTGTCATGGCTACAAACTAATCGAGATCAAACTTCTGTTGCATTGGAAAAGCCATCCGGGGAATCCTTTCGTTGCATCATCGATGATGTTGCTCGAATCTTTTTTTTTCTAACCGATGAATTGTCACTTGCATTCGTAGTTGTTGTTGTTGTTGCTGAAGATGACGATTGAGCTTTAGTCTTAGGTTGTGTTTCATTTATTGTTTGCATTTGACGAAGGTTTTGAAACGGTGATCGATGTAGCTGTGGGTCAATGATTTGTGGCGTTAAAATTGCAGCTGTTGCAATTTTTTCTTCCAATGATTTTTGTAAAGGTGCACCATAGTGATAGCAATGTGTTCGTTTCTTTTGAATTTTTTTCAATTGTTCATGTCTCCATGCTCGCATATGTTGTGCATGACTCATCTGTGTACGTAATGTTGTAACATTCGATATCGATGAGCCATTTGCTAACGGATAATCAGCAGTTGATTGAACAGATTCCGGTATAGCTTGAAACATCGGTGTACCAGCAAGTGGTCCGACAATTACCGGATCTGAACCTGTAGTTGCTTCTCGTTCAAAAGATGGTCGTTTCGATTTAGTTGAACCTTCCGATGGCGGTTGAACAATCACTGTTGGTGTTTCTTTAAATCGAACTTGTTGACTAGCTATAGAAGGTGCTTGAGAACGTGATGTATCCGATTGTTGTGCATTGGCATCGTACAACATTGCTGATCGGATGGCAACGTATCGTTCAGCAGGACTTTGTGGATAATCGTCAACGACTGGAACCGGTACTGAAAGTAGACGACGGGCAACTACAGCTGCCGCAGGTGCTACTTCTGCTACAATTGAAGCAGCTCTATAGAACGAAAACAAAAAAATAAGTTCTTGCTTATTTTGATCAATAAAATTTTACCGCGTTTCGGGTACTTGTGATTGAACTACTGGTGCTACTGCGGCAGCAGCGTGCTGTGCATCATCATAGAGATTACTTCTTGAAATACGTAAACGTGCTAAACGACTTTGAGCTTGTTTTCTTAGATCGAATAGATGATAGTTATTGATAATTGTATAAGCGAGAAACCAACGGAAACGAGCCACTCGTTTTCGAGCAACTTCTTGAATCTTTGGTGCTTCTTTTGGTTTAACTAAATAATTAAGTGTTTGATGAGCAGTCGATATATTTGGTAGAGGTTCAAGTGTTTTTCTAGTTGGTTTTTTCTTAACTAATTCTTCTTGTTCACTTTCGATTTCTGATTCTTCGGTTTGCTGTTCTTGTTTATTTTGTCTTTTAATCGAATGATTCGAACCGGCATGTGAATACGAACGATTAATAACACCTGACGAAGCCGTTTCATTGGTTATTTCCGAATAATGACTGCTATCTTCATTGATCGTACTTCGGCTACGTATCGATGATTTTTTTGTCGTCACTGGTACTGCTTGTTGTGCTTCACGATAGGATGTCGATCGTAGAGGATACGATTCGTCTGTATCGGCGGTAGCTTTGGTGTACGATGGTGGTGAATAGATCGCTTGTGTTCGAGCGAGACGTTCTTCATCGGTTGGAATTGTATCGTAATGATTGTCTTCTCGTCGAATAGGCGAAGCCAATCGACCGACAATTTCAATTGATTTTAGTATTGGCTCTTGTTGTTCGGGTGATTTCGATTTCGATTTACTTGTACGATCGAGTGCAGGTTGTTTCGATGGCATAATCGTTCGAATGGTATCGAAGGTTTTGACAGTTCGGCCACCGTCATCATCTTCGTCGTCGTCTTTGATGTACTCATGTTTTGCTGTTGCTGGTTTTTTATTTTCAATTGGCTTTGGTTTTTTCTTCGATGCACCATCGTCATCATCATCGTTGTCTTGTTGAATTTTTTTCTTCAATTGTTCTTTCTGTTTTTTCTTGGCTTCTAATTCTTGTTTCTTTTTCTGTTCGGCTTGTCGTTTTTCTTTCGATACTCCGCCATCATCATCTTCATCTTCGAAGATCAACGGTACTTTCGATTGACTTTTCGTCTTTTTATCTTTCGGCTTTTTTGTCTTCGGATTGACACCGCCATCATCATCGAAACCGTCATCATCAGCAGCGATTTGCTTTTTCTTCTTGATTTCTTCTTCTTTTTTCTTTTTCTTTTTCTCAGCTTCTTGTCTTTGTTTAGCAATAACTTTCGGATTGATACCACCATCGTCTTCATCATCGTCGTCTTTTGCCGACGGAATGTCTTGTCGTTGAGGAGCTTTCGGTGGAGATGGTCGTGGTGGTGCAGATGCATTTTGAAATGGTGATAAATGTGGCTGTTTTTTCGGCATCATTTTTGAGATTGTCGAAATCGAAGGTGGTTTAACACCTCCATCATCATCTTCATCTTCATCATCGTCGTTGTCGTGTTTTTCAACTTGTTTCTTCTTTTTCTTTTCAGCAGGTTCTTTCTTTGGTGGAGTGCTTTTTCTCGAGCCCATTCCTCCATCATCATCTTCATCGTCGCTGTTGTCTTTGTTTTTATTTTTAGCTGGTGGTGGTGATGATCGTTGCATTGGTAGTAAACGTGGTACTTCTTGAGGAATGATTTTTTCAATTGTTGATGTTGTTGCTGGTTTCACACCTCCATCATCATCTTCGTCGTCATCGTCATTCTCTGTTGGTATATCTTCACGTTTAGGCACTGGAGGTGGTTCAGGTGAAATCGGTGGTAGACGTGGTTGTACCTCAGGAATCAATCGAGCAATCGCAGAAACAGCCGGTCGAGATTCATCGTCATCAATACTCGATTTCTTTTGTTTCGATCGTTGACTGCTTCTATCTGAAGTCTAAAAAATCAAAACGATTTCGTATTCATCATTCTCATTTCATGTCTTACAATCGATGGACTTTTCGATTTTGCTTTTGGTTTAATCTCTTCTTTAACCGACAGTCCACCATCATCATCATCATCATCATCATCTTCTTCTTCTTCCTCAGTAATCGGTTCAGGTTTTTTCTCCGGTGCAATTTGACTCTTTCTCGGAGTCGTTGTTTTCTTTTCAATTGGCTGCTCGTCCTCATCGTATAATTCTCCTGGTGCTATGCAACATTCATCATCATAACAATGTTTCGGTCGTCGTTTTACAACATCTTCATACAACGAATAACAAAACGCGACCATAATCGGATTCGTATGCGTCACTTCCATATGCAAATAAGACACATAAGCAGCAAAACCGAGATCGAATTTTTCCAATGGTCGACCGAGAAAACTACAATCCAATCTGGCCATGTAAACAATATTCAAAAACGTTGCTTTACACAATCGAATGATGCACGATGCAATACCAAGAAAACAATCTGAAATGATTTTTGTTTGAAATTTTGTTCTTTTTCTTCCTGTTCATTCGACTTACCAGCAAAGAAATTAAAATAAACAAAAATCGCGTAGACTTTTCGATTTTTTAAATTTAATTTCTCTTCAGCATCTTGAATGAAGAAGAATTTGCCTGCTGATGATATGCTCACCATTTTAAGTAGATAAACAACAAGAACGGGCACAGTAAACGCAAGAACAATTTCAAAATAACGAATTTGTAATGAAGCAATTCGAATAATAATCATAATGAAAAAAATCAAATGAAAACAAATAACAAAACCCCACGCCATATAACCAACGAGAAAGCCCGAATAGTGAACAGATTTAGCAGCTATGGAATTGGCTTTGAAATTTTGTGTCGATGGAACATCTTCGTAGATGCCACGAAGTAATTGTAGTTTATGTTTTTTATAATTTTTCATGCCGAGAAATAATTGATAAACATAGATAACAAATGTTATGAATGCACTCCAGAATATTGTTGAACGTAGAGAAAAAAATCCTTTGAATTCAATATGCAAAGTTGATTCAATATAATGTCGAATGAATGAGATGTGTCCTGCTGTTCGTGATGTATATAAAAAGACTAATGTACATGCAAGATAATAGAGAAAGACGACTGCAACTGTGTAAGTACATGTTGCGATCGTTGTAAAACGAAAATCATCGTTCCATGTATAAATTTCATTGAGATATTTTTTTATTTTCGATGGTTTACGTTTGGCTTGTGAACGATTTTCATGTTCATAATCGATTAAATCATCGATATCAACCTCTTCTAAATCAGCTCTACGAGCTGTATGAACATTTCGCCGAAATAATCTCGTGACATAGAATTTAGCAAATGCATATTCATCTAGTTGAGCAACAGGTGATAACCATATACTTTGTTTTTTCTTCAGCGGAACATAAATCGAATCGTAGACAAAACGAACACATAATTCAGCTGTAATATAAGATAATAAACCGAAATGAGGCGTATTTTTAACTAAACCATAGATAATAAACCAAGTGCCGAGTTCCATTCGAAGTTTAGCTTCTTCGATCGGTGAATAATATTTAGCTAATGGTAAATAACCCATGCAGGCACCTTCTCGAATGATTGTATAGACAATATTCGCAATCATATACAAACAAGTAAAAAATCGAACAGCAAAATTTCGAAGTTGTAATGATGCGAGAACAGGATAGTATCTTAATCTGCGAAAAAAAAACAACAAAGAAAACACTTGATATTCGTTCGTTGCAATCATTTTTTTTGCTTTTTACCCGATGAGAATGATTAATACAATACGCTCGAGTAATTCAACAAGAACGCCTCGATTGAATGGATCTGCACTTGCGAATAGGATTTCTTCGAAGATTTTCAAAACTTCAAATGCCAGGATACCGAATACAGTCGCAGTCGTCAATCGATTGCCCGTACGAAATGGTTCGATCGGTGGAATTAAACCTTTTGTTTTTTAGATTTCAAAGATTAATTGAGAAAACACAAACAAGATAATTCATTTACCCGGTCGTCCATCGCACAAGAATAAACATTTTTTTTCTCGTTTAATCGACCATGAAAAAAAGAAAATCATGGCGACAGCAATCGGAAAAAAGACGAGATTTTCTGTTCGATAATTCGATATACTTCCACATTTAGCTACCATTCGAATTGTATCATTGAGAAGATTTTCAATCTTCGTATGATTGACAACATCATATTTAAATGATGAGAAATGTCTTGTTGTCGTTAATAGAAGCAGCAAAGCCAAATAGAAAACAGTTAAAACACCAACACAATATAAACGGCTAAGATCACGTTTAGTCGGATTTTGAACTGATGGATGTGGTTTTGGCATACTAAGACAAAAACATAACGATTTGACAACAAGAAGAAGAAGACGAAGAATTTCTAAGAAATCAGTTTAGCGTGAAGAATTTTACTTTTTTTTATACGGTTTTTCTTTACAAATATTTCGTCTAGTTTGATCATAAAATGTTTTTTTTTCTTTCGAAAGATTAAATAGAATTTATACTCACATAAACTCCATGATATCTTCGGCAATAGTTGCTCGTCGTGCATTCTTCGTTTTTGAATCTTCGTCCGTTCTACAGGAAATTTAAGATTAAAAAAAAAAGATTCGCGTGTTTTCTTTCTCTATACTTTTTCTCGTTGACTAATTGCTTTTTATCGTCTTTTTCCTTTTGTTCTTGTGTCCATTTATTTTTCTTGGATCGCCGTTTCAAACAACTTTAATGTAGAACTAAAGAATATTTTAAGATCGGAAGGACGTATTTTACCTGGCACATAATGACACAAACTCAGCCAGTGCCCATCGAATTGGTTTAAATGATAAAGTATAGAGAAAAATTATGATAATAATGCTGAAAATTATTTGTTTGCCTTGTCTGGAGACTGAAAAGAGCATTTCTTTTGTAATGAATCGAAGAATTATTGACTTACTTTTTTCACAGAGTACACCACCGTATAAAAACGAGCACGAACATTTAAAGCCTGACAACGTATTCACACATCGACCATGTTTGCCACATATAATATTTGCAAAGCAAAAATCAAGGACTAATAAATAAAAGAGAAATAAGGATTATGTGATATATATATCCGCAAACAAACCGTATTCACAAAGATGCTCGTATTCAAGATCTTGTTCGACATTACTTATTGAACAAACGATTCGATCATCGATTAAAAATGTTGTTAACATATAAACAGTTGTATTACTATCGAGAACATTCCAATCGACTTGATCACAAATACCGGCAATATCATCCATATGTTCGAATTCGTTGTCTTCTTCGTCATCATCGAGATTTTCATATTCATATTCATCGATTTCCTCAATCGTATGATTTGTTTGATTGATTGCATTTTCGATATAATCATAATCGTCGTACATATCAACTTGATCATTGAGATATTTTTGTTTTTTTCGTTTAATTGATTGCTTAATCTTTTTCGAACGTTGAGAAATACGTAGACCGGCTTCTTCTAATTCACGCACGATTTTGTCTTTGAGTTTATAATAACGTACTCGAATTTCACGAAATTTTTCTTTCATACGTTGCCAACGACCTTGATCTTCTAGTAGAATATCTGTCATTGTTTTTCCTTTTAATAAATTTGGATCTAATTCAATCATTAAAGCTGAGAGATTGTATTTGGTTAAAATATGTGCAGCATAGAATAATTCAACAGTGTTACGAATTTGCATTAAATTTGAATGATTCGAATGTAATTGGTTGCATGTATAATTGGCTTCGTATGGTGTCGAAGTTAAATTGGAAAGGTAATAACACGAACCACCTAAACGTCTCCAACCTTTTGGACAACGGAAACGATTGACTTAAAAGAAAGAAAAAAGAACACATTTTTTTCTAGTGACCTTGAAGAAAACAAAATGTGAAAATGATGGATTACCAGCTTGTTTGATCTGGCCAATGATGGATGGGAATTTGTCCCATAGAGATGTAATATCGTCGAGTTCGATATTTTGAAGATATTCGGGTATAGCACACGTTGTTGGTTCGAGTAAAATATTTGTAAAAAATAAACACAACAAACAATAAACAATGGACGGCATATGTGTGTGTGTGTACGTGTTGCGTTTTTCTTCTTCTTCTTCTTTTTTTCACTAGAAATAACGTATATACATATGAAAAATACCGAATAGTAACTTTTTTGTCTCGTCCATAGAGTCGAGGAAGGCTGCATATAACATTACGAAGAAATGAGAGCGAGAAAGAAGAAAAAAAACTGATGGAGAACGAAAGGAAAAAAAACGATGCAAAGAAAAGGAAGAAAAAAAACGAGGAGAAGAGATCTTAGGTCCCCTTTTTTTTATTAGTGATAGGAAAAGACGACGCAAACATTTAACATCTCTATAAGATTACGGCGAACGGTCAGAAGTTGTCCTCCTTCTCCTTTTCCTTTTCCTTTTTTTCTTCTTTCTTCATTTGTTCATAAGTGTGCCCGATGAACAAATATGCATATTATGTCTTGACCGCTCGTTTGGTTATAATACAAGTAAAGATAAACAGATTAGATCGTATCCGCGCAGGATCACAAAAAAAGGTCTAAATTGTGTATACAAATACCCTCAATCGATAAGTATACTTCAACTATTGATCTTAAATTGCTACTGACGAAAGCAATTAAATTCGTAGAAGAGATTTTTTTACATTTTCGACATTGGGTGTGCATGTACATAAATCAATATTTAATAATCAAGTAGAAATTCAACACATATGTCGAGCACCCTCTGTCGATTGAGAAAACGAAGAAGAGAAAAAGAAAAGAACTCTCAATAGTAATGTCAATATAAACAGACTGACGGAATGGCAACAGAAATCTGTCAAAATAAAATAAAAACACCTACACACGCACACATTCAAATGAACTCTGAAACGAACATTGGTGTACCGTCGATAATTGACGATGATGGAGAATATTACACTGAAATTAATGGTTATCAAATTCCTCAAAACATTCGACATCGTTTTCGTTCGAATATAACCGCTCAACTATTATCTGATCGTGATAAAGTCGAGCGTGATAAGAACGAATTAGCCTATGTCAATATAAAACAACGTCATCGTACAACGCCGATAATCGTTGAACAGCCGCAGACAGTGATCAATACTGATTATTCAAAAATTAGCAATGATCTACGAACAGTCGTCTGCCGTGGTCATCCAGTTCAACGTAGTAGTCATTCGAAAATGGTTCACAATGCTAATATATTCAAAGATTTACAAGCCGATGATAAACACGGAAATTTACATCGACGTAAGAAAGATTGGCTCGGTAAATGGACCGAAGCAAATATCATTCGTGACCGATTATACAAAGACATTCTCGAAGCTCAGAAAAAACCATCGACATAGACAGACAATCTTCTTGTTTAGTTCTTATATATTTTTTTTTTGATAACGAAAAAAAAAAGAAAAAGCAGCAGCAGCAGCAAGACGAAAAAACGAAGGATATATATAGAGAGAGAGAGCGAGAAAGAGACCAAAAAAAATGAAGCAAATAATAATAAAAAAAGAAGAAAGAAATATGCGAATGACAGAGAAAAGAAAACGGGAGAAAATACTGATGAGGATCAAGACAGAAAACGAAAATGAAATGAAAACGGGAAAAGGCGAATGGTTGTTTTTGTTTCTAATTTCTATTTCTTATTGACAGTTGCTCCAAGTGTTGGAAATTCATCAGTCGAAGCTAAATTCGGTTCTTTCTTTTTATTTGTTCGTTGATTATTATGAATACCACTGACAACAGTAACCGAACCGGTTGTACCGCCACGTAATTGCGGTGGACGATAAGCACCTGTCGATGTTGGTGCTGGCGCTGGCGCTGGCGCTGGTTTAGCAGCTGCCGGTGGTTCGTCGACTTTGTCTTCAACTTGAGGAACTTGAGTTTCATTTGATTGTTTGATTTCACTTATTTTCCAAACAGGTTTATCTTTCGAAAAATCACTTGTCGAATTTGTTTCATTACCATTCGGATTTGTATTGTCATCATTATCATCACGATCATCATCGAATTCATCTTTATCATCATAATCATCGGTTGTACGACCTAATTTCGAACGAATTTGATCATATTTCGAATTATCAATGAATTCTTCCCATTCGTCTTGTTGTTGTTGAGCATTAGCTGAACTATCCCAAAGATTCGATAGTTGACCGTTGGCAGTTGTTTTCGAATTGTGATGTGTGCTTGCGGGTTGTTTATGTTGTTCATCGGCTAGACCAGTGCCAATAACGGCATCATTATTTGCTTGATATTCCTCATCATCGTCATCGATATCGATATTTTCTTTAAATGCTGTTGTTGCTGATGTAACAATAACTTGAAAAAGAAAACGAAAAATGAATTGATATTTTTTTTCTTTTGCGTTGATTTTTTTTACCTAATTGTTTGAGTAATTCTTCATTATTTGTTAATAAACCTGTTTGTTTTTTAGTTTTATGACCTTTTCGATCTTTCTTTTTGAAGAAATCATCAAGATCATCATTAGTCGCCATATTGTAACGGAGAAAACACAAATATTTTAAGGAAAAAAGAACGAAAGAAATACGTTTATATATATGTATATAGTAATTTGTTTTGTTTTATTTATTTTTTGGTTGTCGTAATTAAATGTTATAGATTTTCATTCATATTCATTAAGAATCGTCCAGTTGGACAAGTAAATTGGCTTGAATTGATATTATTATTTAACAAAAAATGAACGGATATTTGACGGGAAAGAATAGATGATGAAGAAGAATGCGTTTTCGTACGACTCTTGACGGACGATAAAACGGAAGAACGATCTCTCGAAAAACTTCGCTGAATAGAGTCAAGCATAATCTACAAAAAAGAAAAGAAAAACAACAATAATAATGATAAAGCACTTTTTTTTTTTAAATAATCGAAATTAATTTTCATTTTTCGTAGATAAAAACAAATCGATGACTGAAATGAGAACGAGAGAAAAAAAATACATTGTGCGTCTATACTCACTCTTACCTATATTTGTGTCCTTGAGACTGCCTACGACCTGAGCAAACAACACACATACACACATCATCTTTCCGAATGACTCGAGTCTTTCGTTTTTTTTTCGTACTTATTTGAAAAAAACGAGAGAAAGAGAAAAAAAAGAGAAAAAGATAGAAAGGTTAGTTTTATGTGTCTTCGCGTATTACCAGGTGACTAGTCGAAATAAAGAGAAAAAGAAAAAAAAAGTTTAATGGATTGTGTAATATGACGTGTTTTTCTTTTATCATCTAAAAAAGAAAAGGAACAATGAAAGTGTGTGTATGTGTATGTGGATATTCTAGAGGAAATTCTTTATTTTTTCTCTTTGTTTTGAAATGAAGATGATATATAAATGAAAAGGAACAGGATAAAGAAAAGAAAACATATGTCTTGTAAGTTCTACGAGGAAAATCATCTAATGTTTGCTGCCATGACCATGATGAAATTGTTTTTCGAATTCAGCATCGGTTGTTTCGTAGCCTTTGGCATCGAAATGAATCGCATTGAACCATTTGCTATGAAACGGTGAATGTTGTCCATCTTTGATGGGCCATTTCATACGAGGACGTAAATGATCCCAATCTTTGAATTCGGGACGTGTATGATTTTGTGGTAGAATTAAATTGATGTATGTTAGTAAAGCAACGGCTGGAATGGCAACTAACAATGACAACCATTTCCACATGCTGACTTGTGATGAAAAACGATTTGTTTGTTTATCGTATTCAACGGGATCAATTGGACAATAGTCGATTGGCGTCGGTCGAACAGTTTCGGGAACACCTAGAAGAAAAATCAGAGAGTTGAGCTACGGTGGAAAATACCGTCGTACCGGGCCAAATTTTCAAATTGAATGCTCGTTGTTCATCAGTAAGTGGAGCAACAGCCGATGAATTTTGTGTCGGTACACGAAAAGCATCTCGTTGACGTTGAGCTGCTAATGTTTGAGTAATGACACGTGTCAAACTGACTCGTGAACGAAGTATAGGTAGCATGATTTTTACCGATAAAAAAACAACAGATTTAACTTGATGATGAAGGAAAAAAAACGGCAGACAATTTTCGATCAACAAACAAATAATAAACATGAATGTTTTCGACCAATGAAATCGATGAGTTGATCGAACGAAAAATTTTAGTAAAAAATTCAGTAAAAACTTGGCAAAAAGATCGTTTCATGATATTAAAATTCGAAAAAGATTTTATATTTTTTGGTTTATTAGCGACATCTATGGACATATTCCATGAGTCATCTGGTGCATTGAGCAATCGCGTTGTATTTCTCATGTCGTTAACAACGAATGCCATTGCTGTATGTATAGTTCGTAGTGTGTTTTTTCAATGAAATTAATCAATTTTCTATAGAATTATCAAAATGGAATCTCTCAGAACAATGTTATTGTCAAAGTTCTCGTAAGAAAAAAGAATTTTTGCTTTTGAACATTCGTTCTTATTCATCACATCTGTCAGAGTATTCGTACATTTGAATCAACAGCATCATCGAGTACCGACTCTGAACGGTATCGCTTAGCGATTACTGATGGTACACAAACACTCGATGGTCTGTTTGAATTGCGAAACATCTCCGTCATTCCCTTTCCTTTCCTTGCAGCTTGTGTTTTAACACAGAATTTAAATCATCTTGTCAAAGATAAACGTTTAAAAGAAAACTCAATTGTTAAACTCAATACTGTTGTACACAATAAGACAAATACTGGAAAGTAAATCGATTTATCATTGAAAATATATTGTCGATTGAATCTCTATTCGATATAGATCATTTCTATCGATTCTTGATTTGAGTGTTATGTCAACGAATACGAATATCCTTCCGATTGGAATGATAACATCGTATCAACAAGGATTGTATGTTTGAGAAAGAGATTTTTATTGAAATATTTGTTTTCCAGATGGAAGATTCGTGCGAGATGTTTTGCTAAAAGTCCGATCCGCCCTCATCCAGTTTGTAATTTCGATTTCGTCGATGATAGTGGTGAAATTCGTTTGACAGCATTTCGCGATGAATGCCATCGGTTTCATCCGCTCATCGAAGTTGATAAAGTAGATTTTCTTAAATAAAAACAAAACAAAACTCTTTCGTCTTGTCGAAGGTCTATGACATCATGGGCGTCCGAGTGAAACCTGCAGATAAACGTTATAACAATCTTCGACATGATTATGAACTAACATTAGTCGGTGGATCAACTGTTCGTCTCGTTGATGACGACGAGTGCCAAGGTCAATTGCCGGATGTACATTTCGATTTCGTTCCACTTCGAGATGTTTCCAAACATGCCGATAAAACATTTATCGATGTTATCGGAATCGTCGATACATGTACCGATTTGATCGCATTTACCAATCGTACGTCGAATCGGGATGCTAAACGACGAGAAATCACATTGATCGATGAAGATACAAGCATTTCGATGACACTCTGGGACGAACAAGCCGAGAATTTCGATGAAGAATTAGCTGAAAATAAAGTTGTTGTTGCTTTTCAACGCAGTCGAGTTGCGATCTATAATAACAGTAACAAATTAAGATGAATATCAAAAACACTGAATTTGCCATTTAGAATACAGTTTATCAGGTCATAGTAACATGTTAATGCGAGTCAATCCGAATCTGATCAAAGCTAAACATTTGCGTATTTGGTACGATGCCGGTGGGCGAGTGTCTACGACCAGTCCCGTTCGATCGGCGTATGAAGGTGAGCGAGAGAGAGAAAAAAAGCCTCATTCTCAACCTCAAATTCAACTTTCAGTTCAATGGAAAACAATTGGACAAATAGCAAGTGAAAAACTCGGTCAAAATAACCGACCGGATTACGTTCTAATCAAAGCACTTTGCATGCATATCAGCAACGATCGAGTTGTTTATATGGTTTGTATAGAAAACTTTTGTTTCTAAACAAAACTGTTTTGTTAATAGGCATGTCCGAATAACGATTGTACGAAGAAAGTCAATCGATTATCGTCGGGTCTCTATCAGTGTGCGAATTGTCAACGAGATTACGAAGAATTTCAATGGCGTTTTATGTTTCGTGTAAAATTAAATTGAGATTTTAAGATTGAATTCGATTGCAGATTTCTTTAGGCTGAATTGACCGATTCAACCGGCGCTGTTTGGGTGTCGTTCTTTCATCAACAAGCTCGAGATCTCATGGGCGACGTAACTGCTGAGCAATTCGCTGCAGCTAAAGAAAATGTACGTTGATTTTCTACGAATATCGAGCGTAATGTTTTTTTTTTGTTTTCCAGAATGATGAAATTCTAATGCAACGATATTTAAATCAAAATACATTCAAAGAAAAAATCTTTCGTTTACGTGTCAACGAAGAATCGTATAATGTAATCATTTGTTTGCTTTTTCCAATCACATTTTTTGTGTTTTTAGGATGTGACAATGATGAAAATCACATGTGTGTCCGTTGATGATCTTGATTTTCGTGTCTATGGTCAATATTTATTGTCAATGCTTTCCAAATGATGTCGCTCTTTGAAAATATTTTCTCTTTTTAATTCTTTCGTATTTGAGCCTCCGTTTTCGTTCATTGTTTCTAAATAAAGAAAGAAGAAGAAGAAGAGAGAGAGAGAGAACAAATCGATTGTTTTGAATAAATTATTCATTTTCTAGATATGTCGTCGAGTCAACGACTTACCACCGGTGCACTTTTGGTAGAGAGGAAATAGAATAGCTTGAGTTTCGATATGAATTCTGAATTTTTAGAGATATTTACGTGGAAATACAACTGATAAAGCCAATCTACAAGTTGTTGTATGTTTTTCACTTGAGATTGAATTTATTTCTAAAGGAGAAAACCAAATAAATTTCTGTGTGTAGGGTATTAAAACAATTGATAGCAAAGGAGATGATCAATCGGCAGCTGCTAAACGCTATCGACTAATGTTATCCGATGGCAAGAGTACATTTTCTTGTAAGATTTTGTTTTTCTTTCTCGTTCACAATCGATTGGCTTTGCTTTTCAGCGTGTATGCTTGGTACGCAAATGAATAAATTAATTGAAAATAGTACATTAAAAGAAAATTCAATTATTCGTGTCGATCGTGTAATGGTGAATGCCATTGACAAACAAAATGGCCGGTAAATATTTTGATTCGAAAAAAGAGAGAGAGAAATACGAATGTTCGTCTTATAGTGTTATGCTTATGCTTTATGAACTCGAAGTTCTTCAAAGTGATGCCGAACGTATTGGCGATCCTGTTGCCTTGCCGTTAACCGATATCATCAATAACGGTGGCGCAAACGCTCGTACCGATGCTCCACCAGCAACGAATGTTATTCGTCAAGGTGCAAAAACTCTACCGACAGTTGACGAACCGAAAAAGAAAGCTCAACCGATAGCAAATGAAAATAATAAATATGCATCGAAAGGTGGCAATGCTATCGATAAAGAACGTATTATTAATATTGATACACTCAATCCATATATGAATAAATGGACAATTAAAGCTCGTGTTAGTAATAAAAGTCAAATACGTAATTATGAAAATGCTCGTGGTCCGGGTAAACTATTTAGTTGCGATCTTGTCGATCAATCGGGCGAGATTCGTGCGACAGCATTTAATGCTGAATGTGATCGATTTCATTCGATACTTGAAGTCGGCGAAGTTTATTACATAGCTCGTGCATCACTCAAAGCTGCCAATCGACAATTTAATACATTGAACAATGATTATGAAATGACATTTAATCATGATACTTGTATTGAAGCATGTGACGCCGGTGAAGGTACAAATATTCCGCAAGTTCAATTTAATTTCATTCCAATTAGTGAAATACCTAATCGACCAGCGAATAGCGTCTGTGATGTGATCGGTGTTGTTAAAAGTACATCGGATTTGCAAACAATTATTAGTAAAACATCACAAAAAGAATTTACTAAACGTGAATTATTACTTGTCGATGAGAAAGCATCGATTACGGCTACACTTTGGGGACAACAAGCCGAAGAATTCGATGGCACATCGAATCCTGTTTTAGCTTTCAAAGGCGTCAAAATCGGCGATTTTAATGGACGAACTCTATCAGCATTGGGAAGTACATTATTATCTCAAGATCCGCCTGATACCGAACGTACAGTTGAATTACGTGCTTGGTTCGATAGTGAAGGTAAATCAATGGATCTACCTGATCTATCCAAAGGTGGTGATGTTAGTACTCGACAAACACCATTTAAAACTTTGGCACAAATTATTTCCGAAGGTCTCGGTCTTGGTGATAAACCTGATTATGTTAGTGTGAAAGCAATGAGTACGGTGATTAAGAAAGATTCAGCTGTTTATATGATGTGTCCCGAAGAACGTTGCGGAAAGAAAGTTGTCGATGAAAATAATGGCACGTATCGATGTGAGAAATGTAATAAAACATATCCGAATTTTAAATGGGCTTATATGGTATCTGTAAGTTCTTTCTTCATCGATGATTTCGATTTTTATTTTTGTGTAATTCAAAGGCCGAAATCTCCGATGCAACCGGTGCTCAATGGATAACTGTCTTTCGAAATGAAGCTGAAGTGTTACTTGGTGTTACAGCCGAGGAATTCGGAAACCATCGATTGAATGTAAATCAATGATAATTTTTTTTCTTCTTTTTTTGTTTATTTTTGATTTTCTTTTCGCAGCAAAATGAAAGTATTATCGAAGAAATTGTTCGAAAAGCTATGAATACCGAACGAACATTTAAACTTCGTGCTAAAGCCGAACAATATAATGACGAACGAAAAATTCGTTTTACTTGTGTGAATATTAGTGAAATCGATTGGCCAGCTTATGGAAGACGTTTACTCGAAGAAATCACTCAAATTGAACCTGTGCAAAGCTAAAATTATTCTTAATGAATTATAAAAAAATACACATTTATTGTACAGATAGAAACAAAACAAAAAAAACTCCTGATAAACATTTTTCAAACTCAATATGTATTCTCTCAATCAGATGTTATTTTTCCTTGTGTGTAAATTGACTTTTTCTTTTCAATAAAATAAAAAAAAACAGAGCATCGAATCAAATAGAGTACATTGTAATTATGATTAAGTTTACAAGGAGGAGGTAAAAGTTGAAGTGTTAATTATAATTTTCTCAGTTTTCTTCTTCAGCTTCTGTTGGTTATTCCGCGTCATTTCTTAATGATAATTTCCTTGATGTCAAAAAAATCAAACAAAAATTATTTTTTGTCGTTAAGAAAAGAAAAAAAATAGAATTACTCAATTTAGTTATTGTTGTTCGATCGTGCAGTAACGGAGTTCAAAGTTATATTTAATACTCAATAAATTCTGTAACTATTCAATCACAATAATGACATGTCGATGTTCTCGTGCCTTGTTCTTTTTTTTTATTTCTGCCAAATTTCATTTTCTTTGCATGTTAGCATGCGTAATTGAAATCTAATCTATCTATCAATCGACAGTAGTCAAATCACAAGTTATTGTTTTGTTTTTTTAGATCTTCATTTCTAATGACTCGATACATTCTATTCTCTATATTTCTCTTAATTTTTTTCTTCAATTCAATTCAGACGATCTTCATCAACGATGAAAATCTTTTTCTCAAACGACATATTGGTGCCGCTCGTGAATACCGTTATCGAGCAAGACATCGAGCAGCAAATCTAAATCAACAACAATGGCCGATTTATGTTTCACCCGAATATATACGTTCACGTTGGATCGAATTATATAATGAACAAAAGAAATTAAATGAAACTTAAGTAAAAATCGTTTAATAAATTGTTGTCTCGCAAGTTGATTTTATTTATTCGTTTTTTGAAGAAAAATCAATAAAATCGAATGACAAAATTGCTTTAAAACAACATGAATGCGCTATTTTCTTGTTTTATGAACATAATTTTCGCCAAGTTGAGAAATTTTCATGGCAAATATTTTCCACAGATTGAGCATCTGCCAAAAATCATTTTACATTTTCAGATTGAATATAAAATCAACTTACATCCGTTGTTCCTTTTGTTTGACTTCCGGCTAGATTATTAAGAATATATACGAATGCTTCGAGATTCGCATAGATCAATTGTGTTTCAACTTTAAGACATTTTAGACCGAATTTATTCTGTTTAATTAACATATCAAGATTGACTTCATGCTAGATTGAATAAGAGCAAGAAAGTCCTTTTTCGAGAAGCAAATTATTGTTTTGTTACTTTAGTCGTTGTTTCTGTTGAACGTCGTTGTTGATTATTCACTTTTTGTGTTGTCTTATGTTCGATTTGTAAAGCTTCATCAAATCGTTTGCATAAATCCTAAGAAGAAGAGCAAAAAAAAGCACTGCACTTGCTAATATATTTACAGAAATTACTTTGTATCCTTGAAGTAATTCAATTAACGCGTCGAGATGATCAGCGATAATTTCATCGACACGTTGATATTGGTCTTTAATTTGTACTGAAAGTTTGTTCATTTCGGCAGGTAAATTAGTTAACCCCTGTTGAATTCGTGGCCAATAATCATTGGGACCTGTTGCCCAACGATCGATTGTTGTTAAATCAGTGCCTAAGGCTCTAAACAATCACGATTTTCGTGTTTTTGATTGAATTTGATCAAATGTCGATGTTTTTACTCGAGTGTTTTTTCGATTTGAGAAAAATCTTCAGCATTTTTCGCATATTTTTCATTGATACTTTTTAAACTATGACGAATTTGACTTAAATATTGATGAATAAACGACATATGCGTTTGACTTAAACGAAATTTTTCAATACAATCAGTATTTTCATCGATTTTCTATTTTATCAAAAAAAAAATTCGTAAGATTTTCATTTGAAAACTTCGATTGATCTACTTCGTTAGTTTCTGTTGATGGTCGTTGTTCGGCAGTGAATTCATCAGGAGTATTTTTAAATGTTGCTTTCATATTATCACTACATGACTATTGGAAAAAAAGCTCTTCAAAATGGACAAAACAAACAAACACAATCTACTAACTGCGCCTTGATAAGTCAAGAAAAATTTGATGACATCTGCTTGATGAATAATAGGATGTCGACATAGAATTTGAAGATATCGTTTCAATGCTCGACGACGTTCTTCGATAAATTCTTTATCGACTAAAGGAAAGAATGGAAAGAAAATTTAATGATTTGTATTTACCATTGACGGTTTTTTTCGGTGGAAGTGGTGGAATGATACGATATGAATATTTTACTAGTAAAATTTCTTGTAAAGCAAGAAAATCTCGATAACGACGAGAGACTTTGTTTTGTTGACGCTATTACAAATTGAGAAATCAATTCTATGATCAAACAAACAAAACACAAAACCTCACTTGACTCATCACTTCATATTCGACATGTCGTAGGATAACACCTGAAAATCACGATTTATAAACTCAAACAAAAGAGCAATGTTTATTTACCTTTTTTCCCTGGTACAAGATCGATTTGAATAGTATCCAATGCACAGAGATCATTATAACGAAAACAAAGAGTGCTTTTCTCTTGATCAATTTGAAGTAAACGTATCAATCGATCTTCTAAAGTATTTATACTATCAATGGTTGGTATAGGTAATTCTAAAGTAAAAAATCAAGTTTAAAAGGAAAACAAGATCTTCTCTCTTTATATATGCCTCGATTTGCATAGTTGTTCAAAAGTTTCTCATCAATCAATTTGCCTTGTTGACCAAGTGCCATCAATGCAAGACATTTATATAAATCACTACGAGAGCCTATTGAATCTGTCTTTGTAACTGCATACCAAACCTTAATTAAGATCGATTGACTCGAGTTTTTTTTTTCTTTTTCAACTGTACTTACTTGATTTAAAAGAGATTTTGTTAATGTATTCGATTCAAATAAGAGAACGAATATCGAAAATGTTAGTTTATTCAATCCATGCGAATTGAACATTTCGAATACATCACGATATACAGTCGGAATAATACCTCAATTGTGAATAGAAGACACTGAATTGTTCGAATTATTTCAACGCAATTTACCTTCACTCAAATCCACTGGCATATTTCGAGTAACCTACTGATAAAAAAAACGAACACAAAAAGATAGATGATAAACGTGAGAAGTATATCTTCGTTTTCATAGATGTCGCTCATTTACATATTCGATTATAAATTTGTAATGAAACTTTAAAAAATTCAAATTACAAATCAAAAGAACTGATTTAATTGATCGAACGATACGCCTATCTCAATGATTTACTAACAAGCAGTGAAGTCCAAATAACTATGGTAACGAATTCAATCGAGCAATGGTTGACGATTTGAACGCTTTGTTTATTTTCTAATTTTGTGGTTTTCAAATCAAGTCAATAATCGATTTTGTTTATAGTATGTAAATGGCATCTGATAGTGAACTTGATCGAAATGCTATCTTAGAAAAGTAAATTTTCATTTTCTTCAAAAAATATTTATTCAACAACGCTAACGCACATAGATTTGCATCGATCAAACGAATGCACGATGAAGTAGGCAAAAAACAAAGTGAAGACTATCAAAAGCGTCTACAAAAATTGAAAGAAGAAGAAGTAAATAAACAAATAAACCACTAACCATTTGAATTTAATCTCATTTTTTTTGTCCTCTTAGTCGAATTATATGGCAAAGTTTCTCTCTCAAGACACATCCGGTCATAGTCAACCATCTGCTCGGTAAATTCAACAACAACAAAAAAAAAGAAATCGATTTAACAACAATCTTTTTTTTATTTATCTAGTCGAGATTTGTTTCTCTCGTCGAAATCTGATTCAGAACCACAAACACAACAGCATTTTTCTTCGTATAAAACCCGTTCTTTATACGAAAACAATGATCACGAATGGAATATCGACGATGATATTCAACCATTGAATACAACAGATACTGATCTACCGGATGATCGTCATCGATATGCAAATGACGATGAAATCGAAGAGAATTATTTAACTGCCTATCATCAATTACTTCAAGCTCATCATCAACAACAACAACAACAGCAATTAATGTCTCAACAAGAACAAGAAAATATGCTCTCGACGATCTTCGAAGCTTCTTGTGAAGAAGCAACACCGATGACGTCACTTGTCGATGTTCATCAACAACGACCGCAAGGCTCACCGACACCGGTGAATAATCACGTTCGACAAGAAGAAGAGAGTGAGGAGGAAGAAGAAGAACAAGAAAATGAATATCAAATGAATCATCCTGACTATCAAACAATCGATGATATTCCTGTTTCGACGGCTTTCTCGAAGAACGAAAGTATGATGAAAGGTTTCTTTGGAAAAAACCATAATCAATTCTCTTATTTAGATTTGAAATATAGTGAATATATCACTCAAAAGCTTCAAACTGAGGTAAATAAACTATTCGTCATTTTATTTAAAAAAAAACCCATTGTACAAAAAACGAACGAATAAACGTAGACGTCCGTGAATCATCACACTCATCATCATTATTGCCTAACTCATGTCAACGATAGCACTCCCCTATTCCCAAATTCAAGACCTTATCCAATGTCCAATCTGTCAGAAATCTTTGCACGATCCACGTGCATTGCCATGTCAACATATTTTTTGTAATTTATGCATAAAATCACTTCGAAAACGTTCGACAATCATTTGTACGATTTGTCAAACGAAATTTTCCGGCTCACAAGACTATCCAATTTCATTTCTACATAAAACTTTACTCGATCTCAAGCCGATCAATTTCGATATCCATGGACGTTGTTTAAAATGTAAACAAAAATGTACATTAACATTTTGTCAATGTTGTGAATATTATCTTTGCGATCAATGTTTGAACACTGATCGAATCAATCTTCTGCATAATCTTCGATATCTTGTTCAGATTTGTACAGACAGACAAAGTTTAATTCCCGATTCAATCGAAGATTTACTACAAACATCACGAAATATTCTTCGTCATCAAACGACACTCGATCTCAATGATATCGTGCCAATTGTTCATCAACTTGATACAGTCTATCAGCAAACCAATTGTCTACCGATTACTCGAGTCAAACGGACAAAACCGAATGTTGACTAATTTTTCGAGCATTTTTTTTTCTTGTTATTATAATTCAGAAAAGCGTATTAATCAAAGAAAAAAACTATTTCGATTTAGAAAGAAAATCAGTCGACTCATCAATCTCAAACAGTCAAAGAAAAACGACCATTCCTACGAAAACGACAAGGTCTCGCTCATTATCAAGCTCCTCCAAAACGTCGACAATCAACAACAACAACAGCTGAAACATCAAATAAACGACCGACAAGTGCCGATAGTTCACGTCCTCGTGCAAATAAACCGAAACCAACGACGAAACAACCACCGCCAACAACAACAACAACGAATTCCAATCTTCTCGGAAAGGTCGATCTCGATGATGAAGACGATCTTCTCTCGAAATATAAAACCAATAAAATCGAATCTCATGATGATTTTACATCGTCGATGAAGAAATTCAATTCGAATATTCAATCGATGATCGATACGAAATGGAATACGTACAAATCATCGTTTCAGCCGCAAGAAGAAGAAGAAGAAATTGTCGAAGAAGAAATCGAAGATTATTTGCCATTACCTCGACAACGAACTTCGAGTCAAAATAGCATGAAACGAACTTTACATCAACCGAAACAAGTAAAAGAAATTCTTTGGAATTAAAATCGAAACTAATTTCAATTGATTAGGATTTGGATGAATTCGAGAAACTCGAACAGTATGCCGAAGAACATCCATCGATGATTAGTACTGCGTCATACGTTGAAAAAGTTGTTTTAAAAGTAGTTAATCTGTTCTTTCGTTTCATTTTTTTTGTAAATTTCGCTTTCAGGAAACAAAACCATCGGACATGTTCGACGGTAACCTTTCGTCAAATCGTATTCGTCAACGAAAAGTCATTCCAATGAAACCGAAACCTGTCAGTGACGATGAAGAAGACGATCCTTGGGACGATGTTGCTGTTGCTAAAGTCATACCGATCGCTGCTGATGAATACAACAGCGATAGTGGAATCAGTTCGTTCAAAACTCAACCAAAGAAAGATTCAGCTCGATCGTCTGACTTCGGCGATGATCAATCATGGGCCGAACGACCTTTAAATTCACTTATGTTAAATACTTTTCCTGGTCTTCGACATACAACAACAACAACAACAACAACAACAGCTCCAGTTTCTGCACCACCACCACCGCCTCCACCTGCTCCTCCAATTGCAGAGCCAAGTCACGATTATAGTCGATTAGTTCGTGAAAAAGCCAAGGAATTAGAAAAACAAATCGAACTATTCGAAAAAGAAAATACCAAGTTACAATCATTGACTCAAGAGAGAAATTTAGCAATAAAGAAATTGAAACAAGATCGAGATGAATTCGAAAAAGATCGAATGAAACAATTAGAAGAATTTGAACAAATGAAAAACGAAGAAATGAGAAAATTTCGACAAGAAAAACGCCTTTTCGAACAACATCAAAAACAACTTCGTGAACATCCGGATAAACGTGAACGAGAAGAAATCGAATTACTCAAAAAACAAATCACTACATTACAAGATGATTTCAAACAGCGAGAAGTTCGTTGGTCAACAACGATCAATCGGTTGAAAGAACGAATCGAAACATTAGAATATGAAAATGCTGAAATCAAACAAGAAAAAGATCTTATCGAACGAAAACGTCTCGATCTCGTTCATCAATTACAAATGAATAACGCGAAACCTCAAGTTCAAACTCAACCTCCACCAGCTCGTCGATCAATCACTGAAGTCAAATCAAATCTTTCTTCAACGAATAAAGTTCAATCATTACCCAAGACAACTGTTATTCGAAATTCGGAGCCACCATTATCGAAAACAAAACCAGCAACAACGAATGGTCGACGAACACCCACTTCTTCAACGATCGGTGTTAACGGAATCAAGAACAATATTGATGCAACAAGAAAAATCAATTCATTACCAACGCCAAAACTTCCTGACGAAGAACAACAACAACAACAACATATTTCACCAAGAATCATCGTAACACCTTCGTCACTTCACAATTCCGATTATCCCGAAACATTCGATGATCTCGATTACAAATCGTTGCTCACAACTAAACACGAATCACCACGAGTTAACATTCCAATTGCTAAATCATCATTAACATTCAAAGAAAACATTCCAACTATCGAATCGACAACTCATGAAATTCGACATGATGACGGTCGAATCGAACGTATCAAACCCGATCAATCGAAACAAATCATCTTTCCCAATGGTTCGAAACAAGAAATTAGTGCCGATGGCAAACATATTCGAGTTCAATTCTACAATGGAGATTTCAAAGAAAAACATCCTGATGGTCGATGTGTTTATAAATATGTAACAACAAACACAACTGAAATTGAATATCCAGATGGAACACGTGTTTGTGAATTTCCAAATGGCCAAGTCGAAAAACATTTGCCCGATGGTCGACAAGAACATATTCTACCTGATAAAACTAAGAATATTTATCTCACTGATGGAACGATTATTTCAATAAAACCGAATGGAGAAAAGTTTATTCAACATCCAAATCAAACGAAAGAAATTCATACTGATACATTCAAACGAAAATTATTTCCTAATGGTTCGATTTTAACGGTATTTAATACTGGTCAACAAGAGATTCGTTATGCAAATGGAAAGATCAAAGTGAAAGATGCACAAGGCAATATTATTTTAGAGAAAAAAGAAGCGATGAAATGAACTTAAATGACTGTTTTTCTTTCTTTCTCAGGTAGTTTTTCATATTTGTGTGCTCGCTAAACAAATGATGCTCTCTGAAGCAAACTGTGTCTTTTTTTTTAAATTCATTTAAAAAAATAAATCAATAATTCATAATCAACTGGATTTTTTTGATACGCAATCGTGATGATTCATGTGCGAAAGAAAATAGTCAATCCGAGGTAATCATAGTGTATCGATTTAGGTGAGCCATTCACGTGTAAAATAACGAAAATTTTCCTACAGTGAGACACCTGAATCAATACTACACCTATACTTGAAAAAAACCTTGATTTTCTTACCATGTATCTCTTTATGTATCGAAAATTAACGCTTGGTTGATTTTATAATAGCCGGGGAGAGGAAGTATTTAAGATACAGCGAAAATGCGTCGTATATTTTCAAAATAAAACAAATCATTAATACATTTACTCGTAAGTAGTTTTGCTTTTATTAAGGCTTATTTTACATCTACTAGTGGAAGAGAAAGACACAAAAATTAATATGAATCCTTGAGACTTGTATTAAGATACTGAGAAAATCTGAGCCGATATTTTACAATGCAATTTCTCACTACAAGCGGTTTCAAATAGCAAATTGAGATGAAAAAAATCCATGGACAGATATATCTCCGTAATAATGAGTATTTTTTGTTATAATTTCTACATGATATAGAACTGCATTTAATTTTAATAGAAGTGAGAAATTAGCGAACTGGCCAAATCGATTCATTTTTTCGACAATGTTTTCGTTTTTGTTCAGGTATTATTGTTGCTAGAGGGTTTCTTCCAACACATTACAAGCAAATGGCAAGTTCGAATAGTAACAAACGAAGACCACTCACTCAACGTATTATTCAAAATTTTCATCTTGTTTGGTTAGATGGTAACATTAATGAAAACGATGATGATTGTCGTAATTCAATAAATGAATTGAAACAGGTTGTAAACACCGTGAATACATTCGTTGATGTCGACGAATGCATTGATTTCATCAACAGAATTACAGAAGAGACCGCTTTTATGATCATTTCTGGTGCACTTGCACAAACAGCTGTATCCGCTATTGGTAACAAGGAACAGGTCGGTGAGATTTATATTTTCGGTGAACATAAGGCGCCCTATGAAGAATGGCCCAAAGTCAAAGGTGTCTTCACAGATATTCAACCCATCTGTGAAGTACTTAAGCAAGCTGCACAAGACTGTGATCAAAATACAGTCTTAATTAGTTTTGCCCCAACTGGAGATGCAGCTACCAATATTGCCAATAAGAACACTCTGGATTGTTCGTTCATGTACACACAGATACTGAAGGATATTTTACTTACTATTAATTTCGATGATGGGCATATCAACGAATTTTTAAACTATTGTCGCATCGAATTCGCCGACAGTTCGACTAAACTTAGAATTGTAAACCAAATTGAAAAAGAGTATCGTGATCATCAGCCAATTTGGTGGTACACACGTGAAACATTTCTTTATTCGATGCTCAATAGAGCTCTTCGTCTCATGGATGTTGACATCATCATTCAAATGGGATTTTTCGTTTGCGATTTGCATAAAAACATCGCCGATCTTCATTCAAAACAATTTCATGGTCAAACTTCTTCTCAGTCGTTCATCGTCTATCGTGGTCAAGGTTTATCTCAGACAGACTTCAATCAATTGAAACAGAATCAAGGTGGTTTATCAGCTTTTAACAATTTCTTATCAACTAGTACAAGTCGAGAGACATCATTGAAGTTTATTCATCGTAATCTAGGTAAAAACGAATTAGTTTCTATACTGTTTGTCATGCGGATCGATCCATCCATTCAAAGTACGCCATTCGCTAATGTTGCCACAATTAGTGCGATTAGCAGAGAAGACGAAATTCTTTTCTCAATGCATTCTGTCTTTCGTATCGGCAACATAAAACGATTTCCAGATAACAATCAAATCTGGGAAGCAGAACTGACCTTGACTGCTGATAATGATCCTCAATTATGTGAATTATCTGAAACCATTCAGCAAGAAACTTCAAATAGTGAAGGATGGAGTCGTCTTGGTAAATTGTTGATAAAATTAGCAAAGTTCGACAAAGCAGAAGCGTTATATGCAATTCTACTTAAACCAACAACTGATCAAACAGAAAAAGCAAACATATTCCATCAATTTGGCAGTATTAACGACCATCGGGGTGAGCACTCGAAAGCACTTGAATATTATGAAAAATCACTTGAAATCAGGAAACAAAGTCTTCCTGCAAATCATCCTTCGTTGGGTGGTTCATATAACAACATCGGATTGGTGTATAACGACATGGGCGAGTACTCGAAAGCAATTGAATATTATGAAAAATCACTTGAAATCATGAAACAAAGTCTTCCTGCAAATCATCCTTCGTTGGGTGGTTCATACAACAACATCGGATTGGTGTATAACGACATGGGCGAGTACTCGAAAGCGCTTGAACATTATGAAAAATCACTTGAAATCAGGAAACAAACTCTTCCTGCAAATCATCCCGATTTGGCTACTTCATACAGCAATATGGGAAATGTGTATAATTACATGGGCGAGTACTCGAAAGCAATTGAATATTATGAAAAATCACTTGAAATCAGGAAACAAACTCTTCCTGCAAATCATCCTTCGTTCGCTACTTCATACAACAATATGGGAACTGTGTATAATTACATGGGCGAGCACTCGAAAGCGCTTGAACATTATGAAAAATCACATGAAATCATGATAGAAACTCTTCCTGCAAATCATCCCGATTTGGCTACTTCATACAGCAATATGGGAAATGTGTATAATTACATGGGCGAGTACTCGAAAGCAATTGAATATTATGAAAAATCACTTGAAATCATGAAACAAAGTCTTCCTGCAAATCATCCCGATTTGGCTACTTCATACAACAATATGGGAACTGTGTATAACGACATAGGCGAGTACTCGAAAGCGCTTGAATATTATGAAAAATCAGTTGAAATCAGGAAACAGAGTCTTCCTGCAAATCATCCCGATTTGGCTACTTCATACAACAATATGGGAACTGTGTATAATTACATGGGCGAGTACTCGAAAGCGCTTGAACATTATGAAAAATCACATGAAATCATGAAACAAAGTCTTCCTGCAAATCATCCTTCGTTGGCTACTTCATACAGCAATATGGGAACTGTGTATAACGACATAGGCGAGTACTCGAAAGCACTTGAACATTATGAAAAATCACATGAAATCAGGAAACAAACTTTTCCTGAAAATCAACCCGATTTGGCTATGTCATATAACAACATGGGGACTGTGTATCACACCATGGGGGAGTACTCGAAAGCAATTGAATATTATGAAAAATCAGTTGAAATCATGAAACAAAGTCTTCCTGCAAATCATCCCGATTTGGCTACTTCATACAACAACATCGGATTGGTGTATAACGACATGGGCGAGTATTCGAAAGCGCTTGAATATTATGAAAAATCACTTGAAATCAGGAAACAAACTCTTCCTGCAAATCATCCTTCGCTGGCGACTTCATACAATAACATCGGATGGGTTTATAGAAACAAGACTGATTACAAGAAGGCACTGGATTATTATGAACGTTCTCTGGATATTTTGCAACGTTTATTGCCCTCAAATCATTCAAATATTCAAACTGTGAAACAGAGTATTGATTTTGTAAAAACGAAGCTGTAACTAATGTTGTTTTTTCGTACGTATACGAAGTAAATGGGTAGTGTGTGAAAGTCTCCTGCTAAATTTTTCAGAACATAGAGTCACCTTGAATGTCGTGTAGCTAGAGAGAATCTATAATTCCAATGCGTATCGTTGTCTCTTTCCTTTCTGACATGAAAAGTGCTAATTTTTGACACACAAAGCTATGTCAGAGGTGCAAAAGAAATTTTAATTAGAAAAGTCAATCAACAAGTTTTAAGCTAGTCTAGAGAATATGTTCATATCGAAGAAATATTGGTTATAAATCGACTCGAACACATAAACTAGCATAAGTAGTGTAACGGAACCGTCCCAGGTTACCGTCATCATCCTATACGATGACCGTGTCACGCTTCATCGCACTATCTCTCTCTCTTTCTCTCTCTATATATATCGTTGTATATCTACTATTTTTTCAGTCAATAGACTCACGGGACATATTTCCCGTTACACATGGCGATCACACTAATCGAATTCTGTTGTTTCCTCCGTCTCTCCTTTTTCTCTACTTCTTGAAACTTTTTCCTGGTTTCCTCTTTAAATCGTTCTAATTCTGGGTCGTATACGATTTGGCCTTTTTCTCATATTTCAGTTGATATGAGCTCCTTGTTTTGTTTCTTAGTTATGGTCATATTTACAGTCAGTAATCTTGATACGATTTGCTGATGACTATGAACCATTTCTACTGTACCGAAGAACTACGAAATTCTGATTTCCTCGAGGATTGGAAGCTGAAAAATAATCAAATGTCAGCTATTTATTTAAACCTGGCATAGATGTAATGACTGCAGGTGCCGATTCAAGAACAGAAACAATGAAAACAAAACAACATAAGTTTCAAGTGGTAATTATCGCAACTCTGTTGACGAGTCGTATTAGTTTAATTAATGATTGCTGGATGTACACGTTGAGATGAAGATTGAATATGACTATTAAACAAGAAGACAATCAAAATGATGAAAATAAAAGTGAAATCCCAACTAGGCATTTCTGTGGTAAACATAACCAGAAAAATATGAAATTATTCTATGTGAGAATTGTTTTTTATTCAATATTTATTCGAAGTGATTGCAACTGATCAAACAATGCTGATATAAACAAAATTCATGATTGTATTCGAAAAAATAGTTTATGTGGATAAACAATTATTAAATAGCGATTAGAAATAATCGTTATGAGCGAATAAACTAAAATAAAATTAAGTGCAGCTGTTGCATATTCCTAGATGATACATAAAGATATTATTTCATTCCATGTTGTAAAATACTGAAAGATATAAAAACTGCATTTCCTATATTAAAATAGTATAATCTGTATGAAATTGACGAACTAAAATCGTGGGCAGAGTGTAGGGCAATGCGATTACAACATGAAAGTGAAGAAATATTCGAAGTTTTGACTATCACAGAAACTCACACGGAAAATATCGTCTTCAACTTCACTTATCAATAATAACTTCGGAATCTTGTCATGACTGTTTGAATCGAGTAAAGCAATCGATAGAAGGTGAATCAATACCATTTCAAGTTCAATTATTCGTGGGCTCGTTTATTATTATTCAACTATAGCAACCTCTTATAAATATAACGAATGCCGTCGAAATAGCAAAATCTGAGTCGATAAAAGGTGACTACAAAGTTTCATTCTAAGTATACTATGTTGATAAAAGCATGTTGAGGGTGTATAAGACAAAATTAAAATTTGTACTTTATTACTAGATGTTTGGATGCTCACAAATAACTTGACTTATCCACGAGTGGGTCATACAGCATCTATATTACAGAATGGTTCAGTTTTAGCAGTGGGCAATGGTGATAATGACACTGATACGTCGATTACTGCTGAACGATACTATTTTTAAAATTCTATTAATAAAAATAATCATGTTTATTTCATTAACGTTCATCGGTTTTGAACAAACTAATTAAAAATCAATAAAACAAATGAGCTTGAAAGAGTTATTTCTAGGATTGGGACCGATAAGATTACTTAAGCGAATTTTACTGTGCTTTTCAGTTTGTGATTAGTCATCAAGGAGACTTCCAATCAGTCAATTTAAATTTCATTCATAATGAGCAAGTTCGACACTACTGTATGTACAAATCTCTCAAATGTTCATTCTGGTATTTCACGGATTCTATTTGATGTCGCTGTGTTTTATTCTTCGTTTTTGATTGACTGATAGACGAGACAATATGCTCTCAACAATCCTAGAAGTTTCTTGTGAAGAACCAATATCAATGTGGTCATTCATTGATAATACTCACTATCAACATGTACAAGACTCGTGGAGATCGATGAACGATCAAGAGAAAGAAGACAAAAATTGTCAAACTATCGATGACACGCCTGTTTTGACAGCGTTTTCCAAGAATGAAAGTACGACAAAAAATTTTCTAAAAAAGTAGAAGTTATATTTTCAACTTATAGATTTGAAGTCCAATGAATATATTCTTCAACAACTATCGACAGTCAAAGCGAAACAACCATTTCTACGAAAGCGCCTGGGTCTTGCTCGTTACGAAGCATCTCCGAAACATCGAAATTCAACAACAACAACAACTACAAGCATTAAAGCGATAGCCTCAAAAAATAAAACAGATAAACTCGATTCAAATATTCAAACGCAAGACGAAGAAGATTTTGTTCCATTGAATCAACAAGTAAATTGCATTTAAAAAATACGAATAAGTAGTCATTTCGATCCGTTAGGATTTAGATGAATTCGAGAAACTCGAACAGTATGCAGAAGAACATCCATCGATGATTAGTACTGCATCCTACGTGGAAACAGTCGTTTTAAAAGTACTCGTTTTCAATTCCTTTTTTTTCTTATAAGTTCGAAAATTTCAAAAGGAAATCAACAATGATTTTTCATCGAGCCAAGATTATAGTCGATTAATTCATGAAAAAGCCAAGGAATTAGAAAAACAAATCGAACTATTCGAAAAAGAAAATACCAAGTTACAATCATTGACTCAAGAGAGAAATTTAGCAATAAAAAAATTGAAACAAGCTCGAGATAAATTCGAAAAAGATCGAATAAAACAGTTGGAGGAATTTGAACAAATGAAAAACGAAGAAATGAGAAAATTTCGACAAGAAAAACGCCTTTTCGAACAACATCAAAAACAACTTCGTGAACATCCGGATAAACGTGAACGAGAAGAAATCGAATTGCTCAAAAAACAAATCACTACATTACAAGATGATTTCAAACAGCGAGAAGTTCGTTGGTCGACAACGATCAATCGGTTGAAAGAACGAATCGAAACATTAGAATATGAAAATGCTGAAATCAAACAAGAAAAAGATCTTATCGAACGAAAACGTCTCGATCTCGTTCATCAATTACAAATAAACAATACGAAACCGCCACCAGTAACAACAATTCCTTTACTTCATAATTCAGATTATCCTGAAACATTCGATGGTCTCGATTACAAATCGTTGGTTACAATTAAACAAGAAATTCGACACGATGATGGTCGAGTTGAACGAATTAAACCTGATCAATCGAAACAAATCATCTTTCCCAATGGGTCAAAACAAGAAATTAGTGCCGATGGTAAACATATTCGAGTTCAATTCTACAATGGAGATTTCAAAGAAAAACATCCTGATGGTCGATGCATCTATAAATATGCAAGTACAAATACAACGGAAGTCGAATATCCGGATGGAACACGTGTTTGTGAATTTCCAAATGGTCAAGTCGAAAAACATTTGCCTGATGGTCGACAAGAACATATTCTACCTGATAAAACTAAGAATATTTATCTCACTGATGGAACGATTATTTCAATAAAACCGAATGGAGAAAAGTTTATTCAACATCCAAATCAAACGAAAGAAATTCATACTGATACATTCAAACGAAAATTATTTCCTAATGGTTCGATTTTAACAGTATTTAATACTGGTCAACAAGAGATTCGTTATGCGAATGGAAAGATTAAAGTGAAAGATGCATTCTTTCTCAAGTAGTTTTTCACATATTTGTGTGCTTGTTAAATACAATCGTGTCTTAATAAGAGAGAAAACAAACTAAAGGACAATGTAATGTTCTCTTCCGATAGTTTTCTCAAGATACGGATGAGACCAATAACTCGTATTGAGACAACTTGTTATAGATATTAACATTGATGGACTGGTAGCTTTTAGATGCAGTAAACAGAGTTTCGAAAGGCAGGTTTGTTTGCTTGAAGAAATAAATCGAAGCATTGCTACTATTGGATTTGTATGTACATCGAGCATTAAATATCTTGTTTGTGGACATAGATTAATAAAGAATTTGAAAGTTTCAAGTTCATATGTATCACGAATATAAAGATTTGATATTTGATTCATCTTTGAAACTAATTGAAATAGTTCACTCTGTTTCAATTCTGCATCGGAAAAATTTCCACAATTAGAATGCAAAGTTCGAATATTCGGCATTGCTGATAATAGCCGAAGGAATTGTTCGGCAGAAAATCGATTGTTATCAATAGTTAGACTTTTGATTTGTTGCAATGGCATGATATTATCAAGAACATCTGATAAATCTGCTCGATTAGTATAAAAACTATCCGAAAAAACCAATTGAGTAACATAAAGAAAATAATAGTTGCAATTCAAGATTGCATATTCACTGTCAATTTCGATGTGTTCAATACATTGCTGTTGAGACATTTTCTTCCTATCAAACAAAAAGAATATAATAATAAGAAGAAGAAATCTATTTTAATACTTACTTAGTCGATATTGTTGCATGACAGATCGAGTTTTCAGAAATTTCATAATCGAAAATCCAATTGTGTTCAATCCAAAATGGAGATGAAAAATTGTCACGATATGTTTCATTTATTGAAGCATCAGATTGATATCGTAAATCGAGTTCATGCAAATTTGGCATTGATGATGCAATCAATTGTTCCCATCGTTGAGCATCTAAATAGTCTTCGTTCATATCAATAATCGATACAGATAAACTTTTAATTTGATTAAATAAACATCTACTAATCAGTTCGAATTCATCGAACGTCATTAGAATCTGAGAAAAATGAACTTTTTTTAAACGCCTGAATTTTCGCGTATTGGTCAAATGTGGCAGTATGGTTTGATAATTCGTTAGACAGTCGATGGATAATGTTCGAAGCGAAGGAAAATATGGTGATAAACGAATGAGATCATACAATTTGACAACACTTTCAATAACTAGATGTTCAATTGAACTTCGATGGAATTTCGTTGTTGAAAATAAGTCGACATTAATAAAT